>Ga0308170_10000200_pt1 | contig 101668 bp, 88 predicted proteins | sample PhyBR2_2_FD_202136 | JGI IMG/M metagenome (GOLD analysis project Ga0308170, IMG submission 202136) | Phyllosphere microbial communities from UC Gill Tract Community Farm, Albany, California, United States - DLSLSB.R2 | ecosystem: Host-associated > Plants > Phyllosphere > Unclassified | place... | reverse complement strand
CTGTGAAAATGTAATCGACACCGGCAAGCTTTGCGTTGGCAAAAATGCTTTTAAAATCAATTTTACCCGAACCTACTTCGGTAAACACCGCTTTATCCAGTTTATCCATATCCTTAACATGAAACATCTTATAGCGACCCGGATTGTTCCTGAACATTTCTACCGGATCTAAACCTGCGTTTACCGCCCAGAAAATATCGAGCTCAAAACCTACGAGTTTGGCATCGGTTTCTTTTAATAAGATGGAATAGCCGGTAGCACCGTCGCCCTGATCTTTAAATTCGAAGTTATGGTTGTGGTACGCTAACTTTAAGCCCGATTTTTGGCAAAGTTCTGCCGCCTGGTTAAATTTAGCTGCCATGCGCTTGTAATCGTCTAATGTTCCGTTGGTTCTGATATCGGTAGGCAGAGCCGGAACCACAAAATATTTTTGACCTACTGTTGCAGCGGTTTCGATATGCGATTTTAGTACCTTATCATCACCAGTGGAAAGGAATTCGGTTACATTGTAATGCCCGCTTGGCGAAGTAAGGTTATTGGCCGCTAGGAGCGCTTTAAAATCATTAGCTGGTAAACCCCAGAAACCTTTAACTTCATATTTGCCCGGGTAGCCATAATATGTTTCTACCTGGTTATAACCAATTTGTGCTACACGGGCTATTGTGGCCTTAACATCGGCTGTTAGTTGTTCTCTCAGGGTAAATAAACCAATCCCGATTTTAGAAATTTTAGCTGGTTGGGCCAGGGCAGAGGTAATAGCTGATGGACTTAAAAATGCTGCAACTGCGGCTAAACTTGTTTTTTGTAAAAATGATCTTCTTGTTGTCATGATGTTTTGAATTAAAAAAGGCCGGAGCGTAAACTCCGGCCTTGCTGTTAAAATGAATAAGCCAATGATCCCCAGAATGTACGTTGAAGTAAAGTTCTGCCAATCATTAATTGACCTGGGCTTACTGTTGAGAAATCTCTAAACTGATCTCCGCGAACATCGCCTTCGGTCAACACTCTTGCATTTAACAAGTTGTCTGCCCAAAATCTTATTGCTACTTTTTTAGTGAAGTTATAACCTGCGCCGGCTTTCATTACCACATAGCTGGGTAATTCATAACTTCCGCTTGGTGAGGTGAAACGGCTGCCTACATAGTTTGCAGCTACATATAAGTTAAAGTTTTTGTAATCGTAGTTGGCACCAAGCTCTGTGTTGAGTACCGGAACACGTTCGGTGCGGTTGCCGGTAAAGCTGTAAATGCGGTTACCAAATTCGGCAGCAACGGCCGCGTTGCCACTGGTATTGGCCTCGTAATCGGTATACTTCGAATCCTGAAGCGTTCCGGTTAAGCGCAAGCTTAAAGGTTTGGCAATTTTGTACGAAACTTCATACTCAGCACTCCAGGTGCGGGTAGAGCCAAAGGCAACCAATGCCTGTAAGCCTGATGCAACTGTTGGAACATTAATGGTTAAGGATACATTTTTAATGGCCGAGTAACTTCCTGAAGCAAAAATAGCAAGGTTGTTTTTAGCATATTTAAAACCTACTTCGCCTAAATAAACCGGGCGTTTTTTAATGTTGGCGGCATTATACGCTGATGCATTGTAATCGCCAATGTTAGGTGCATTGTAAGCTTTGGTTGCTCTGGCGAAAATACTTGAAGTATTGCTTATTTTATAGTTTGCACCTACCGAAGCCGCCCAGTTGGTTAAGGTTTCGTTATAGGCGGTGTAGCCTAAAATGGTAGGGTTTGCACTGGCGGTTGCGTTAACGCTACCATCTGCATTTAGTGCGTAGTATGGTCTGTCGCCTTTTACATTCTGATTGTCGATCCTTGCCCCAATATCCAAACGCCATTTTTCTGATATTTTAATCTCATCACCAGCATAAGCAGATAGGGTTCTGGTATCGCCAATAAAAGTATTTTTGGTTTGGATGGTACGTTCTGCAGCAGTTGGCGATTGCAAGATGATACTTGGATGCTCTTTAAATTCGGTAAATGAACGGAAAGCATAGCGTACATCATCACGGTTATATTGGTGAATGCCTAAGCCGATATTGAGGCTGTGGTTTTTAACTTTCTTTTTCAGGTCCAGGTAATCTACAATCTGTACATCGCTGTTAATTTGTCCCTGTGCGTTAGAGGTAATTACATAATCGCCGGTTACGAAAGGTGCAGCAGCACCACCAGGATAGTAATATGGTATCGCGGCTGTTCTAGCTACAATTCCGGCCGGGGCAGTGTAGGTAGAATTGGTATGGGTATTTTGGTAGCGGAAATTGTTCACAATCTGCCAGCCACTATCGGTTAAGTAATTAAACTGGAAACCGGCTGAGCCTAATTTGGTATGGATTCCGTCGGTTAAACTAAAATTATGACTTCCGTTAGTTGGATCGTTGTAGCTCCAATCGGTTTGAACCGGCGTAATGGATTGCGAAACCATGTTGTAATCGCGGTAAGTGGTTGGTTTTCCGGTTCCATCGTAAGGGTAGTAGCTGGTTAACAGGAACTGAACTTTATCATTCAGGTATTTTCCGTAAAGGCGGATAAAACCTTTGTTGTTATTAAAATTAAAAGTCATGTTACCTTTAATTTGCCCACCACGGTTGGCCGGATTAAAGCCCTGATCTACCACGCCATTATCGGTACGGTAAAAACCGCCAATGTTATATTTAACCTGATCACTTATTTTTCCGCCGGTGTTGCCATCAAAACGGTATAAGCCCTGCGAAAAGCCAGTGGTGAATTTAAACTGACCATATTGTTTATCGGCACCCACATAGCTGAGGTTGTTAACCACTGCACCGGGTGTGTTGGCCTGGATAATAGAAGCGTTACCCCCTCTGATGGCTTCGATGTTTTGGATGGTTAAATCCGTTTTGTAATACTGATCTACTGATGGGTTGGTGTTGAAGCCTGTAGGCAACAGCGGTAAACCATCTTCCTGTATACCCAGGAAAATATAACCACCCTGTTGCGGAAAGCCCCTAACCCAAACGTTACCCGGACCATCGCCACCTGTACTCTCTACGGTTAAACCCGGAATGGCCTTTAATAAATCGGTACTGTTTAAAGGTGCCCTGTTGGTAATATCTTTATTGCTTACCGAGGTAAGAGCCACACTACTTTCGAGTTTTTTCTTTGGGTTACCACCGGTTACCATTACACTTTCGAGCTGGAGGTTATCTTCTGATAAACTGATACTCAGGTTTTCATCGGCATTGCCTGCTGAAAGGTTTACTTCTTTCGAAATATATCCTACGTACCTTACTACGAGTACGCGACTATCGACAGTTAATCCTTTTAGGGCAAAAGCACCATTTTCGTCGGTGGTTGTACCAATCGTTTTTCCTTTTACGGTAACCGATACACCAGGGATAGCGTTGCCCTTGCTATCGGTAACTTTACCGGTAACAATACCTTCAAAAGCTTTTAACAGCGCCAGGTTGTTATTGGCGGGAATAGAATAGAGCAGAATCTGATCTTTAACTATCCTATATCCCACGTCATAACGTTTTAGCGAATTCTCAAGAAAGTATTTAAGTTTTTGGTTAACCACGTTTACCGAGATTTTCCGGTCGGAGTTAATTAATTGCGGACTGTACACAAATTTTACATTGGCCAGCAACTCAGTTTTTTCAATAATGGTTTTAATATCGGTTTGATCGGCTTTGATCGAAATGGCTTTGTTTAGAAATTCCTGGGCGTCGACATTTTTGGCAAATGCACCACAGGTAAAAATTATTATTGCAAGTATTTGGTAAATCGAAACTCTCATTGCATATATCGCCAGCGAAATAAGTTGATTTTTTTTCATAAATTTGGTTATTGTTCATTAAATGATTGGATTTATTGGACATAGAAATACCATGAATACATTTCTGATGTATTTAACTCGCCGGCAATGCCCCACATTGTCGGCTTTGTTTTTTAGAAAAATATTATGGAATTGGTGCCGCGGCTACGGACTGTTGATGATCTGGTACTGTTTCATAATGTTTATATATTTTGGTTAGTTGGTATTAGAAACCATAATGCTGGTTCCCTGGATTTTATATTTACTTGATATAGACCCGCAAATCAGGTCGAGCTGCTCATATAGCTCCTTGTTGCTTAAATCTCCGGTAAAGGTGTAGTTCAATATATCGCGCTGACTGGTTACAATATCAATACCATAGGCTTCTGATAAAGTGCTGAAAATCTCTTTCAGACTTTCTTCTTTAAAATTATAACTCACCGTATTGGGCACATTGTAGGCCACCGCTAAAGGAATTGGTTTTTCTACCAGGGTTTTGCTTAGGTTATGATCGGCGTAAATCCCCTTTTGGTTAGGTTTGAGTAAAATAGGCTGGGCTATCCTTTTATCCGAAAGGCGGAAAAGACTACAGTTTTCGTTCTCGTTTACCTGTACCTTGCCTGTGCGTACCGAAACTTGTGCCGCTTGCTTGTTAACTGATGATTTAACAAAAAAGCTGGTGCCTAAAACGCGCACTACCAATGTTCGGTTGTACACGTAAAATGGCCTTTTTGGATTTTTGCTAACCGAGAAAAAAGCATTTCCTTTTAGGTAAACGGTTCTTTTGTCGGCAGCAAAATCCTTTGGATAAATGATGTTTGCCTGCGGATCCAGCGTAATTTTGCTTTCATCGCTCAGCGAAACTATGATGGGACGATTGGTATCGTTTGTTTTGCTAATCAGTTCCAGGCCTTCATTATCGCTCATAAAGGCATTTTCAGCGTTGTTCTTATTTGCCCAGTACAAACCGCCAATTAAAAATGCAACAATAAACGATGCTGCAATAGCAAATTTTGGCCAAAGTCTTTTTACAGTAACGGTTTTTACCGGTTGTGTGGCATCTGGATTAATATTCTGCCAAACACTTTGCTGCATCTCATCGAGTGCGGCATCAGAAAGATCTTCAAAATTTTTACTATTTAAATTATGATACCATTTATCTACCCAAAGCTTTTCGGCTTCGGTACAATTTCCGTCGTGATAACGGCTAAGTAAATCGTAGAATGATTTCTGGTTCATAAGAAAAAATATTTGGCTTTATACATACAAGTAACGCTGTTAAGGCTAAACCCTAAAGCAAATTGGTAGAAAAATGAAATTATTTTGTAATCGACTGATATACAGTTATAAAAAGATGTAAAAGTTTTTGATATATTCTTTAATCCTTTTGATAGACTGAGTAATGTGGTATTCTACAGCTTTTTCTGAAATGTTTAATCCTGCCGAAATATCTTTGGCAGATTGATGCTGGTAGCGGCTGAGCCTGAAAACTTCCTGCGTTTTTTCGGGAAGCGAATTGATGCCTTGTTCGATGATGGCCGAAAGGTCGTGAAGGTCGACTAAATTGGCAGTGTCCTGATGGTCTTCGGTATAGGTTAAGGTTTGGTACTGCACATATTTGTTTTCCATCACTATACTCCTGAAATGGTTAATTACGCTCAGTTTCAGTGCGCCGAATAAATAAGCAGGAAGGTTACTGATTTTGGCCTCGGCGCGTTTTTCCCAAAGGGAGATGAAAATATTCTGTACCAGTTCCTCAGCAATTATCCTTTCGCCTGTTTTTTTATACGCGGCTAAAAGTAATTCTTTACTGTAGGTTAAATAAATGTGCTCGTAAGCCTGCTTGTCGCCCAATTTTAGGCGGTTAAGTAAATCTGCAGCATATTCAGGCTCAAAATGAGTCATTAGTTTATTTGGTTGTAGGCTTGGTATGGTAAATGTATAAAATTTAAGTTTTAAAGTTGGGGGTTGGGCACGTTTTAATGTTGGAAGGTTTTAAAGTTGTAATGTTGGAAAGTTGAAAGGTTTTAAGGTTGGAATGTTAGCAGTTCGCAGTAAAACAGTTTGCAATTTACAGTTAACCAGTTTAAACGATTTCAACGATTAACCTTGTCCAGTTGGCAGTTTGCAATTAACAATTAACCAGTTTAAACAATTTATACAGTTAACCATGCTAGTTAGCAATTTACAATTAACCAGTTTAAACGAATTATACATTTAACCCGAGACACTAAGAATAAATATTTTATCGCCTTTTATCTCATTTTTTTAACTTTGCTTAATCTCAAGAAAAATATGCAAGAAAAAATTGTTGTTTTGGGCTCTAACGGGCAGATTGGTACCGAATTGGTTACTACTTTGCGCAAGATATACGGCGATGATAACGTAGTTGCATGTGATATCCGCAGACCTGATTATGATATCAAAAACTCTGCGCCGTTCGAATTTGTAAATGTGCTTGATAAGGAAATGGTTAAAGGCATTTTTCACAAGTACAGACCAACGCAGGTTTACCTGCTGGCGGCATTGTTATCGGCAACGGGTGAACAGAACCCTAAACTGGCCTGGGATTTAAACATGAACGGTTTGCTAAATGTATTGGATTTAGCCCTCGAATATAAAACGGCAAAAGTGTACTGGCCAAGCTCAATCGCTGTGTTTGGACCAAACTCGCCTAAAGATCATACTTCGCAATATTGCGTAATGGACCCGAATACGGTTTATGGCATTAGTAAACTGGCTGGCGAACGCTGGTGCGAATATTATAACCAGAAATATGGTTTAGATGTACGCAGTATCCGTTACCCGGGATTAATTAGCTGGAAAGCTGCTCCAGGTGGTGGAACTACCGATTATGCCATCCATATTTTTCACGATGCACTTAAAAAAGGCAGTTATCAGAGTTTCTTAAATGCCGAAACCGAATTGCCAATGATGTATATGGACGATGCCATTCGCGGCACAATTGAATTGATGGATGCACCTGCCGATCAGATTTCGGTGCGTAGCAGTTATAATTTTGCAGGTGTTAGTTTTACACCAGAAGTTTTGGCTGCCGAAATCAGAAAACATATTCCTGATTTTACCTTATCTTACGCCGCCAATGACCCCCGTCAGCAGATTGCCAATAGCTGGCCACGATCTATTGATGATGATTACGCCGCTAAAGACTGGGGCTGGAAACCAGAGTTCGATTTATCGAAACTGACAATTGACATGTTAAAGAATTTAAAAAAATAATATAAAGGTAGAAGGTTTGAAGGTTGAAGGCCGAAGGTCTCCTGTCTCACATCTGATATCTCAATACTGAAAAAATGGGAAGAGCATTCGAATTTAGAAAAGAAAGAAAATTTAAGCGTTGGGCCAAAATGGCGGTTCAGTTTACGCGTATTGGTAAGGATATTGTAATGGCGGTTAAGGAATCGGGGCCTCATCCAGAAACCAACTCGCGTTTACGTACGGCTATGCAAAATGCTAAAGCGGTAAACATGCCTAAAGATAGGGTAGAGGCGGCTATTAAGCGTGCATCTGATAAATCGCTGGCCAACTACGAAGAAATTGTTTACGAGGGGTATGCTCCTCACGGAGTAGCAGTTTTAATTGAAACCGCCACCGACAATACTAACCGTACCGTAGCCAATGTGCGCAGTTATTTTAACAAAACCGATGGCTCTTTGGGTAAAACAGGTTCTTTGGATTTCGTTTTCAACCGTAAATCTATTTTCCGTTTCGTACCTGCTGAAGGTTTAGATTTGGAAGAGTTGGAGTTTGAATTAATCGATGCGGGTTTAGAGGAACTGTATGTAGAAGCCGATGAAGAAGGAAATGACATCGCAGTAGCTCAGGGTGCTTTTGAAAACTTTGGTTCTTTGCAAAAGGCACTAGAAGAGAAAGGCATTGAGTTAAAAAGCTCTAAATTGGAGCGTATTGCTTTATCTCACCATGAAGTTACCGAAGAACAGGCTGCTGATGTACTTAAACTGATTGATAAGTTAGAGGAAGATGATGATGTGCAGGCGGTTTACCACAACATGGCTGAATAAAAAAATATCTTATGTATAGCAAAAGGCTTGGGGAAATCCTCAAGCCTTTTTTGTTATCCAAAATCGTCCTGCTGAACTTGTTTCAGCATCTAACTGTTGAGAGACCCTGAAATAAATTCAGGGTGACGAACTTGGGTATTATTTCTTATGCGAAAACAACCAGGGTAATAACTCTGGTTCTGCAAAGGCGCTATCCCAACTGTTGTGGTTGGCTGTTGGGTAAAGGGTAAATTTAACCTCATCACCAACGGTTTTTAAACGTTCGGCAATGGCAATAGATAATGCCGGATCTACTATATCATCTTTAGCGCCATGGAAAATCCAGAGTGGTGTTTTTTTGTATTTCTCGATGTTGTTGGTATTATCGCCACCACAAATGGCAATGGCTGCAGCAAATTTACGGCGCTCTCTTCTCAACAGCTCATAGGTTCCCATACCACCCATCGATAGGCCACCAACATACACCTGCTCGCGGTTTACATAAGGCTTTTTTAGGAAATCTTTAATCATGCCTTGCAGCGCGTGCATAATCTTAGTGGGTTTGCCACCCTCAACAAAGCTTAATTTTCTTTTGCCTTTGGCATCTTTATCGAAATTGATGTTGGCCCAGAAATCGTTAGCCGGGCATTGTGGAAACACCACAATTGCGGGGAAATTTTTACGAACATCGTTTTTCAAAAAAAGCTTTCCGCCGTGTACCAGCTGACTGGCATTATCATTACCTCTTTCGCCGCTACCATGTAGGAAAACAACCAGTGGGTATTTTTCATTTGGGTTAAAATTTTCGGGGAAAAGCACTCTGTAATAAATAGAATCTTTCCCTTTGATAAAGCTGCCTTTATCGTATTTTTTAAAATCCTGAGCGTTTAAAAGCAGCGCAGAAAAAAGAATGCAGATGGTGAGAGAAAAAGTCTTCATCAGGATATTATGTTTTATAAGTTTTTGCAAACGTTTAATGGCTTCGTACCAATATAGGTGGTTTTAGCCGATAAACCTGGTATGATTTATTTGTGATGATGCCCAATCAGGTTAAAACTATTACGTTTTTATATCACAAAAATAGAAAACCCTGGCTACTTTGCAATAGCACAGGGTTAAGTTGTTTTAATAGTATGCTAGGGGCTAATTTTTATTTGTTTTTAGCCATTTACAGGCAATAAAATTTGCTAAAAAAACAGAAGCTAATAATATGAGCAGATCGATGATAAAGTATTGGGCTGAAAAACCGAAGCTTGTTGCAAAATTGGGATCGGAGAATTTGCCTTCCGAATAAATGTAAAAACTAAACGGGAATCCTAATTTTGTAAAGCCATCTGAGACAGCATCGTTTTCAAATGTAAATAAAGTAAATAGTCCATAAATTAAAACTGTCGCTATTGTTGGAATGGTCTTTATTTTCATCTCAGTTTAAATTTAGTTTACTATTTCGGTAGGCGTTAATTATGGTATTGATCTGGTCTCCTACTACGCTAATTGAGGTTAAGTCATTATTATATCTGCTTGTACCTGAAAACATAATGTTTGTACTATCCTTGGTGTGTTGTCTCTTTTGGTTCCAGTACTGTCTTGGATCCGATTGAAATGTACTTTGCTTATCGACATGTAGAAGAGATAAAGTATGTCCAAATTCATGGGGAATCGTATTATTGTCGAAACCGGATATTATATTGTTAACATAGGCAACATTTAAACTGATAATACTACCGCCAATTCCGTGCGCACGTCCATATATGTTTTTCATTTCTCCATAATTATCCTTAATCTGGACAAGATGTTCATTGTTCATTTTTTGATCGGGATTTCTTATTATCCGACTTTGGACACTAAAAGAAACACTAACAGTTTTTTTTATAGGTAAATAGATTCTATAGTTTGGGTATCCATCTAAACCATTTCTAATAACTTTTGAATTCTTATTATTATATGAACTGATGGGAGAAGTTATATTAGTTTGATAACTAATTTGATACGATTTTTTCATCTGTCTTTCAATTGCTAAGCTTAAACCTAATAAATTTGTTTTTTTGTCTTTGGTTTTATCAACAATTGCAAGCTTTAGTTTCAGGCTAACACTAATTGTTAACGCTGTCTCTAAAATATCTATTTTCCAACCTCCAAATTTACTCATAATAAAAGTTTATTATTTTAATATGATATTATAATATTTAAAGGGATAGTTTAAATATACTAAAAGTAACTGCAAAAGAAAGTGCGTTTCTTTTAAATAAATCGATTTTTTTGAACAAAAATAAACCCTGGCTACTTTGCAATAGCACAGGGTTAACAACCAAACCTAATCGTCTTTATTTCAGCGTAAAAGATGCTTCTTTTACATCGCGTGAATTGGTGCCGATAAATACTTTAAAATCGCCGGGTTCTGCCACAAATTTTAGATCTGAATTGTAGAATTTAAGATCATTTTCGGTAAGGGTAAAGGTGATGTTTTTACTTTCTCCAGCCTTTAAATTAACTTTTTGAAAACCTTTTAGCTCCTTTACCGGGCGGGTAATGCTGCCCACTAAATCGCGGATGTACAATTGCACCACCTCCTGACCATCGTATTTACCCGTGTTGCTTAAGGTAATTGATGCGGTAATCGATTTGCCTTTGGTTAATGTATTCGAACTTAATTTAATATCGCTATAGTTAAATGAAGTATAGCTTAAGCCAAAACCAAAAGGATACAAGGGATCATTACTTACATCTAAATAGTTAGAGCGGAATTTTTCGAACCATTTACCATCTGCTAAGGGGCGGCCAGTATTTTTGTGTGCGTAATAAAGTGGAACCTGACCAACATTTTGAGGAAAAGTAGCACTTAATTTGCCAGAAGGACTTGCATCACCAAAAAGTACATCGGCTATGGCACTTCCAGCTTCGCTACCCGGAAACCAAACATTTAAAATAGCCGGAATATTTTCATCTTCCCATTTTAAAGCCAACGGGCGACCTGTAAACAGCACCATTACCACAGGCTTACCGGTTTTAACCAGAGCTTTTAAAAGGTTTTTTTGTGTTTCGGGGATTTGAATATCGGTAACACTACTACTTTCGCCCGAAAATTCAGAGCCTTCGCCAACAGTGGCCACAATTACATCCGATTTTTCGGCAACAGCCAAAGCTTCTTTAATCATATCGGCTTCTGATCGCGAATCGTGTTTGTAAGTAGGGTTATGAATGTTTACATAGCGGTGCTCCAAGGCCGAATCGGCCAGGAAGTTAGCACCGCGGGCTGTTAATATTTTAGCATTGTTGCCTAAAGCATTTTTTAAACCCTGCAAAACCGTAACCGATTTATCGAATAAGGCCGCTACACTCCAGGTACCGTACATATTGGCGGTATTATCGGCCAGTGGACCAACTAAACCAATTGTGCCTGATTTTTTTAGGGGTAAGATATTGTTTTTGTTTTTAAGCAATACAAAACTTTCGGCCGCTATCTGGCGGGCAATGCTGCGGTTTTCAGGGCTGAAAACTTCTTTCTCAGCACGGTTCGCATCGCAAAATTTGTATGGATCGGCAAATAAGCCCAATTTGTATTTGGCCTGAAGAATTAAGCGGCAAGCCCTGTTAATCTGATCGATACCCACTTTCTTCTCGGCAAGCGATTTTTTTAGTGTACCTAAAAAACCTTCACCGACCATATCCATATCTACCCCTGCATTTAAAGCCAAAGCCGAAACTGTTTGCAAATCGCCCATTCCGTGCGCAATCATTTCAGGGATACCGGTATAATCGGTTACCACAAAACCTTTAAAGCCCCATTGGTTGCGTAAAACCTCGGTCATTAACCATTTACTACCAGTAGCCGGAATGCCATCAACCTCATTAAATGAAGCCATAATACTTGCGGCGCCTGCATCAACAGCCGCTTTGTAAGGTGGCAGGTACTCATTGTACATTTTTACCTTACTCATATCGGTAGTGTTGTAATCTCTTCCAGCTTCCGCTGCGCCATAAAGGGCGTAGTGTTTTACACAAGCCAGGATCTCGTTATTGGCCTGCAATTTACCCTGGTAACCTTTTACCATGGCCTTTGCAATTTGCGAGCCCAGGTATGGATCTTCACCATTACCTTCCGAAATTCGCCCCCAACGTGGGTCGCGCGAAATATCAACCATAGGCGAGAAGGTCCAGTTGATGCCGCTTGCACTGGCTTCAATGGCTGCAACACGTGCCGATTTTTGTACAGCATCCATATTCCAGGTGGCGCTCATGCCCAAAGGAATCGGGAAAACGGTATTGTAACCGTGGATTACATCCATACCAAATAATAAAGGGATTTTCATCCTGCTGTTTTCCACCGCAACCTTTTGTACTGCCCTGATCTTTTCAACGCCTTTAATGTTGAATAAACCACCAACCTGGCCATCTTTGATCTTTTTACCGATATCGCTGCTATTGGCCTGACCGGTGGTAATATCGCCAGAGCTTGGTAAATTCAATTGACCAATTTTCTCCTCGACCGTCATTTTGGCCATCAAATTATTGATGAAGGTGTTCATCTTTGCCTCTTCGGCCGAAACCGATTTTTTGGTCTGCGCCGATGCGTTCAGTACGAGGGCTGTTAAAAAAACAGCCAGGATTTTCGCTCTTTTCATGTTATGTGTATTTTATTCTTTTTCCTCATTTATTAGTCGACGCTCGTTTTCAACGTCCGCCTAAATAGCTTTACGATTTTATCGTGTTTAAATTTTAATCGTTATAAACGATTGGTTATTACCACGCTCGTTACAAACTAGCGTGAGCATTTTCGTTAGCTGGCGCTCGTTTCCAACGAGTGCTTAAATAGCTTTACGATTTTATCGTGTTTAAATTTCTGATCGTTATACACGATTGGTTATTTCTACGCTCATTACAAACGAGCGTGAGCTCTATTTTTAATCCACCTTTTTAACTGCGGTTTTTGCCGAAACACCGTTCCCGTTTATCGCTTCAATAGCGAAATAATAAGCTTTCTGACTATCCATTGCTTTAAACCAGTATTCGTTAAAATCGTGTATCATAATGCAGTTGTAAAGTTTATCGGGTGCAGTGCCATAATACAGGTTGTAAGCGAATGCATTATCAACCGGTTGCCACTTAATGTAAGCACTGCGTTTATCTTTTTCTGTGCGCAAAACAATTAGATTTTTTACCTCTGATGGTTGCTCTCCGTTTCCGTTACCAAAAACGCGCAAGCCACTAAGGGCAAATTTTCCGGTAGGCATGTGGATATTTACCATTTTAATGAATCTGGTTTTAACTGGTTTTGGCAGTTCGATATAATCATGTGGTACATCAGTCTTGTTCTGGCTTTTATCAACCAAAGTCGTCCATTTTTTGCCATCAACTGATGAAAGAATTTTGTACTGATGAAAAATACCGGTTTGTTTACCAATAAATTCGGCATCCTGATCAGCATAATTGATCTGGATGGCATTTACAGTAGCCAGGCTGCCTAAATCTGTTTGGATCCACTCGCCATTGTTTGCCGTTTTAGCGCTCCAGTAGGTTTTAATGCTTTCATCAACTGCATTATTGGCTTCAAAAGCACCCAATGTAGACGAAACAGTAACTGGTTTTTTGTAGTTGATGAGCATCCACCCCGGGCCTGCAGGACCATTTGCTTTCCTTTCTGAAGGCAGATAGAGCGGATAATCGCCAAATGCCGTATTGGTCCACATTACATCGTCATGATCAAAACCGGTTGGCCATATACCCATCCGGCGTTCCCAGGTATTTTTTACGCAGATAATGCTGGTCGAAATGTGCCAATAGTTTTTGTTATTATCCTGAAAAGTTGCCCCATGACCTGCACCACGCGAAAAACCACCGCCTTTATAACTCAGCGGATCTGATTGCGGGATAGTCTGTGTACCATCAAAAAGTGGTTTACTGCCGACCACAACCCCGTCAGAGTAGCCACTAAATTCGGTCCCGGGTGCACCATACTGAAAATAATACTTGCCATTGTGTTTGGTCATCCAGGCACCTTCGGCAAAAGGATCGAGAAAGGTATCGTCCATATACTCGCCAAAGCGCTGCCAACCGTAGCGCCAGCTTTGTAACAGGTACATTGGCGTGCGGGTGCCTTTAGGCTTAAATGTTTTGCGATCTAATTCAACACCATACATCGGGTAGTTATTACTGCTGCCGTTGTACATGTAAAATTTGCCATCATCATCAGTAAAAAAAGCCGGGTCCCAGCCACCTATTTCCAACGAATCGACCAAAGGAAACCATTTGTTTCCTTTGGGATCGGTACTGCCCCACAGGGTGAAATTTTTGGTATAAGTACTCCCAAAAACCACCATGGTATCGCCAACGATGCCAACTCCGGGTGCGCAGAGTTCATCTTTGGTTTTATTCCACGGGCGCAGAAACTTTCTTTCTTCAAACTTCCAGTTGAGCATATCCGGACTATGCCAGTAACCCCATTGGTTGGTGCTGAACAGGTAGAAATCGCCTTTGTAGTTTACAATAACCGGATCGGCCGTAGCCCGGTGCTTACCCCATTCGGTAAATGATTCGAAAGGGGTATAACCATAATCCACGTTGATTGGGTTGCAATAGGTTTTTTGCTGAGCCTGCAATCCAACAGATATGCTAATTAATATGATGAATAGAATATGCTTCATTTAATATTATGATTATCAATTTTATTTCTTCAATGCCGGACTTTGAAACCCAAGTTTGGTTAAGCCTTTCTGTACATCCGTATTGCTCATGAAAAGTTTCCAAAGCAAGCCTGATCTGTAATTTTCAATCATCACTATCATTGGTCCCTGATCTATGCCTAAATATCTTTGCGGATACCAGTTATCGGTTTCTGAAAAAGCATCGTAAAAGCCATACTTACCCCATACTTTAGTGCCTAAATTTTCGTAAAGGTGTCTGATTACCTTCATCGATTCTTTTGGTGTGTAAGGAATAGATGAAATGGCGGCTGTAGGAGAAATTACCCCAAAATCTTCCTGCGGATTGTGCGCCGCATAACCTTTAACAGAATAGCTGGCAGTTAACCCCCAGTTGTTTTGGCCATAACCTTTAAAGCCTTTAGGGTTAGCTACGCAGTAATCGTGAATGGCCAGGGTATGGTTTACGTTATTCTCCCAGTAATCGGCATAGCGGTCTTTTAATCCTTTGGGGTTTAAACCTAAATAAGAATAGTGCGCCCAAAACAAAGGACCAACTGAGTTTTTCTGACCCTGATAATCGAGCGTAAAAGGATGTCCGTAAACTTCAAAATTAGCTTTAATTTCGCCGTTTCTGGCCCAACCCTCGTGGTAAACCGCCGCAGGTACGGTATGGGTAGGAGAGGAAGCCGCTAACACATACATAATTAAACACTCGTTATATCCTTTAACCGGGAAATTCATTTCCCATTGGTATTCGGGCGACCAGTGCCAGTACAATACGTTTTGGCCACCATTGCGATACCAGTTAAAATCGATACCCTTCCAAAGTGTATCGGCTTTTTTAGCCAATGTTTTTTCTGCAGGTGTGCCATTTTTATAGTAGGCGTTGATACAAATTAAGGCTTGCGCCACAAAAGAAGTTTCTACCAAATCGCCGCCATTATCTTTGCGACCAAATGGGCGTACCTTGCCTGTTTCGCCATAAATCCAGTGCGACCATGCGCCATGAAAACGATCGGCTTTGCCCAGAAAATCGAGAATTTTGTTTAAACGGGTTGCTCCCTCTTTTTTAGTGACATAACCCCTGTCGATACCGCTTAAAATTGCCATTAAACCAAAACCAGTAGCACCGGTTGCAACGGTGCTTTTATCGTTTTCGGGATATATGTTATCTACGTGATAACGCTCGCGGCCGGCACCAGATGTAGGCTCAGCGCCATCCCAGAAATACTGAAAGGTTTGTTTTTGTACCAGATCAAGTAATTGTTCGTCGGTTAAGTTTTTACGTATGGTAAGATCGGGGTTGTAAGTCTGGGTTTTAGCTTTTGAGCATGCACCCAAAACCAATAGTGAAGCCAGAGTAAAACTTAATAATGAAATTCTTGTATGATAGATTTTTAACATCATGTAAGTGTGAAAAAAAGGGCTGCCAGTTTATCTGGCAACCCTTTGAATTATATTTTAGTAACCAGGATTTTGCTTAAGCAAACCTCCACTTAAATCAATTTCAGTTTGAGGAATTGGCCAAACTTCATTTTTGTTGGCTTTCCATCCTTTGGGGCCGAATATAGCTAATCCTCTTCCTTGTCTGATTACATCGAAATAGCGATCATTTTCCATTGCCAGTTCAACCTGTCTTTCTTTCCAGATAGCGGTTCTTAGCGCCGCCGGATCTGTAGCAGTTACATCAAGTAAGATCGCTGGATTTGAACCCCTGGCACGTTTACGCACCCTGTTTAACGAAGTCAGTGCTTGGGCAGGTGTTCCTAACTCGTTTGCAGCTTCAGCATTCATTAGCAGTATGTCTGCAAATCTTAATACTCTTATATTTTGCTGAGCACCTTCATTAAATCCAGAAACCCTTGTATTAAAAGGAACATAAGATTTTTGGTTATAACGAGCGTTAGGCACAGTTGTAGGAACAAGATCTCCTTGCGGAGTCGTTTCTCCTCTAAAAAGAATAGTAGCATCTTTTCTTGGATCTCCGGTTTCAAAGGCAGCCTCTAATTCTGCAGAAGGAGTGTTAAAGCCCCAACCCATCACTCCGGCAACCCCCTGAACCTGGCTATACTGAGAGTTTGATGCTGCGGCGTTGCTTGGTAATAGCTCAGCCTGAACTTCAAAAATTGATTCAACACTGTTTTCATTAGCTACTCTAAATCCTTTTTCAAAATCAGGGAATAAATCATAGCCTAAAGTCATTACTTGATTAGTTAGCGCCAATACATCGGCCCACTTCTTCTGATACATAGCAACTTTTGCTTTCATACCTAAGGCAGCGCCTTTAGTTGCTCTTCCTAAATCAGTCGAACCGTAAGATTGAGGTAACACTGCAGCAGCCTCTGTTAGGTCTTTCTCAATTTGGGTATATACAACAGCTTTATCGCTTTGAGGAATGTTATATTCTGAATTATCTTTAGGCACTGTAAGCCTTAATGGAACATTGCCGTAAGCCCTAACTAATCTAAAATAGGAATATGCACGGATAAATTTAGCCTCAGCTAAAATTCTTGCTTTTAGGGCTGCATCCATGCTAATGTTAGGCACATTGTCCAATACTTGATTACAAAGGTTTATATTTTGGTACTGACCTGTCCAGAACCCCTGTAAGCTACCTTGTGTAGAAGTTACAGTAAATTGATCAAATAAGTTAAAGAATGTCGCATCAGTTGGTGTGCTCCCTTTATCCGCTTCGTCAGATCCTGTACTTTCGATAGCAATTGCATTAAAGGCAACATTATCCCAACTTCTAAGTTGAGCATAAATAGCATTCACTCCTTTTAATGCATCATCTTGTGTTTTCCAAAAAGTAACAGATGGCTGCTGGCCTTGAGGAGGAACATTCAAGAAGTCTTTTTTACATGATGATGTAAATAACATTGCGCCAAAAACGGTGGCAACAAGGCAAGACGGTAAATTTATATTTTTTTTCATTTTGATGTCGATTAGAAAGTTACGTTAACTCCGAAGTTATAAGTAGCGAATAGAGGATAAACGTTTGTGTCAATTCCTGCATTCGTAGGAGCTCCACCAACTTCAGGACTGAAACCTTTATATCCAAATAGGTTAACGGCGTTTTGTGCATTTACGAATAGCCTTAAACGCTGCATTTTCATTTTGTTGCTAATGGCCTGAGGGAGTGAATATCCAAGTTGAATATTTCTTAATCTGATATAATCACCTTTTTCTACATAGAAAGAATTTGGTGCATTATTTAAGCCGCTAGCCAAACTTGCAGATGCATAAGTGTTTGAAGTTCCAGCGCTGGTCCAGCGGTTATTAATAAAGTCTTTGGTGTAGTTCTCATTACCAAAACGGTTACTTAAGTTGGCGTTAAATACGTCAACATCTGCCACACCTTGTATATCAAGCGTTAAATCGAAGTTTTTGTAAGCAAAGTTAGTGTTAAAACCGTAGGTGAATTTAGGATTTGGATTTCCAAGAACCACTCTATCTCTCAAATCGATAATCCCATCTCCATTAATGTCTGCATATTTGAAATCACCTCTTTTAAAGCCTGGCCACGCGGCAGCTTCTGCATCTGTTTGGAAAACACCTTCCACCTGATACCCGAAGAACTCACCAATAGGGCGGTTATTCACCGTTCTGGTAGAAAGGTATCCACTGGTAATACCAGCACCACCTCTGTAAATAGGGTTTGAACCTGAGGTTACATTTAATACTTTATTGTTATTGATCCCAACGTTGCCACTTATAGAGTAAGAAAATCCGCCTTCAGTTTTATCAGCCCAGGTAGCTGAAAATTCAAAACCACGATTTTGAATATCTGCCTGGTTGGCAATTAAAGTACTGTTTGCTGTACCTAAGTTTCCAAATACTGGAATGTCAAAAATAGCTTGCTCCGTTTTTCTGTTGTAATAATCGGCCTCAACAGTTAATCTGTTGTTTAAGAATCCCATTTCTAGACCAACATCTGTGCCTGCGCTTCTTTCCCATAATAAGAAGGGCGGAACTATTGAGCGTATGCTGGCACCTGTATATGGAAGACCTCCAAAGATTGCAACTAATCCTGCAGATTGATCAACTGTTTGAGTTGATGGGTTGAAAGGAACACCTGCATTTCCAACTTTACCCCAGCTACCTCTAAGTTTTAAATTGCTAAAGATCTTCTGATCTTTCATAAATTCTTCATTCGAGATTACCCAGCCAGCTCCGATTGAAGGGAAATTACCCCATAAGTTGTCAGATCCGAAAAATTGTGACGCACCGTCTCTTCTAATTGAAGCATTTAAGAGGTATCTGTTTTTATAGCTATAATTTACACGGGCAAAATAGGATGCAAATGTTGATAATTCGCCATTATCTGTAATGTTTCTACTAGCTGCGTTACCCAAAGCCAGGTATAAGTCGCCTTCTGATGTGTAAGGAACGTTTAGTGCATCAGCGTTAATGGTATACATTTTATTGCGCTGAGCTGTTTGTCCAACAAGAACTATTAGGCTATGTTCGGCCCATTTTTTATCATAGGTTAAAGTATTTTCTATGATCCAGTTTCTATTTTCAATACGATCAATATCTAAGCGACTGTTGGTATTTTGCTGAGTATTACTGGCTTTATAAACTGGAATATAACCGCGTACTTCTTCCTGACCGAAATCACCACCAAAACTGGTTTTGAAAGTGAAATTTTTCAAGAATTTTAATTCCGCATAAATATTACCGGTAACTTTATACTTAGTGGTATTTTGATTAAAGAAATCAAGAGTAGCCTGAGGGTTCATGTTACTTCCGTTACCTAGGTTAAATGAATTTGGATCGCCATAGCTACCATCAGCATTGAAAACCGGAACAACAGGAGAGGCAGCATATAGTGCTCTGAAAATACCTGAAGGAGCATCTTTAGATTTACTTGAGGTAGCTGTAACGTTATATCCAATTTTTAAAGGTTGGAAAATCTGAAAATCATTAGATAGTCTTGCGGTATATCTTTTATAATTGTTGTTTTTAACAATACCATCCTGGTCTAAATAACCTAATGATAAGTTATACGTAGATTTCTCGCTTCCGCCACTAATAGAAAGCTGATGGTTAGTAACTAACGCTTCCCTTAAAACCACATCATACCAGTTAGTACCTTCTCCTAAGTTGGTATTTGCAAATAAAGGTTGAGCGCCTTGCAAAGCATAAGCTTCATTCACTGCAGTTGCGTATTCAGTAGCATTTGCCATTTCAACCTGATTGGTAACCTTTTGGAAGCCAACTGTTCCATTGTAATTGATTACAGCATCACCTTTTTTGCCCTTATTGGTGGTTACTAAAACCACGCCATTTGCAGCCCTGATACCATAAATAGACTGGGCAGAAGCATCTTTTAAAATACTGATATTTGCAATGTCAGCAGGGTTTAAGAAATTGATATCATCATACCATACACCATCAACTACATATAGGGGCACACTTTTACCATAAATTGTTCCGGTACCTCTAATTGTTATTGTTGGAGAACCTCCAGGTGTACCTGTATTGGTAATGGATACACCAGCAACCTTACCCTGTAATGCACTAACCGGATTTACTGAGGCCTGCTTTGAAATTTCCTCGCCTTTAACTGAAGCTACTGATCCGGTTACATCAATTTTTCTTTGTGTGCCATAACCTACCACTACAACCTGCTCTAATTGTTGTGTTGATGAAGCTAAGGATATATTGATTGTAGTTTGATTATTTACAGCCTGCTCTTGTGCTGTATAGCCAACAAAGTTAAATACCAGTGTGGCGCTTGCCGGCACACTAATGGAGTAGTTGCCGTTTACATCTGTTTGTGTGCCACTTTGTGTGCCTTTAATTAAAATAGATACGCCCGGCAATGGAGTTTTATCTCCACCATCAATTACCTTACCTTTTACAGTAATGTTTTGCGCTAATGCTACGTTAATTGTTAGCAAACAAAATGCAGCGAGAACAGAAATTCTTGTAAAAATTCTTTTCATGCTTTATTATAAATTTAGTTTAATTGTTAGTTAAATGTGAGGTTGTTTTTGTTGATGTGCAAGTGTTTTTACCTCTACATTAATACATCAAATGCAGCTGTAAGGTTTCACACCTCAATAAACCAAATGCGATTTTAGGTCAAAAACGCAGTTTTTTTGAATTTTAACAAAACATTAACACTGAGGCAAGTGTAAAAAGTACACCAAGTATTTTGTGGGGTTTGAAAAAAGCGTATGAGAGGTAATGATGTAGTGCATGATGGGGGTGAAACTTGAAAAAAGCGATAAAAATGGATTTTTACGCAAACGTTTCCGTACTCGTGAGGGACTGATTTTACAAGAAATTAAAAAGAAAATCCATGAATGTCGAAACCTAAAGTTCCATTAAAAATTCGGTTAAGTTTTTATCGTGTGGTACTTCTAATTTTTTGCGCAAGCGATATCTGCGGATTTCTACCCCCCTTAGACTAATGTTCAGTAACGACGACATTTCCTTACTGCTCATGTTCATCCGTAAATAGGCGCAAAGTTTTAAATCATTCGGAACCAAATCAGGATGCTGAGCCTTCAATTTTTTAAAGAAACTTTCGTGCGCTTCATTAAAGCTGTTTTCGAACAGATGCCAGTCACGTTCATCGTTCATCCCATCGTTAATTACTTTCTGTATTTTACGGGTCTGCTCATCAGAAAGCTTTTTCCCGTTCTCGTCTTTAAGTTTGGTAATATCGTCGCCCAGTTTTTGAAGCAACTCATTTTTATACACCAGGGTCATGGCAGAGTTGGCCAGCTCCCGGTTTTTCGAAGCCAGTTCAGCCTGCAGTTTCTCGGTTTGTAATTTAATGATCTGCTTTTCGCTGATTTCGGCTTCCTGCCTTAATTTTTCCTGTTGCTCGGCTTTTAAACGGTCGGTAATTTTCTGACTATCGCGTTGCAGTTTCCGTTCGTATATCTTCTTCCCTAAAATTAATACTACTACAAATAAGATGGTGTAAAGTAATATCGCCCAGTTGTTCAAATACCAGGGGCGGAGGATAGTAAAATTGTAAACCGTTTCGGCACTAACCGTACTGTCGTCAATCTTAGCCCGTACTTTAAATGTATAGTTGCCTGCGCTTAAGTTTGTGAAATCTTTTTGGGTGGCATAAGTCCAGTCAGACCAGGCTCTGGAGTACCCTTCCAGATAAAACTGATACTTTACTTTAGCCTGTCTGTAATAGGGCAGGGCATACGAAATGCGGATGTTATTTCTGCTGTTCTGTATTTCCGTAGCTTCTTCGCTGTTTCCCGTTTCACTTATCAACGAAAATTTATCGGTAATATCTTCAACCCGTCTGATCAGTACCGCAGGTAACTTCTGTTTTTGGATGTTAAGTTCAGCAGTCGGATTATAGATCACAAAGCCATCATCAACGCTAATGAGATAAATAGATTCGCTTATCTGGCTGATATTCTCATAGTATTGCACCATCCGGCCATCTAAAATGCTAAACTGGTTCGAGTCTATTTCTACCTTGCCGGGCTCACTAAAATTAACCAGAGCCGTTTTGCCATGGTTAATAAACCAGTACTTTTTGCTGCTTGCAGGAATAATCTTGTTGGATGTTTCGAAAGAACCCAGGTTTTTATTGAGCACCTCGTATTTGGTGAATTTGTTGCTCATCTCATCGTATGTGTAAAAACCGGCATCAGATGAAAAGACAATTTTATTCTCCAGATTGAAAATGTTGATGTTGTAATTTCCGGGCAAACCATTCTTTTCGTCAAAATATTTGGTGCTCGTTACCCGGGTATAATCGGGGTTAAGGCTCAATTTATATAAACCCTTGTAGGCGTGACCAACCCAGATATCGCCTCTGTTATCTTGCTCAACATATCTTGATGGTGCATTAAAACCAGCTATTTTGGTCGCAAACTTTAATCCGGCACCCGGCGATTTGGTAAATAGCGATAATCCGGTATAAGTGCCCTGAATCAGGTAATTGGGATTTGAATTTAGTTTCTTAATGGTCCAACCGCCCGATGACCTCGAAATCCATTCTATTTGATCGCCCAGAACCTTAAAGGTACCGCTGTTATGACCGCAAATTAATTCATTATCGATAATAGCCAGCTCCCAAACTTGTCCCTGCGAATTTGGGATTAAACGGAAATTGAAAGGCAGGAGATTATACGGCGACCACTCGCTGTAAAATAAACCCTGGTTGGTACCGAGGTAAATTTTGTTATTGAAAATAATGCTGGAATATACCGTACCAAACTGACCTGTTTTATCAAAGTAAAAGTAAAGCGGCGAATTGAGCTCAATGCGGTCGATTCCGTTATCTAAACCTGTCCAAAGGTTTTGCTCGTTATCGGCATATAAACTTAAAATGGTATTGTTTTGCAATCCGCTCGATTTATTGATGCGCTGCACCACCTTGCCATTTTCATCGATAATGATTAAACCATTTAAAATAGTGCCGTAAGCATAATATTTGCCCAACAAATTTACCCCATTGTTAAGCTGATAGGTTTTTAGGTAGCTGTTTGCAGGAGTATTTAACGGTTTGAAGATTTTGCCGTCATAAGTAAAAAGGCCATTTTTACTGGTGCCAATAATCAATCCGTTATTTTTATAAGGCAGGATAGAAAGTATTCCTTCTTTACCCATTTGCTCACTTTGAGGAAGGTGTGCCAGTTTATTGCCTATGAGTTCAAACAGACCCTGCTCCAGTACTTCTATAAAGTATCGTTGATTAACTTTATGGAGAAACAAAAAAGAAGACGGCGATTTTACGACCTCAATTTTATTGTTTTTGTAGATAAATATTTTTGAAAAAGACTGGAAGATTACCCGATCGCGATCTACATAAATTTTCCATACTTCATCATCTATTTTTGTTCCTTTCGGCAGCAGACTGGTAAGCGAGTTATAGCTTAATTTATTGTTTTTAATAGCCCAATAGCCAAATTCGCCAAAGCTACCGGTGTAAACTCTTCCATTATTATCTGTAGCAACAGCCCTAACAATCTGGCGGTTTGGCATCCGGTATTTCTGCCAGTAACGGCCATCAAAAGTGAGCAAACCTTCGGCATTGCCAAAGTACATTACACCATTTTTGTCTTTTGCGATGCTCCAGTTCTGGTTACCCGATGTGTAAACAGATTTGGGATAATTTTCTATGTACGGAACACCAATGCTTTTGATATCAGCAGCAAAAATATGGGCAGAAGTACAAACGACAAGCAATAAAAGAAAACCTGGAAGTTTTTGCATGTAATGCTAAATTAGGATGCTGATTAAAACACAAATTAAATAAAAAAATAGGAATTGACTAACTTGTTAATCAGCCGAAACAAAAAAGCAGATACAGTATGAAGTTTCATATTGCATCTGCTTTATATAAATAAGTTAGGAGTAAGTTTAAGTTAAACTAAGTTTTCCAACCGGCTGCGGTACCTTAACATAATATCCCGTGCCATCATACGGGCGTTTACGCGGATTGGTAGTGCACGCTTCTGAGCAGCAGCCTTGAAGCTGTTCGCCACAGGCATCGCATTGTGTTACATGCTCGTTGCACTCCGGATTGGCACAGTTAATCATTTTAGGGGTGGTAACACCGCAATTGTAGCAAACCGAAACCACCGTTGGGTTAACCTCGTTTACATCAACTGCAATCCTGTTATCGAAAACATAACATTTGCCTTCAAAATCTTTTCCACCTGCCTCTTTGCCATATTTAATAATACCGCCGTGCAATTGGTACACATCGTTAAAACCATGATGTAACAATAGTGCAGATGCTTTTTCACATTTAATGCCACCTGTGCAATAGGTTAAAATCTTTTTGTCTTTATATTGGGCAAGCTGGTTAATTTGCTCAGGGAAATCGCGGAAGTTCTCGATATCAAGGGTTACTGCATTTTTAAATTTACCCAGGTTGTGTTCATAATTAGAACGTACGTCCAGAATCACCACATCTTCATCATCTTTCATTTTCATGAAATCAACTGGCTCTAAATGTTTACCGGTTCTTTCGTTCGGATTGATAATCGAAGTATCCCTTAAACCTGAGTGTACAATTTCTGATTTGTAACGGCAGTGCATTTTCAAAAACGAAAGCTCTTCTACATCGTCTATTTTAAATTCTGTTTTGGCAAACCTTTCATCCGTATGGATAGCTTTCATGTAAGCTTCGCAGGCTTCGGGAGTACCCGAAACGGTACCGTTTAAACCTTCGTCGGCAACGATAATACGGCCAACAAGGCCTAGCGATTTACAAAATTTAAGGTGATCGGCAGCAAATTGCTCTGCCTCTGCTATGTAACTATAGCAATAGTAAAGTAGTGTCTGATATTTTTTCATAACGCTGTTGATACCGTTGCAAACGGCGTTTAAAGCGGTGCAAAAATAGGGAAAATTATGTAAGATGTAAAAATGTAATATGGAAATTTACTCCCATTATCCACATTACATCAAACATCTTCCGTTATACCTATTAAAATCCATAAGAAATCCTGAATCCTTGCGTCAACTTGCGTGCACCATCGTAGGCAAAGCCATAGCTGGCCCTTAACACCAAACGTTGTAAACCAAAATAAAACTCTTTGTAATTTCTTTTCTCGGGCGACGATAAGTAACCACCACCAATAAACTCTTCTAATTTAGCTTTGCGCAACAACGGAATTTTATTCATGAAAAATCCAGCAAAATTATGTTCCACATGTGCTTCGAAATATTGCTGATTGGTACTGAACTGGTAAAAATCAAGGTACTGGAACTTTCTGAAATTGGGCGGAAAGATGGTAGAAATATTACCCGAAAAGTGTTTGAAATCAGGGTAATACATTTTGCTGTTATTAATAAATTTACCCACGCCAGCTAAAAAAGAAGTATAACCAACCAGCCCTAAGCCAATGCGTTCCTGATAAACCTCGGCTTTTACAAAGTCGTAATCTATATCGCTGCCGAGCACCTTATTAAACCCTTTCTTGTACAAAACGGTAATCCTTGGGTATTTAGATTCGGTATAAAATTTTCCATCAGGACGGCTAATGTATTTTTGCCCAATGGTATAAGTTAAACTTGCCGTAGCACTAAACGTGTTGTAGGTGGGGAAAAGCGGTTTCTCTTCTGCCGGATTAAATGGATTGTTCGAAGTAAATTCCCGGTCTTTGGTATCAATAAATTTAAAATTGCTGCTATTGGTCAGGTTTTTATTTCTGCTGTAATCAACGCCCAAACTTCCCTGTAAGCCTGTAGCCAGTTCGCGGGTGGTGTTAATGTTGGCAAAACTCTTTTCGTAAAATTTAGGGAAATTCTTTTCGTAAAACAGCGAGTTAATGCTATTGCCCAAAGCCGTCATTGAGCCCAGGTTGTTCAGGTCGAAAATACCGTTCCCGAATGATGCACCAATACTGGCACTTTTTAGCGGATTGTAATAATAGCTTCCCGATAAACTTCCCGTTAGTTTTTTATTGGCAAAACCATACCTCAGCTCTGGACGGATGGAGTACGACCTCCTGTTTTCGAAAGTTTTACGGTAGGTAACCCCATATTTAATTACAAAACCTTCTACCGTATTGTAAAAAATAGCTCTCAATACCGGGTCAAAATACCAGTATTCTTTATCGTAACGATCGTTAATGCTGTGGCCGCGGAGCAATAGCTTGCCAATACCAAATTTGTTGTTGTCTTTTTCTAACGAATCGAGGTACTTTTTTGATTCTTTCAGCTTGGCTATACTATCTTTCTTAACGTAATTTATCTTTTCATCTTCAGTTAAAGGAATAGGCCTGTTGTTGGCCCAGTAGGCAGAATCTTTTTTGTTAACCATTTCGGTAACCTTCAATATTTCTCCGCTGAAGAAGTTTTTAGAAAATTTAGGGTCGATATTGTAATTGCTGTATACGCCTACATAATAACCTGCAATTTTAAAGCCCAGTACATTACCTGCAAACTGAAAATTAATTGAAGTTGGCATATACACCTCTTTTACTTTGGTAAACTGTTGATTGATATTCAGTGTATCAATAAAGTTGATGCCTGCATTTTTAGTCAGGAAAAGATCTGTATTGTAAATCCTCCAGCTATTATCGATAATGTAAATAATCCCCCTGAACACCGGGTCGTTTTCGCGGCGCGGAATTACCTGTATCTTATGAATCAGCTCTCCGTTTTCTGTGCTTTCGCCAAGCAGTTTGTATTTGTAATAGAATAAGGCATTATCGGCAATAGGGGATATAAAACCCCTTGCGCTTAATTTGTTTTCAAGCAGGTAGTTGTCGTAAAAATTGATAATCAGATCAGAAGCTTTATTAAAACTGAAAGCATTATTGCGCCCGGCCACTTTTGATGAGATCATTTCCTCGTGGATATTGTTAGGCCTGCTGAAATTGAATTTGCTCTGCGATTCTGAAAGATAGATAATTCCTTTTCGGTTGGTATCGAGCTCTAAAACTTTTTGTATATCCTGTCCGAAAAACTTTTTAGGTGCACCTTTTAAACGCTGAACACCTTTAATGTAAACATCGCAGCTAAAGTTTTTTACTTCATTTAAATGTGTTTTTCGTTCTTTTATGGCCTTGCGCATAATGGCATAAGCCGGATCTTCTGCATTTGCCCTGATATTCACATTCTCTAAAGTATAACTCTCGGCACTTAGCGTTACGTTTAGTGCAATATCATCGCTAAGGTTAATAATGTGGTCTTGCTGTTTATAACCCACCGCCCTGAAACTTAAGGTTTGCTGGCCGCTTTTTAATTTTACCGAATACTTGCCATCAACATTGGCCGATGTGCCGGTAGTGGTGTTTTTTAGATATACAGAGGCAAATGGAACAGGCTGCCCGTTGGTATCTTTAACCATGCCAGTTACTGTAAATTGTTGAGCAAATGCAATATGGGTAAGACTACAAAGTAACAGGAGCGCGCAAATTCTTATCATGAGTTAGATTAGTAAACTATAAATATCGAATAACTTTTAAGACTATACATATAGGTAGGTGTTAAAGTTTGTTAAGTTGGCAAAAAAAATATAACAACGCTAATTTTTATAAAACAATATGTTAGCCCTATGCAGGTTTTGCTTAACATCAAACGTTTGTCTCTTTAATAAACGCTTTAAAATTGCGTTCTTGGTTCTGTAAGGCTTTTTTTTATAACTTTGAAGCCAACAAATCAACCATATTAAAGGCCATGTATAAAACATTACAACCGGTTCTTCAAAAAGAACTTGAAGAAATTGAGAACGCTGGATTATTTAAACGCGAAAGGATCATTATTACTCCTCAGGGTGCCGACATTAAAGTAAGTGGTGGAACCGAGGTAGTTAACTTTTGTGCAAATAACTATTTAGGGCTCTCATCGCACCCAAAGGTGATAGAAGCTGCTAAAAAAGCGATCGATGATCATGGTTATGGAATGTCGTCTGTTCGTTTCATCTGTGGAACTCAGGATGTACATAAAGATTTAGAGGCTAAAATTTCTAAATTCTTAGGTACCGAAGATACCATTTTATATGCTGCAGCCTTTGATGCCAATGGTGGGGTTTTTGAACCATTGTTCAATGCAGAGGATGCCATTATTTCGGATGAGTTGAACCATGCCTCAATTATTGATGGTGTTCGTTTGTGTAAAGCACAACGTTTCCGGTATAAAAATGCAGATATGGAAGATCTGGAGAAACAATTAATTGCTGCCAAAGATTGCAGGCACCGCATTATTGTTACCGATGGTGCTTTCTCTATGGATGGTTCGGTTGCTCCGTTGGATAAGATTGCTGATTTGGCTGATAAATACGAAGCATTGATTATGATCGATGAATCGCACTGTACAGGTTTTATTGGTAAAAATGGCCGCGGAACACATGAGCATTTTGATGTAATGGACCGCATTGATATCATTACCGGTACTTTAGGTAAAGCATTAGGTGGTGCATCGGGTGGTTTTACTTCAGGTAAGAAAGAAATTATCGACATGTTACGTCAGCGTTCTCGCCCATATTTGTTCTCTAACACTTTGGCTCCGGCTATTGCAGGTGCATCAATTGCGGTGTTGGATATGTTGAGCGAAACTACAGCCCTGAGAGATAAGCTGGAATCAAATACCAAATATTTCCGCGAAAAAATGACAGCTGCAGGTTTCGATATCAAGCCTGGTTTCCATCCAATTGTACCGGTTATGCTTTACGATGCAAAAATTGCTCAAGAGTTTGCAGCAAGGATGCTTAACGAAGGTATTTATGTGATCGGATTTTTCTATCCTGTTGTACCTCAGGGTAAAGCAAGAATTAGGGTGCAGTTATCAGCCGGACATGAGCAACATCATTTAGATAAAGCTATTGCAGCCTTTACCAAAGTTGGAAAAGAATTAGGGGTAATTTAATACCTGCTAAATTTTATATCATTCAAAAGCCGCTTCTTGCGGCTTTTTTTGTTTCGGGTTCATTTTCTTTTATAATGCTATTGTAAAGTCGTTATTTGAACCCGACAGCTGTAAAAATATTAGATAATTTGCTGTATATTTGGAGCCATGTTACAGGATAAAATAACACAATATACCGAAAAAATCAATGCTTTCGTAACCGAAAAAGCAGATGAGTTAGAGCAGTTCCGTATTAAATATTTAGGAAGCAAAGGCATCATTAAAGAGATTTTCGAAGAATTTAAAACAGTTTCTGTCGAAGAAAAAAGATCTTTAGGTAAAGTGCTCAACGAGTTTAAGCAACTCGCAGAATCAAAATACCAGGTTTTAAAAGAATCGACAGAAAGTACTGATAACAAAGCAGACGATTCAAAACCAGATATGACTTTGCCAGGCGAAGGTTTTGAGATTGGTTCCCGTCACCCGCTGGCTTTGGTACGTAGAGAAATTGTGGAAATTTTTGCCAAATTAGGCTTTACTGTAGCCGAAGGGCCTGAAATTGAAGACGACTGGCATAATTTCTCAGCATTGAACTTCCCCGAAGAACACCCGGCAAGAGATATGCAGGATACTTTCTTCATAAAAAAAGGTGGCGAAAAAGGCGATATTGCTTTGCGCACGCACACTTCTTCTGTACAGGTACGGATGATGGAGCAGGGGCAACCACCTTTCAGGGCCATTATGCCGGGCCGTGTATATCGTAACGAAGCTATCTCGGCAAGGGCACATTGCTTTTTCCACCAGATAGAAGGTTTGTATGTGGATGAAAACGTTTCGTTTGCAGATTTAAAACAAACCTTGTTTTACTTTGTGCAGGAATTGTATGGCGAAGGTACTAAGGTGCGTTTCCGCCCATCGTATTTCCCTTTTACAGAACCATCGGCCGAGATGGATATTTCTTGTACCATTTGCAAAGGTTCGGGTTGCCAGCTTTGTAAACACAGTGGTTGGGTAGAAATTTTGGGTTGCGGTATGGTAGATCCGAATGTATTGGAAAACTGCGGTATCGATTCGAAAAAATACAGTGGGTTTGCATTCGGAATGGGGATTGAACGTATTGCGAACCTGAAATACGTAATTAAAGATTTACGTTTATTCTCAGAAAACGATGCACGCTTTTTAAAGCAATTTAAATCTGCTTTAATCTAAATGAGGTATCTGTACAGCATATTGTTCGTTTTGATTTTGGCTACAGGTTGTGGTAAAGATCAGGGCTACATCCCGGATGTTCCGGTAAACTACAATGTAACCTTAACTGAGTTCAGCATTAAGGCTGTTAACAACGTGATGGTTGTAGCGGGTAATGGTGTTGGCGGATTACTTGTTGTTAAAACACCGCTGGGTACTTATGTTGCCTTTGATCGTTGCAGTACGGTAAATCCGGAGAAGATTTGTAAAGTAGCACCCGATGATAGCGGGGTAACGGCAACAGATCCTTGCTCAGGAGCAAAGTTTTCATTGCTTGATGGCAGCCCCCAAAAAGCCCCTGCCGAAAGAAGCCTAAAAAGCTACAATGTTTCGGTACAGGGCAATACATTAATACACGTAAGCAATTAGAATGGAAGCTGAAAAAATAAAAGAAACAGTAAAAAAGGCTGCCAAAGAACTCTTCAGAAAATACGGTTATCATAAAACCAGTGTAAACGAAATTGCCAAAAAGGCACGTATCGCTAAAGCAACTATTTATAAGTACTTTGAAAGTAAAGAACAGGTTTTAGATAGTATCCTGATGGATTACCTGGATCAGAACCTTTACGAAATATTAAATAACAAAGTAAGTTACGCTTCCGAAGAAGAACATTTAAAGGCACTGGTAATGAAAACCAGTCGCTTATCTTTTACGGCTTGTAACGAATTTATCGGTTGGGATTTTGTGCGCGAAAATGCAAACTCGCAAGAGTTTTTAAAGCATTTATCCGATCAGTTGGAGGCATTGTTACTAGCCGCCTACCTGCAGTTAGATAACTTTAAAAACAACCCGGCCCGCCGCGAAGGATTGGCTTTCTTACTTAAGGCAAGTAAAAGTATTGTATTTTCATTCGCCTTTACTTCGGTTAGCGATTCGGACGTACGCAAGAACTTCGTAAGTTTTCAAAAAGAAATATTGCCATTTTTGGTAAAAGCAGCACTTTAGTGCTCAGGCCGTGCATAAATTCAATGTTTATTGATTGTAGTAATCCTTAAACTTGAATTTTTGCACGGTTTTTTTAATTTTTCCGTCAACCAGTTTTTGGGTAATTACGGTGACATAATCTGCACTGCTCGAATCTTCAATTACAGACGAATCTTCATAAAGCCCCTGCTTCGCATCATATTTATAGTTGATGGTCTTATCAAAGCAGCAGCCATTTTTTATATGAATAGAGAGCTGCTTGTTTTTTTTATCAACATCAAACATTCCGAGATTTTCGCTGGCTAGCTTGGTTAGTGGCGCACTCAACACAAAATTATTGTTATTTAATAGGTAAATATCATAAGATGGACTTGCGTACGCGCCGTTGTTGCCGTTTCTGATCGCGAGATCTTCGGTGCCGTCGAAATTAAAGTCACCAAAAATTAATGGTGTTTGGTATTTGCCCAGCTCGAGCCAGCCCAGTTGAGCGTTTTGCATTTCAGTTAAGCCAAAATCTAAATCTTTCGAAGTAAAAGTCTGGATTTCTTTATCCGTAATCTTATCATACAATATAACCGTCGCTTTTCCATCACAATGTCCTGTAGCACAATTTTCTACAAAAATCTTTGCCTTAAAGTTGTTTGAGCTGTTGTTGGCCAAAAATTTAAATTGCGCCTGTACACTGTATCCCATTAATAAAAAAGCGCAAGCGCACATTAAGTTCTTCATTCAAAAAATTTCGATAAAATTACTGTAATATCCGCTTGCTAAAAGTTAAAAAAAGTTAACGCTTTCTTTTTCGGGTGGTTATGTACGATTTTACCGCTTCTTTAGTAGTAAGCCAGTCTTTTCCCTCTTTGTAGGCATCAATTTTACCCTGACGGGCCAGTAAGCTTACATATTCCTGGCCATAAGGTACGTCAGGCTCCGAAACGATAAATGATATCGGCTCATAATCGCCATAACTGTTTCCGGGCAGTGCATTTATGTACATATTTAAAGAGCGCTCTAAGGCTTGCAACATTAGGAGACAAGGTTTACTGTAATTCCCTTTATTGGCCTGGTTTAATGCTTCGTAGTACTTTTTACGATCTGCTTTTAAAATAATAGCCGGTGGAAAGCCTTTTCGCATTAATAATAGGTTCATGGCAAGCCTTACCGTACGCCCGTTTCCATCAAAAAATGGGTGAATCCATACGAGTTTATGGTGGAAAATGGTGCTCAATACAATATCATTTAAGCCCAATGGGTTATCATTTACAAAAGTGATCAGCTCATTCAACAAATCAGAAACTTTGTTTGCATTGGGTGGGGTAAAATTGGCTCCAACAATACGCACACCTCCGTTTCTTAATCTGCCGGCATAATCATCTTCTATGCTGCGCAATACCAGGCCATGAAGCGAAAGGATATCAATGCTTCTTAGTATATAACTTTCTTTTACCAGCGTGTAGAGGTAATCAATCGCTTTTTCGTGGTTAAAAGCTTCAAAATGCTCCCGTAACGATTTGCCTTTAACTGTAATACCTTCCTGGAGTACCATTTGGGTTTCTTGCAGGGTAAGGGTGTTTCCTTCAATACTGTTAGAGTTGTATGTCCACTCGAGGCTTAAATCGGATTTAATACGGTGTAGTGCGCTGTTGGGCAAGGGCCTTGATGAATCAAGCTTTGCTTTTTTCTCATACAACCGATCTATATTGGGTTGGAGTTCTACTAAATTTTCTAAATCTAAATTCCACACACCCAAATTTACTAATATCGTTTCGGATTAAAAAGTATTTAATCCGATATTAAAAATTTCCCCAAAAAAAAATACCGGATAATTTGATGTTATCCGGTAGCTGATTATTTTTTTAAACTATTCCCATTTAAAAACCTTAACGGCAACGGCGTAAATACCTATTCCCCAGATTAATAAAATCATAATCTGAAATTTTACATCCCACAATCCCAGCCCCTCAAAGGCTACCTTGCGCATGGCATCGTTTAAATAAGTAAGGGGTAAAGCTCTGCTAATGGGTTGTAACCAGTTTGGAAAGGCTTCGATTGAAAAGAAGGTCCCCGATAATAAGAACTGTGGCAGCGTTACAATATTTGAAATAGGAGGGATCATGCTTTCGTTTTTTGCAATGCCCGAAATAATGAAGCCAAAACCCATAAAAACAATTACCCCAAGCGTAGCCAGCAGCAACATATTGACGACTGTGAGTGCTCCATGAATAAGCGTAAAGCCAAAAAAGAAATGGCCTAATAATATGATAAATAAAGCCCCGATTAATGCAAAGCCGATACGCGCAATACCTTCGCCAATTACAATGCTCGATCGTTTTACTGGTGTTGCAAAAAAACGCTTAATAACCAAGGTTTGACGCAAGCTTAAAAATACAAAGGCTGTTCCGAATACGCCGGTACTTAATAATGAGAAGCCCAACTGACCCGGCAGGATAAAATCTATCGTTTTATACTCGCGGCCCGTTATTGTGCTTTCGCGGATTTCGGCAACTGATGGCTTTAGCGTTTTATCGTAAAACAGGTTGTTTAATACCGACTTTAAAATGCCGCCTTTATCTCTTGATGCCGAGGTGTAAACCACATTTACCGAATAGGCAGCGGTATTTACTTTGCGGTGCACATCAATCATGGCGTCAACATTTCCTTTTTCAAGCAGTTTATCAAATTCCGCTTTGGTTTTATCTTTTACCAAACGGATCATGCCTGTTTTCTCCATCATGCCAATAACCGGATTGTTAACGTCTGATCCAGGTGTAATACCCACATCGATATGGGTGCCGCCGCCACCTAAAAAGCCAAAAACCAAGATAAATATTAATGGGAAGGCAAGTGTAAAAACCACAGCCGAAGGACTGCGCATAATGGAACGAAAGCTTGCTTTAGCCAAAGCCAGGGTAGCTGTGGTATTGCTGTATCCGTTTGCTCCCGATGGAGCATTTGAATTTTGTATATCTTTTTGCATATCTTTTTGCTGGATGCTGTTTCGAATCAAATATTAATTGTAATATAAACTCCCCTTTAGAGGATGGCAGTTATTCTCTCCATTCTTTACCTGTCAGGTTGATGAAAACATCCTCAAGATTAGCTTTTTTAACCTCTTTTTTGCGCTCGAAGCCAGAGTTTACCAGTTGATCTATTAAATTATCGGGAGTATCCAAAGCAATGATCTGCCCACGCTCTACAAAAGCTACACGGTCGCAAAGCTGCTCGGCCTCGTCCATGTAGTGGGTGGTAATCACTACTGTAGTGCCCGCATTGCGGATTTCGGTAATCAAATCCCATAAATTTCTCCTCGCCTGAGGGTCTAAACCAGTTGTAGGTTCATCAAGGAAAATAATTTTGGGTTGGTTAATAAGTGTGGTAGCGATAGAGAAGCGCTGTTTCTGGCCACCCGAAAGTGCTTTGTATTTGGCTTTGGCTTTATCCTGCAGGTTTACTTTCTCTAACATCTCAATGGGCTTAATATTAGCACCATATAAACCGGCAAAAAGCTCAATCAGCTCAATCAGGTTTAAGTTGGGGTAATAACCTGCAGCCTGCAGTTGTACACCAATAATTTGTTTAATTTCTTGGGCCTGTTTATCTACCGAAAAGCCATCAACTGTAATTTCGCCCGATGTTTTATCCCTTAAAGTTTCGATAATTTCGAGGGTAGTGGTTTTGCCGGCACCATTAGGACCCAGTAAACCAAAAATTTCATGCTCGTAAACGTCAAAACTAAGGTCTTGAACGGCCACAAAATCATCGTACTTTTTTACCAGGTTTTTAACACTGATAATAGCTTTGGGTGTTTCCATGCTGCGAATGTAAGGAGCTTTAAATGAATTGAAAATGAATTTTATCAGTTATGACTTAAAATGTCGGTAAAATGATGTTTGTAGTAGGCAAAAACATTAATTGGTGCTCTTTTTGGTTAAAATGATCACATCTCGATCAATCGAGTCTATTTTATAAGTGTTTTTTGCCTTATTGAAAGTTTCGTCGAAAACAATTTGATCTTTTAGAAAACTAAACATTCCTTTTGTATTTATACTGTCGCTAGGAATAACGTAGGATTCTCTATAAGTGCGATTGTATTCCATTCTGTGTTTCCAGGGATTTTGGTATTCGCGTACCTTTTTTTCCGTAAAGGTTTCATTGGTTTTAAGCGATACCCAGTAGGTAGTTTTTAGATCATATGATTCAGCACTCCATGCGGTGTCTGGTTTCTTTATCGCGCTAAATTTATGGATTAACCCATATTGTATTTTCGCTACAAATTCCTTGTTATTGGTTACTGAATTTTGAAGTCTGAAATTGGCATTTGTACCATACAGTGTATCTAAGTTTTTATTTGCGGCAAATTTCCAGTTTGTATAAATGTAATCTTTAGCGTTAAGTACTTCATTTATTCTTTTTAGGTAGATCGTGTCGATGTTAGCAGCTGCCCCCTTTCCCTGTCCACCACCAAAAGGGTTATATCCTTCTATGTTGTAACTCAAAAATCCTTCTTTTTTTATGATTTCAGAAAAGTGAAGGGGAGGAGCTTCCATCATGAAGATTTCGGGTATGAAAAATTTACTATAACGGAGTTCTTTCAAGTAAAACTTACCATTTGCATTGGTAATGACCTCGCCTACTGAACAGCCAACAATAGGTTTGTTCTGATAATCTAATATAGTACCTGTGATTGCCGGTCTCGACAATCTGGAAATACAGGAGCTGAACAAACACAATGAAACAGCAATACACGCAATAAAAAGGTTTTTCAACATGTTCTAATTTAAATAAAAAAACACTGCCAATTGGATTGAGCAGTGTTTTAATGCTTTAATAGAAAGACTTGTATTTTACCAGGTTAATTCGCCTTTAATTACCGCTACGAAATCGTCGAATAAGTAACGCGAATCGTGTGGACCTGGAGAAGATTCAGGGTGATATTGAACTGAAAAGGCTTTTTTACCTTTAACACGGATACCTTCGATCGACTTGTCGTTCAGGTTTACGTGAGTAACCTCAACTTTGTCAGAGTTAATCACCTCTTCTGGTACCACACCAAAACCGTGGTTTTGAGAAGTTACTTCGCAGTGGTTTTTGATAATATTTTTAACCGGGTGGTTTAAACCGCGGTGACCGTTAAACATTTTCATGGTACCAATGCCATTGGCTTCGGCCAATAACTGGTGACCTAAACAGATCCCGAATAAAGGTTTATCGGCAGCTAAGATTGCAGTAATGGTTTCAACAGCATAAGGCATAACCGATGGATCGCCAGGGCCGTTTGAAATGAAATAACCATCAGGGTTAAATTTTTCCATTTCGGCAAATGTAGTTTTTGCAGGGAAAACCTGAACGTAAATATCGCGACTTTCGAAATTGCGCAAAATGTTTTTCTTGATACCTAAATCTAAAGCAGCAACTTTTATGCTTGCTTCAGGATTGCCATAAAAATAAGGCTCGGTAGTGCTCACTTTTGATGATAGCTCTAAACCTTCCATTGATGGCACTTCAGCTAATTTTTGCTTCAACTCTTCTAAATCAGTGATTTCTGAAGAAATGATAGCATTCATAGCACCTTTATCCCTGATGTGGCGAACCAGCGCGCGGGTATCGATATCAGAAATAGCTACTAAATTATCATTCTGGAAATAATCCTGAATAGACTCAGTAGCTTCTTTACGGCTATATACAATGTTATAATTTTTACAAACTAAACCAGCAATTTTAATCGAACCTGATTCGATTTCATCTTTGTGGATACCATAATTACCAATATGCGAATTGGTGGTAACCATTATCTGTCCAAAATAACTTGGATCGGTAAAAATTTCCTGGTAACCTGTCATCCCGGTATTAAAACAAATTTCGCCAGTGGTAGTGCCAATTTTTCCGGCCGCTTTGCCGTAAAAAACTGTGCCATCGGCCAGTAATAAAATCGCAGGTAACTTGGTGTAGTTAGTCATGGTAATTACAATATGGATTTTGATTTAAAAAAGAGTTGAAAAAAGGGGTGCTCTCAGCATTAAAGCTGTATTTGCGGGCTGCAAAAAAAGATGAATATATCCCTTCCATTTCGGGGTACAAAGATAGGATTTTAGATTTATAATTTAAAGAGAAAAGTGAAATAACGTTGGAGCTAAAAGCAAAAAGACCAAAGCAGAAAGTAATAAAGCCAGATTTGAGCGAAAAATGATTTTAGCTTGAGATTGCTTTGGTCTTTTACCTTTGCTCTTTTCGGCTAATTAAATAAAAAAACGATACTTTTGGCAACACAAAACAAATCCCATGTCGGTACATAAAGAAATTAAACGAATCACTACACACACGCTACAGGAAATGAAGCAACGTGGTGAAAAAATATCTATGCTAACGGCCTACGATTATTCTATGGCAACTATTTTGGATGACGCAGGTTTGGACGTTTTACTGGTAGGCGATTCGGCCTCTAATGTAATGGCTGGTCACGAAACCACCTTGCCCATTACTTTAGACCAAATGATTTACCACGCAGCTTCGGTAATCAGAGCTGTTAAACGTGCTTTTGTGGTAGTCGATTTGCCTTTTGGTTCTTACCAGGGTAATTCGAAAGAAGCCTTAAACTCGGCCATCAGGATTATGAAAGAATCGGGTGCGCACGGGGTTAAACTAGAAGGTGGCGAAGAAATTATAGAATCTGTACAGCGCATTATCACTGCCGGTATACCGGTAATGGGACACTTAGGCCTAACACCGCAATCTATTTATAAATTTGGTACTTACACCGTACGTGCAAAGGAAGAAGAAGAAGCCAATAAACTTAAAACTGATGTATTGGCCTTACAAGCTGCAGGTTGTTTTGGTATTGTTTTAGAAAAAATTCCGGCAGCACTGGGTAAAGAAGTAACCGAAAGTTTAACTATTCCAACCATTGGTATTGGTGCGGGCCAACATTGCGATGGACAGGTACTGGTAGTTAACGATATGATTGGCTTAACAAAAGGGTTTAAACCACGTTTCTTACGTCAGTATATTAATTTATACGAGGAAATTTTGGGCGCGGCACAATCGTATATCCGCGATGTTAAAGCAAACGACTTTCCGAACGAAAAGGAACAATATTAAGTTTGGGGTTTTGAATCAATTAACCGATTTAAACAATTTAAACAATTAACCATTTAACCTTTCAATACAATTTTCAGTTAACAATTTAGCCATCCAGCAATTTGGCAGTTGAACACAATTAACCGATTTGAACAATTAACCTGTTATTCTTATAATGCCCATTACCGATAACGACATACTTTTTGAAGATAACCACCTGATTGCCATTAATAAAAGGGCAGGAGATATTGTGCAGGTTGATGAAACTGGCGATGAGCCGCTTGATGAGCAGGTAAAAAAGTACATCGCTAAAAAGTACAATAAACCCAATGGTGCTTTTTTAGGTGTGGTACACCGTTTAGACAGGCCTGTAAGTGGCGTGATTCTATTTGCCAAAACCAGTAAGGCTTTGGAGCGCATGAACGCTGTTTTCAAAAACAGAGAGGTAAAGAAAACCTATTGGGCAGTGGTCAAAAACAAACCCGAAAAAGAATCGGCTACGCTGGTACACTGGTTGGTTAAAAACCCGCAAAAAAATGTGGTTTCTTATTACAATACGGAAGTTACGGGTAGCCAACGGGCCGAACTTTCTTATAAAGTAAAAGCTAAGGTTGGAGATTACTATTTACTGGAAGTTGATCCTTTAACAGGACGGTCTCACCAGATTAGAGTACAGCTTTCATCAATGGGCTGCCCGATTATGGGCGATAATAAATACGGTTACCCGCGCGGAAGCAGAAAAGGAAGTATTTGCTTACATGCGCGCCGTCTGCAGTTTATTCACCCCGTAAAAAAAGAACCCGTAAATATTTTTGCCAAATTACCAGTTGACGGCTTTTGGGAAAGATTCGAAGATCTTTAAAATTTTGTTTTGGTTTTTCCTTGGTTTTAAATGGGTTAATGTTTTTTGGCACAATCTTTAACCGTTATCCGGTAAAAACCAAAGAACAATGAAAAATACCATCTCCGCTGTTGCAGCGATAGCCCTATTTGCGGTAACGCTTGTTTCGTGCGAAAACACCCGGAAAACTGAGACGACGAAAGATTCGAGCACTGTTTCTGCTAGTGGCGACACGATTACGAAGGTTACTACCAAAACAACCGAAATTGTTAAAACCGATGCTCCATCTTTTTCGAGCGAAGAAGTAAACAAAGGTTTAGCCGAATATGCTAAACTAAAAGACGATTATGTAGCGGCTTTAAAAACTAAGAATGCAGCCGAAATTAAGGCCATAAGTGAAAAATATACAGTTTGGGCCAATCAGGCAACAACCTGGGCGAGCAAGCTAAAGCCAGATGAAATACAAAAATATTCTGACTATGTGCTTAAGCTGAGTGAAGAATGGTCGAAAGCAGCTACAGAAACAATCAAGTAATTAAATTTGAAGGTTGTATCATAAAAATAGATTGTCATCCTGAGCTTGTCGAAGGACCAGCTATAATTTTGTGCGAAGCGTTTCGACTATCTGCCCCGATTTTTTCGGGAGGCTCAACGTGACATACTTCTAAGGAAATAAGGTTATGATACAACCTTTCTTTTATTTGCAATCTATTTTACTGAATACTATTGAATTATCGAATTTCAGTTTGCTGATGTCTTTAAATTTAACATTGCCGTTAATTTCCTGTACATCGCCAAAACCCTCAAGAAACTGATCGCCTTGTTTTAGTAAGGCAATTTCCCGCACCGAGACTTTACCTTCTGAGTGGAAAGTATAATCGGCAATAATGGTATCGCCTTTTACAAGACCAGAAAAGGTACCCGAATTTTTATCCTTTTCGTAAAGGTTGTAACCTAAACTTCCGCTAACCTGACTGCCTTCCGTTTTTATAGTTAAGGTAGCTGTATCTCGATTTTTAATATATTGATAACAGGCTACAGCATTTTGCGGAGTTGCGGCATTGCTTACAATGGTCGAATCTATTTTGGCCTGGGTCTTTTTAGCTGTACCACCCTGGCACGATGCAAACAGGGCGATAACTAATATTGGAATGATGTTTTTCATTTTTTTTAGGTTTGATTTTTATACCCGAGCAAAGCCCTTGCCAAAGTATACCCGTTCATTATAAACCTTAATAAACCATCAGTACTTTTTTCTGTATAATTGAACTCGATCAGCTAAGGTTTGTTTTAAAAAATAATGAAATACGGGTGCCTTTATGCTCTTCGGATTGGATATCTACCTCGATTTTATGGAATTTGGCAATACTCTGAACAATGGCCAGCCCTAAACCAAATCCATTTTCTTCGCTGTTTCCCCTTTTAAAGCGGTCAAAAGCATCTTCAACCAAAGCCGGGCTCATGCCTTGTCCGGTATCGCCTATGGTAAGTATATATTGCTCCTGATCTATTTTATCGGAAATGTCAATTGATCCACCGGTTACATTATATTTAACAGCATTGTTGATGATGTTTACCAAAAGTGTATGTACCAGTGCTTTATTTCCGGTAAAATGAAAATCTTTTAACAAATCGACTTTAAAAGTAATTTGCTTATCCGTAATCCGGTCTTCCAGATCTTCGTAAATATCTTCTATTTCTTGTTTTAAGCTAATTTCTTCCGTTTTAAGGTATTGATTGTTCTCTACCTTCGAAATTAAGAGCAAACTATTAATAATAACCCTTAAACGGTTTAATGTTTTTAAAGAAGCATATATTTTATTTTCGTGCTCAACCGGAATGCCCGGCGTGTTGAGCATATTTTCGAAACGTGTACTTAAAATAGAGATAGGGGTGAGCAACTCGTGCGAAACATTGGCAATAAATTGTTTTTCTAAGGCGAAAAGGGTATTTATTTTGCGCATTAAAGAGTTTATACTGTTATCGAGGATCTTAAAATCGTCGGTATTGGTAGGGATATTCTGGTAATTGAAGTGGGATGGATCATCTACCCGGTTAATTTTTTTATCGATAATGAGATAAAAGGGCTTTAACAGGAAGTTCGAAAAGGTATAATCGGCCACCAGTGTTACCAATAAAGCAGCCACCAGTACTACCAGCATATAAAAACGGATCGAATTTTTAATGGATTGGAGTGCAGTCATCGTTTCTCCAATCTCCAGATTATACCAGTTGGTATGGTATGAAAATTTGTAATTTAAAATCCTGTAAACCTCAATATCTCCCTCAATTTCACGCTTTTCGGTAAAAACTTTAGCGCTTGAGTCGGTTTGGTTATCCGGAATATCGGTTAAAACAATAAACTCTTCCTTTAATATATTGTAATCGGTAAAAGATTGTTCTTTATTTAGCAGGCTGTCAATTTCATTATCGGTAAGGTTCTCGATAATTTTGTTCTTCTTTTTGATCAGCCGGTTATCGAACTGGTTGTAGGCAAGTCTATCCAACGAAAATATAATGATGGCCCCCAAAACCAGGATAATGGCAATTTTGGTGATCGCATTATACAAAGAAAACTTAACCTGTAGCTTCATTTGATGTAAGATGTTTGATGTAGAATGGCATTAGGTTAACTGGTTAATTGTTTGAATCGGTTAACTGAAAATTGCAATTGTAAACTGAGGATCTATGTTTAGCAGTTTATCCGGTAACCAATGCTCCTTACTGTTTCAAACCAATCAATCGGTGTGATATTGGCCAGTTTTTTTCTTAAATTCTTAACGTGCACATCAACAAAGTTCGAATCGGAGTTCACCTCTAAAATATCTCCCCAAACATGTTCTGTTAAGCTCATTCTCGATACTACGCGGTTTTTGTTCAGCACCAGGTAGTTAAAAATCTCGAATTCTTTTTTTGTTAGGTTTAACCGTTCATCGCCAAAAGAAACCGTTCTGTTTTGGATATTCAGTAAAAAGTTATGGATGTTAATTTCATTCTTCTCGAGCTTGTGTTTACGACGTGTAATGGCATGCATGCGTGCCAAAAGCTCATTTAACGAAAATGGTTTAGGTAAATAATCGTCGGCACCTTCATCGAGGCCCTTAATGCGGTCGTCTACAGCACTGCGGGCGGTTAAAATAATCACGGCATCATCGCGGTCTTTAATCGCTTTCAGTTGTTTTAAAACCTCAAAGCCATCGCCATCGGGCAAGCCCAGATCCAATAAAATGAAATCGTAATTGTTTACAAAGATTTTTTCTTCGGCCGATGACTTTTTCCATGCATGTTCTACAATAAAGCCTTCTTTACTTAGAAATTCATCCATTTCGAGCGCCAGGCTCTTTTCATCTTCAACTATGAGTACGTTCATCTGATATTGCTAAATTGTTTGTAAACTGAAAATTGATCACTGTGAACTGAAAACTGAATTTACATTTTTAAGAATGATTGTGCAAGCTTCTTCAATTTCTGCTTTAGTGATAATTAGAGGAGGTGCAATGCGCATAGAATTGCTGCAATGTAAGAACCAGTCAGATAGAATACCATCGAGGATACAGGCATCTATAATTTTCTTGTTGATTTCGAAATTTTCAAACTCAACTGCCAGCATTAAACCTTTTCCTCGTATTTCTTTAATGGCAGGATGTTGAAGCAGCTGTTTAAACAATTGCCCTTTTTCTTCCACTTCAGCTACAATGCCATTATCAACAAGGGTGCGTAAAGTAGCTAACCCTGCAGCACAGCAAACCGGGTGACCGCCAAAGGTAGTCATGTGACCTAAAATTGGGCTATGCGAGAGTACCGACATAATTTCGAGCGAACTGATAAAGGCCCCGATAGGCATACCACCACCAATGCCTTTTGCCAAAAGCAATACATCGGGCACTACATTATAATGTTCGAAGGCAAACATTTTGCCGCTTCGGCCAAAACCCGATTGTATTTCATCAAAAATGAGCAGGGTTCCTGTTTCCTGGCATTTGGCTTTCAGCGCCTGCATATAGCTGAGATCAGCCACACGGATACCGGCTTCGCCCTGTATAGGTTCGATAAAAACTGCAGCAATAGCTGTGCTTATTTTGTCCAGGTCGGCAATATTATTATGCTCAATAAAGCTTACGTTGGGCAAAAACGGACCATAGCCTGATGAATAAAAACCGCTTTCCATTAAGCTTTCCGCTCCCTGGGTACTGCCATGGTAGGCATTTTTGCAGGCAATAAAACCTTTGCGGCCGGTATAGCGTTTAGCCAGTTTCATAGCACCTTCTACAGCTTCGGTACCCGAATTTAAAAAGTAGGTACAACTTAAGCTTTCGGGCAAAATATCGGCTAATGCCTTGGCGAAATTTACCTGAGGGCTTTGCACATATTCGCCGTAAACCATTAAATGCATGTAGGTTTCTGCCTGCTCTTTAATGGCTTCAACCACAGCCGGGTGGCAATGGCCAACATTACTTACACCGATGCCTGCAATCAGGTCGATGTGTTTACGATCTTGTGCATCGTAAATGTAAATTCCTTTTGCCCTTACAAATTCGAGCATTAAAGGCTCTGGAGAGGTTTGTGCATTGTGTTGTAAAAACAACTGACGTTGGGTAAGCATAGCACAAAAGTACGGATTTAAGGAAGATTCTTTTCCTTCTTCGACATCTTGTGATAAAAACTGAGATACTTTCTGCCAATATTGAGTTTGGAGCCATTATTTAAAATAACATAAGATCTTTCGAGCGTTTTAATTTGATTTTCAGCGATAATAAATGACCTGTGAATTTGCGAAAAACCTTTTTCGGGCGGTAATAAAGCTAAAGCTTCGGCAAAGTTTGAATTGGAGAGAATAATCTCTTGCTCTAAATGAACTTTGATTTCGCGCTCCTGGGCTTCCACAGCGTAAATTTTATCGAGTTTAATTTTGATAAATCTGTTTCTTTGCTCTGAACTTTTTAAAAGAACAAAATCTTCAGTTTTATTTGTATGGGTAGGCGTTGGCAAATCAAATATTTTCTTTATTGCCTGATCAAATTTTAGCTGCGAAAATGGTTTCAATAAAAAAGCATCTGCTTCCAGTTCGTACGAATCAATAGCGTAGCTCGAATGAGCAGTGGTAAAAACAAGTTTTTTAGTTTTATGCCTGATTAATTTGGCCAGTTCAATACCACTCATAGTTGGCATCTCAATATCCAGAAAAATGATATCTACTTGTTTTTTAAGGTTCTCTATTTCTGCGAGCGCAGTTGAGGCATTGTTATATAATTTAAGTAATTTCAGTTCAGGCCGTAAAGCGATATAATCATTTATAATTTCTAAAGATGAAAACTCATCATCAATGGCAAGGCAGGTATACATATTCCCTAAATATTTAAGACAACAATTAATTAATTCAGGGATGTTAACAACTAAGTTAATTGTTCAAATTCAATTTACCAAATGAAGAAAATTTCAAAAAAACGTTAGATGGTCGTTCATGTCGCTTCGATGGTTGTTTGTGTCGATTAGGCGGTAGTCGGTGCAGAAAATTTTATTTTAGTTTTTTTTAAATGAGGTTTGAGGGATAATTAATCGAATAAATTAACCTTAAATCTTAAAAAAAATGAAGGAAATTTTAGCTGTAATGATGATGTGCCTGATGGGTACAGTTACTTTTGCAGAAACAAGAGCCTCATTCTCTCGTCAATGCACGGCTCATTATTATTTAACAGTATTTGATGGTGGTAAAGAATATTTAATTTACACCGAAATTACAGCTTCAACATGCGCAGGTGCAATGTCGGCGGCTAAAGATGCAGCAGTAGAGGTATTTGAAGCGATGTAGGTTCTTAACAAGAGGATGTCTTAAAGGCTATTTTTACCAAAGAACTAAAGCCATACTTTTGAAGTAGAAAATAGACTTATTTGTAATTAGTTAAAATAAGCCTTTTTTACATCCTGATTAATTATTAACTTTTATGAAAAATAGTTTTTTTTTATTCATTTTTATTTTTTGTTTTTCAAATTTTTGTATAAAAGCCCAGCCTATTGGGAAATTAACTTATAGACTGACTAAAAATGATGAAAAATTCGGAAAACGTGTACAGGATGAGGTGTTATATATTAAAGGAAAGTCATCTATAGAATTCCCAGTTAAAAAACGGCTTGAAGATTTAAATAGTCCTGATGAAAATAAGGGTTATGTAATTTTGGAAAACAAAAAAGCTGATTTTATATATAAAAATTTCTCTAATAAAAGCCTTTATTTCAGAGGATTAATCGGCAGAACAGCTTATCTTACAACTGATACCCTCTTAAATTTCGATTGGAAAATTACCAAAGAAAGAAGTAAAATCCTTAATTATAATTGTATAAAAGCCATAACTCGGTTTAGAGGGAGAAATTATATTGCTTGGTATACTGAGGATATAGCCTTACAGAATGGACCTTGGAAATTCTGTGGATTACCTGGTCTAATTATAAAAGTAACAGACGATAAGGAGATGTTTTTATATCAGTTAACAAGTATAAATTTTAAAATTAAATTTGATGAAAAGATTGTTTCTATTCCTGAAGCATATGCAAAAAGTAAAATGATTACTTACCATGAATACATGACACGTTATAAAAAGAAAGTAAATGATTTAGATAGATTGTCAAAAGTTATAAGAACTGGAAAAGATGGGAGTTATGGTACTGTGTCTGTAATTCAATCTGAAGAAATGGAAAAATTCTAATGAGAAAAACAGTGTATTGTATTTTATTGTTTTTTCTGCAAATAAGTATTCTAAAGGCCCAATATGCAGGGACATTAAACTATAAACTGACAATCAAAACCCGAATTGAGCAAAACGAACTTAACCGCATTATTTATTTTAAAGATGGCCAATCAATAGAGCTAGGGATTCCTAAAAAACAGTTAAATAAAACTGAAAAAATTTCGGAATCAGAAATTAATGAAACCAGAGTGTTAGTATCTGCTAAGAAATTATTTGTATATAAAAATTTTCTTTCAAAAAAGCTGATTTTAAGTGATTATATCATGGCGAAGAAAGCTCTGATCGAAGATACTCTAAATAATTTTAACTGGAAAGTAACATCGGAACATAAAAAGATTTTAAATTATAGCTGTACAAAGGCTACGGTAAATTTTAGGGGAAGAAATTATACAGCATGGTTCACCGAACAGATTCCCTTGCCATTGGGCCCATGGAAATTTGGAGGCTTGCCAGGTTTGATTGTAAAAGTAACCGATAGTGAAGGTAAATTCGATTATGAAATAACCGGTATTAATTTAAAGGCCAAATTTGATGATAAGATTATTGCTGTTCCATCAGCATATGATAAAGATAAAGCTATTACTCATCAGCAATTTATTACTTTATTAAATAAAAAGATAGCGGATAATGCAAAACTAAGTCGGGTAGTGATAACTTTTCCCAATGGAGGGTGGGGAAAAGCCACCATTAATTTGCCTGAAAAAAAGGAGAAATTCTAATGCAAAGGTATTTTTGCATCCTTTCGATCCTATTCCTACCATCTTTATGTTTTGCTCAAACTGTACAGTTAACTGGAACGGTAAAATCGGAAGCTGAAAATCTCCCTTCATCGACCATTCAACTCAAAACTTATGCAACCGACGAAGTTTTAATTTATGGCTTTAGTAATGATGAGGGTACCTACAGCCTTAATGTGCAGATTGATCAATCAGAAAAATTCTTATTAATTGCGGCGTATATTGGATACAAAAGAGATACGCTAATTATTAACCGGGCCGATTTGTTAAAGCAGCCTGTGTTTCAGCACAATTTCTCCTTAAAAGAAGATAAAAACCAGTTGGATGAAATTTACATTAAAGCGCCAAATGCTGTTGAGGTAAATAATGATACCACAAAATACAATGTGTTGCGTTTTACCAGCCCAGAAGACCGCAACCTGGAAAGCGTTATAAGAAAAATGCCAGGCATGGAGGTAAATAAAGACGGAACAATCTTTTTTAAAGGCAAAAAAATAAGTAAAGTGCTGCTGGAAGGTGATGATTTAACCGGAGAAGGCTATAAAGCAATTACCAAAAACCTTAAACCCGAATTTGTTGAAGAGGTTCAGGCATTGGAACATTATGTAGAGGACAATTTACTTAAAGGCATCATCAATAGCGACGACATTATTTTAAACCTAAAAATTAAGAATAAACAGGCAAAAAAGATAATTGGTAGTATTGACGGAGGCCTGGGTACCAATAATAGAAGGACATTATCTACCAATCTGATTTCCTTTATTAATAGAACGAAAACGTTTGCGTTCGTTAACCATAATAATTTAAGTACAGCAGTTAATAACAATACCATGGAGCTGGTAGACGAGAATAGGGAATTTACCACTAACAATCAGATCATTCGTCATGAGGTAGGTACTTATAATCCTTTCGATGGAAGTTCATATACACTGAATAATACCACACAGGGTAGTGTAAATGCTATAACCCGGCTTACCGATAAATTTAAGATTAGTTACCCGTTATATTATTTGTGGAACAAACTGCAGGGACAGACCAGTATGCGGCGTACTTATTTTTTGCCAAATGACATACATATCGAAGATAATGACGATAGAACCAGTTTAAACAAAACGCTTAAAGCAGACTTTAGTGCCGATTATCTGGTAAAAAGCAATGCCCGTTTGTGGGCAAAATTATCTTACAGGCAAATACCTGAAAAATTTAACAGCACAGCTTTTTCTGTATTCAATAATGTTGCTGGCGATAGTATTTTGCAAGATCAGTTTGATTTAAACAGGAATATAAATGCTCAGTTAAAATATACAGTCAAGGTGAACCAAACAACGGCTTATTTACTTTCTGCCAGAATTTTGGCTGATGATGTTAATCAAAATTATCAAACCAGCTCTCAGCTTTACCAGCATATTCCGGTTTTTAATGGAGCACAAAACTTAAATCAGCTTGTAAACAATACCAATTTTAAGTTGAAACTGGACTTTGAAGGATTAAAACGCTACAATACAAATTTCCTTTATTTAAACATTGGGAATGAGCTGAATCATTTTAATATAAAGTCGGGCTTGTTTGGTGAGTATAGTGGTAACAAGCAAACCTTTGGTGGCGATTTTATAAATGATAATCTCTTTAGGCTAAATCAAAGTTATATTACCGGTAAATACGTATACGATAAAGATCCTGTTAAAATTCAGGTGCAGCTAAAATCGACCTTACAGTTTTTGAGCAATATGGGAAAAGACAGTCCTTACGTGATTTTAGAACCAAGCTTGAATTTTTCTTATAAATTATCAGATATACAACAGCTTTCCTTAGGGTATAACTATAAAAATGTGAATCCACAACCCATTGAATATTACAGCCAATACATCTTAACCGATCTTCGGAACTTTAATAGCGGGTTGACTAATTTTTATAATTATAACACACACGGATTAGGTATAAATTATAATTTAAATGATTTTGCTAACAGTTATTTCAATCTTAATGTGAGCATAAATGGAAGCTTCAGTAAATATGGATTCCTTTATACGAACTTCTTCGAGAATACTTTAAATTATTCGAGGAAACAGCCTTTTAGTGGTGTAAAAACATTAGGCTCCAATTTTTCTGTGAAGAAGTTTATTCCACTATTTTCTTTATCCATTACAGCAAACTATATGCCTTCTTATTCGACTTATTATGGTAAAGTGATAAATGTTGTAAGCGAGTACCAGGCTTTTAATCAAAATGCAACATTAAAAATAAATACCGGGTTTAATTTGCCTGTAAATTTTGGTCTGGGAACTGAGTTGCAATTGAATTCGACCAGAAGTGCCGGAAGGCTGATTGCCGAAAACAAGGCATATAAATACACACTTGAATATCGATATAAAATCAGTGATCAGATTTTTAACTTTTCATCGTACAATGTGTATAGATTGAATGGACAGAACTTTAGCCTGATCGATACAGAACTACAATACAATCCTGCAAAAGGACATTTTAAATACAGTATTCAGGGGAAGAACCTCGCTAATCTTAAGGCTTTTACCAATTTAAATATTAATGAAATCTCTGCTTCCAGTTACTCATCATCCATTTTAGGCAGATATGTTAGTTTTAATGTTTCAATGTCTATCAAATAAGCTTTAAACAAAAAAGACCTACATCGCTGTAAGTCTTATTTGTTAAGGCTTTTGGCCGCCTCTAAATCTGTTAAGCAGCTCGCGTTTAAATGCTTCCTGTGCCCGGTAAAATTTACCAACAACTTTAATCGGTAGCGAAGATTTAAGCTTGTTGTAATATTTTTTATCAAGATTAAGATCTCTTTGTTTAAAATCAAATTCGCTGGTGATTAAGGTCTGAACCTGTGCATCGCTTAAATTATCTATTTCATCTACTTTTCTGAAAGAGATCATCTTTTGCATGCGTTCTTTGCGCAATGCATTTTGTTCAGCCTGCATATCATTGTAAATCGGCCAGAAAATTTTAGCCTCTTCGGGTGATAAATCTAGTTTTTGGGTAAAAAAGGCTATTTTAAGTGATTCTATTTCTTCTCCTTTTGGTCTTTGGGCCAAAAGTGTTGCAGGTAGTAGAAACATTAAAGCAACAAAAAGTAAATTTTTCATTTTCTTAATTAATTATTTAGTTCCTGTGAGAGATCGCTTGAAGAGAAATTTCGCAGGATATAGTTTTCCATTTCTGTATCTGACACAGAATTAGTTTTTGATGAGTTGGTATTCTGGGCTTCCAGATGTTCGATAATGGTATTCTCATCAATATCATACAACAGTTGATCGCTGGCAAGATCGGCAGTTGCTGTTTTTGCTACCGGCACCGATGGATTGTTTTGGTAAAAATAAGCACCAAAGCTAGCCATTAATACAAAACATGCTGCACTTGCGTACTTAACCATGTTTCTTCTCCATAGCGGAACAATTTTAGCCTCCTTTTTAGGTGTTTCGGCTGCGATTTTATTATTAATTCTGCTCTGTAAAGTATCAAAGTAATTTTCTGGTACAGCAAATGACTGTGCTTTTGGCATTTCCGAAAGGCTAATCCGCATTTCGATTTGTTCCGTTAAATCTTCAAAATAATTTTGCGGAACTTCAAAACTATTGTGGTTTGTTTTTTGCTTCAGGCTATCTAAAAAAACAGCAGAAAGCACTTGCTCTTCAACACTTTCGAAATATCCATCCGGAACGGCAAAAGGATTACGTTTCCCCATTGCCGCAAGGGTAGGGGCTTCGTTTTTCCAATCGTTATTTTCTAAATTCTCGTTCATCACAGATATATGATACAATTCAGGTGAAAAGGTTTAATATTCAATTTCATCATTTGTAATAAAAGCCTCAATTTTTTTTGCCGCAATGTGAAATGATGCTTTTAAGGCCCCCACAGAGGTGCCCAGTACCTCAGAAATTTCTTCATATTTCATATCATCAAAATATTTCATGTTGAAGATAATGCGTTGTTTTTCTGGCAAAGTGAGGATGGCTTTTTGCAGTTTTAATTCGAGTTTATCACCGTTGAAATATGATGATGCAACCAGGTTGTCGGCTAATTCTGATGAAACTTCATCTAAAGGGGTATTGTTTTTCTGCTTTTGCTTGTTTAAAAAAGTAATCGATTCGTTTGTCGCAATGCGGTAAATCCAGGTGTACAGTTGCGAATCACTTCTAAATTTATCGAGGTTTTTCCAAACTTTTACAAATACTTCCTGCAAAAGGTCGTCACAGTCATCGTGGTTCAGCACCAATCTCCTGATGTGCCAGTAAATTTTTTGCTGATATTTTTTTAAAAGCAGGTTAAAGGCTTCATTACGAGTCTTCTCGACGGCAAACATTTCAAGAATTTCTGAATCTTCAACTTGTTTCATCTATTATAATTATAAACCACAAAGACACTAAGAACACAAAGTTTTGGCTATGCTTGATGTTCCTGGTGTCTTTGTGGCTAAATTTTTAATGCTATTTTTTTCTGCCGATTACTTTTTGCACCGCTTCAACAATGTTAACGGCATCTAATCCGTATTTAGACATTAATTGATCTGGTGTTCCGCTTTCGCCGAAAGTATCGTTGGTAGCTACAAACTCTTGTGGAGTTGGCAATTCGGTAGTTAACAAACGGGCAACGCTCTCGCCTAAACCGCCAAATTTGTTATGCTCTTCGCAAGTTACCACACAACCAGTTTTTTTTACTGATTTTAAGATTGCTTCGTCATCCAAAGGTTTAATGGTGTGGATATTTATAATTTCCGCATCAATACCCAGTTCTGCAAGCTTCTCGCCGGCTTCGATTGCTTTCCATACCATGTGGCCGGTTGCAATAATGGTTACATCGGTACCTTCGTTAACCATCCAGGCTTTACCAATTTCGAATTTCTGATCAGGATCTGTAAACACAGGGATAACCGGGCGACCAAAACGCAGGTAAACAGGACCTTCGTACTCGGCAATAGCCATAGTTGCTGCTTTGGTTTGGTTGTAATCGCAAGGATTGATAACTACCATGCCTGGCAACATTTTCATTAAACCAATATCTTCTAAAATCTGGTGTGTTGCACCATCTTCTCCAAGAGTTAAACCAGCATGCGAAGCACAGATTTTTACGTTTTTATTTGAGTAAGCTACAGACTGACGAATCTGGTCGTAAACACGGCCTGTAGAAAAGTTGGCAAAAGTACCAGTGAAAGGAATTTTACCGCCAATAGTCATACCGGCAGCAATACCAATCATGTTAGCTTCGGCAATACCAACCTGTGTAAAACGCTCTGGAAAATCTTTAATAAAAGCATCCATTTTAAGCGATCCAACTAAATCGGCACATAAGGCAACCACATTTTCGTTTTTCTTGCCTGCTTCATGTAAGCCTGCACCAAATCCCGAACGTGTGTCTTTTTTTTCTGTATATGTGTATTTTTTCATTATTTCTTTGATATGAGATAGGAGATTTTAGATTTGAGATTGAGTAATAATTCGTCTCAAGTCTCATGTCTGTTGTCTCCAATCTGGTTTTAATAGTCCCCTAAAGTTTCTGGTAATTGAGCTAAAGCAGCAGCCAACTGTTCGTCGTTTGGTGCTGTACCGTGCCATTTATGTGTACCCATCATGTAATCTACACCTGCACCCATTTGTGTGCTCATTAAATTTAAGATTGGTTTGCCTTTTCCGGTTAAAGTTTTAGCATAATGTAATCCTTCAACAATAGCCTGCATATCATTACCATCGGTATTGATTACATGCCATCCGAAAGCCTCGAATTTGGCCTGTAAATCGTCTAAAGCAAGTACTTTACTTGTTGGACCGTCAATTTGCTGACCATTATAATCAACAGAAGCAATTAAATGATCTACTTTATTGAATGGTGCAAACATTGCTGCTTCCCAGTTTTGGCCTTCCTGTAATTCTCCATCGCCTAAAAGCGCGAAGATGTAAGATTTATCGCCATTTAATTTTTTGGCTAAAGCTGCACCAATAGCAACTGATAAGCCTTGTCCCAGTGAACCAGAAGCAATACGGATTCCTGGTAAATGCTCGTGCGTAGTTGGGTGACCTTGCAATCTTGAATCTAACTTACGGAAAGTTGCCAATTCACTTTTATCAAAATAGCCTGCATGTGCTAAGGTACTATACCAAACCGGAGAAATGTGTCCGTTAGATAGGAAAAATAAATCTTCGCCTGCACCTTCCATGGTGAAGTCGGTTTTGTGGTTCATTACTTCAAAGTATAAAGCAGTAAAAAAATCTGCGCATCCAAGTGAGGCACCAGGGTGGCCAGACTGACATCCGTGAACCATTCTTACGATATCTCGTCTGATCTGAGAGGCAATATCTTCTAGCTCTTTAATTGTATGTTTCATTAAAATTAGAGGTTGTTGTTACATAGCAAAGTTAATATTTTACTTGCTATATCATAATTAGTTATTGATTAAATCGAGTACTTGTTGTGTTGAATTTTTAGTGTCAACCTTTTTAATGATGTGTGCAATTTTGCCTTCGCCATCAATAATAAACGTTGTGCGCACGGTACCCATATATTTTTTACCGTACATGTTTTTTTCGGCCCAAACTCCGTAGTCATTTACGATTGTCTGATCGGTATCTGCCAATAGGGTAAATGGTAAATTGTGCTTGGTTACAAACTTCTGGTGCGATTTTTCATCGTCGACACTTACGCCTAAAACAACAATACCTTTAGCCTGTAAGCCCTGATAATTATCTCTAAAATCGCAGGCTTCGGCAGTGCAGCCCGGAGTATCATCTTTTGGGTAAAAATACAGCACTACTGTTTTGCCTTTGTAATCGCTTAACGATACTTCAATACCGTTTTGGTCTTTTGATGTAATTGCAGGTGCCTGATCACCTTCTTTTAACTCTGCCATATTATAAATGATTGAATTTTTGACTGGTACAATGATTGAATGTGCAATTTAAACAGTTTAAACCATTATAGTGTTCAATATATGTTAAAAGATGACTTTGGGTTAATGAATAATCAATATTCAATGACCAAGTACCAATAACCAATATACAATGACCAATGTTCAATAACCAATTATCAAAGTTCAATGACCAGAGTTAAAAAAATAACACATTTGCGCCGGGTTTGATAATTGGTTCTTGTGATTTGATTATTAAGTAATAACAGGTTTGTGCCGGGTTTGATGATTGGTTCTTGTGATTTGATTATTTCAAACTTACCTCGAAAAGCCCACGTTATAATGTCTGGTATTTTCTTTCATATCGATTACTACAAGTTCAAGGTTATGCTTGCCGCTGCTTGTCCGTTCGTCGAAACTGTGCCAAAGAGTAGCGGTTTTGGCATCAAATTCCATTAAAACCCATTTGCCATCTATATAACCGTTAAAACTTTTAATTCCTGATAAATTATCGCTGATTTTAAAAATTATTTTCGATAAACCTGCCATATTTCGGCCTTCGCCGATGTTAACTGGTACAATTCTCGGTGCTACAGTATCGGTGGCGATGTAAAAACTGCCAAAGTTTTTCGGAGTGGCCTTAACAAAACCATTTTCGAAGCTGCCACCTTGTGATGAACCGCCTGTGCTCACAATTAAGGCTTTGCTCCTTAAATTTTCGGGAAGGTTATCTGCTTTGATCCATAAATCGAAGCCAATATGAAGTGGGGTGTAGCGATTATGGATCTGGTGTATGGCCGACCAGGCATTGCCAGCTGGTTTGGGTAGCCTTTTATAGCTGAAATTGAGGTCGTTGTATAAAGTGCCCATCGGAAAAACCACCTTGATTTCATCATTATTAAACTCGTTAACCTTGTTGTAAGGATAGATAATTCCTGGAGGAACGGTAGGTGTAGCCAAAGCTGCAGTGCCTGCATTTACTGTAAAGGGTAAAACAGACGAATTTCCTTTCGAATCGGTAATGATGTAGCGTAACTGATGAGAAGCCCCGTCGTTAAAATTGATCTTGCCGCTGTTTACCAAACCACTGTATATTTTTAATGGATTACCAGGGTCAACAAAGCTTTTTTGAATGCTTCTTTTCGTATTGATATAAGTTGGATAATCGATATGCGAATTAATCGCCTTACTGTCTTCAAAAGCAAAACGTTCTAATGCCGAAGTGTAGATTTTCTTGCCATCGAGCTCTAACTGGATAGAATAAACACCATTGGTGCCCGATAAACCATTATGCTTGTCGGTAACCACAATGCCAAAGCCTACTTCGCCGGTTAAGCTTATTGGTGCTGTAGTTTTATATTGGCCACTTGCACCTGCAATGCCAATGGCCTGTTTAGGTGTAAATTCGTTAAAGGTTTTTCCGTTTAAACGGTAAACATAAAGGCCATGGATAACCGGCGGAATGTTATCGGGAATGATAATGCCAAAAAACTGCGGATTAATGGTTTCTTCGGTTTTGGTATCCCTGATTTCGAAATGTAAATGCGGTCCGCCTGAACTGCCACGATTACCCGACCAGGCAATAATTTCACCCTTATGCACCGGGACTAGCGTAGCATCCGGAAACTCATCGATTTCGAAAGATTTTTTTTCGTACTCGAGGTTTTTAACTACGGTTGCAATTTTAGGCGAAAAACGTTGTAAGTGGCCATAAACCGTGGTAAAACCGTTTGGGTGGTTAATGTAAAGTGCCTGACCGAAGCCACTATTTTGCACCCTTAACCGCGAAATGTAACCATCAGCAACAGCATATACCGGGTAACCTTCGCGCTGGTTCGTTCTGAAATCGATACCAGAATGAAAGTGATTGCCACGTATTTCACCAAAAGAGCCTGCAAGGGCAGGAGGGGTAATATCTAAAGGTTGTCTGAAATCGGTAATGGGATATTTATTGGTGCTGAAAATCTGTTGTGCCTGAGCGAAATTAAAAGCTGATAGAAATAATAGCGTGAGTTTACTGAAACGGAGGATCGGATTTTTAGTCATTCGTTACTTTACATCAAAATTTAAGAGTTGTTTGCCTTCCAGCCATGCTTCTAATTTGTCGCCTTTATTAATTTTGCCTACACCCTGGGGTGTTCCGGTAAAAATAAGGTCGCCTTTTTTTAAAGTAATGTACTGCGAAACAAAACTGATTATCTTCTCGAACGAGAAGAGCAAATCTTTAGTATGGCCAACCTGACGGCTTTCTCCGTTTATTTTTAATTCGAAATTTAAATTGTAAAGGTCTTCGAAATCACTTTTAGGAGTAAAAAGGCTAATGGGGGCAGAGTTATCGAATGCTTTGGCCAGTTCCCAGGGTAATCCTTTTTCTTTATGTTTGGTTTGGATATCGCGTGCGGTGAAATCAATACCTAACCCCACTTCATCGTAATAATTGGCAGCAAATTTTTCGGCAATGTGTTTTCCCTCCTTACAGATTTTTAAAACTACCTCCAGTTCATAATGAACATCATCCGAAAAATCGGGCAGGTAAAAAGGTTTGTTATCTTTTAAAACGGCTGTATCAGGTTTTAGGAAAATTACTGGTGTGGTTGGAACCGGATTGTTCAGTTCTTTGGCGTGTTCGGCATAATTACGGCCAATGGCTATGATTTTCATTTTTAAAAATTGTGGTGTAAGCAAATAGACTGAGTTAAACTCAGGTCAATTCAAAAATAGGAAAGAAAATGGTGTTATAAAACAGAGATGCGTTTTACCTGACTTTCTGTGCCTGCAATGACCCTTAAAAAGTAGATGCCTGCATTAATTCTGCTCGGAATGGTAAAGGTTTTGGTTTGCTCGCCAGCGTTTAAGCGTTCGTTTGATAAAGTAGCTACCTCGTTGCCCAGTAAATCGATAATTTTTATGGTAGTTTGTGTACCGTCTTTACCAATAGAAAGGATAATATTTAACTGATCTTCGATCGGATTAGGGTATATTTTAACAATGGTTAGCAATTTATCTTTAGGCGTAACCGTTGCTGCCCTGGGTGTAGTAGAATAAGAATTAAATAAGCCACTGCCACCGATAGACATGTAAAGCGGTTTGTAAGGGGTAATATTGGCTTTAATTTCGGGGATTCTGCTTACTTTTTTGGCTCTGTTTTTAAGGCTAATCTTAATGCTGTCAGCCTGTTGCGACCAAGAATTTACGCTGCACAACAAAACCATACACAATGTGCAGGCTAGTTTGGTGAGCAACGTTGTCTTAGTGTAGAGTTTCATCAAATTGGTAATGCAAATGTATTAATTTAAAACAAAGAAATTAAACATTTTGTTTAAAAGCCATAATTTAACACAATTTAACAATAATATTTAAATTTCATAGTGTTGAAAATACACAATAATTTGGTTGTTAAATTGTTATAGTTAGTTTACTTTTGCCGCACTAAAATAATCAACGAAGTGTCAAATCATAAAAATGTCAACGCGTTAACCGCTGGAGGGGTTCTAATTAGTTTAGGAATTGTATTCGGCGATATTGGTACATCACCATTATATACCTTGAATGCAATTTTTACCATTATCCTCGGTGGTAAACAAGATATCAATCCCATAAATGTACTCGGAGTTTTATCTTGTATCATTTGGACCCTAACACTACAAACCACCATAAAATATGTGATTATTACCCTACGTGCCGATAACAAAGGTGAGGGGGGGATTTTTTCTTTGTTCTCGCTGGTGCGTAAAAAAGCTAAATGGCTGGTTGTTCCGGCTATTGTGGGGGGGTGTGCCTTGCTTGCCGATGGTATTATTACACCGAGTATTACTGTTACCTCGGCAATTGAGGGTTTAACCAAGAAGTTCGATATACAGGTAATTCCGATTGTTTTAGTCATTCTTACTGTTCTTTTTATCATTCAGCAGTTTGGTACCAACCTGGTTGGTAAGTTATTCGGGCCGGTAATGTTTGTGTGGTTTGGTGTATTGGGCGTTTTAGGTGTATCTTTTATTGTTAAAGATTTTAGTGTTTTAAAGGCATTTAATCCGTATTATGCTATCCATTTACTGGTAACCAATAAACTGGCATTCTTAATTCTGGGTGGGGTATTTTTATGTACAACCGGAGCTGAGGCCTTATATTCAGACTTAGGCCACTGTGGAAGAAACAACATCCGCATCAGCTGGATTTTTGTTAAATTAACCCTTATTCTTAACTATTTAGGGCAAGGTGTTTGGATTTTACATAACAGTACAACTTATGTTCCGGGGGCCAAAATGAACCCTTTCTTTCAGATTGTACCCGATCAGGTTCAGATTCCAATGGTAATTCTGGCTACAATGGCTGCTGTAATTGCCAGTCAGGCTTTAATTAGTGGTTCGTTTACCTTAATATCAGAGGCGGTTCGTTTAAACCTTTGGCCAAAAATCAAGATCGTTTATCCATCGGTTTCTAAAGGACAACTTTATGTTCCATCTATTAACTGGATGCTTTGGATTGGCTGTTGTGGTATTGTATTGCTTTTCAAAAAATCAGAACGAATGGATGCAGCCTATGGTTTGTCTATAACAATTGCCATGTTAATGACCACCATTTTAGTGAGTTATTACCTGAAGAGCAGGCGTTTTCCGAAATATTCAATTGCAATTTTCTTTGTTACTTATGTAATTATTGAGGGTACTTTCCTGATTAGTAATTTAACTAAATTCTTGCATGGCGGTTGGGTAACCGTATTAATCGGATCGCTTCTGTTTACCATTATGTGGAGCTGGTTTGTAGCACGAAAAATCAAGAATCGATTTGTTAAATATGTGGAAATTGAAGATTATTACCAGATTTTGAGCGAATTGAGTAGTGATGAGTCTGTACCCAAATATTCTTCTCAGCTGGTGTATTTAACCAGTGCCAACTTCAAAACAGAGATTGAATCGAAAATTATTTATTCTATTATTCAAAAAGAACCAAAACGTGCAGATGTGTACTGGTTGGTGCACGTTGATGTAATGGACGAACCTTATACTTTAGATTATAAGGTAGAATTTTTGATCCCGGGTAAGTTGATCAGAATCGATTTTAAATTAGGTTTCAGGATTGAGCAACGTGTAAACCTGCTTTATCGTAAGGTGGTAGAGGAACTGGTTAAAAACGGCGAAATTGATATTACGAGTCAGTATACCTCGTTAAATAAACATAAAATTGCAGGCGATTTCAGGTTTGTACTTTTAGAGAAACACTTATCTAAATTTACTAAACTGAGTTTCTACGAGCGCTCTATTATGGATTACTACTTTATCCTTAAGAAACTAAGTTTATCAGAAGAACGCAGTTTTGGTTTGGATAGCAGCTATGTTGATGTAGAGAAGGTGCCGTTGATTTTTGTTACTCCTGATGATATTGAACTGAACAGATTGCCGGTTTAATGGGTAGGAATCTAATTATTTTGCTTGCGATAGTTTTATTTATTGCAGGTCCTGCAGCCAAAGTAAATGGCTTGCCACATAGCGAATATTATCTTATCCTTTCGGGGATAGGTTTAGTTATTTTGACAACTTTCCTTTTTAAGAAAAAGTCTTCGTAGATCGTTAAACTAAAGAAATAAGCATAATCCTCTTTCTGATACGGAAAGAGGATTTTTTATTTAAAGATGAAATTTATCTTCGTTCCACTTACCGGGATTGTTGATGATATATTTTGAGATATTCTGATACGCCCTTTCATCGCGGATGATGTGTTCGTAATAATTGCGCTGCCATAACTTGCCCATTATTTTGTTATGCGACTTAAATAATTGCAGGCAAGCATTTGAAACAATTGATTTATATGCTCCAATAATATCAGAAATCGTCGGGGCGAGCCTTGCGGTCGCCCGATTTAGTATGTTTTCTTCTTGTGCGACCGTAAGGGTCGCCCCGACATCCGACAAGATGATAATGCCGTGCATGTGATTCGGCATGATCTGAAAAACATCGAGTTCGAAATTTGAAAATCTATCTGCTAAATTAATCCATTCATGATAAGCAATCGTTCCTGATTCATTTAAGATCATTTCATTGCCTGAAACTGTTCCAAATCTATGCAGCCGATCTTCACAGCAAATGGTAATAAAATAAGCGGCAGCTTTTGAATAATCGTAGCCCTTTAACCTGATCGATCGTCGATGGTGTATTAAAGGATTGTACTTCATGGTACTTAGCTTTCAGCTTGGGCCAATTTACTATGCCTATACCCATAAGCAAAATAAACAACCAGGCCTACAACCAGCCAGATACCAAAGCCAATCCAGTTCGAAATACCCAGTTCGCACATCATGTACAAGCAGCTGATTAAGCCTAAAACCGGGATTAATGACAGGTTTTTAGTGATGCAATAAAAGGTGATGATTACGCAGATAATCAGGAAAATCCACATCGGTATTTTGTGTTTAAAGAGGCTCCAGCCACTTTCATATTTCTTTTCGATGCTAACCTTCGATGCAGCGATAAACTGCTCGTAACGATCTCCGGGTAATGCGCTGAGGTAAGATTCTGCATCCACTTTTTCAGCAAGGATAATCTGCGGAGCTGAATTTTTAACAATTTCTTCCTTAACAATTTTAAGCTCTTCGCCGTTTAATGAAGTGACAAAATTTACTGTTTCTACCGTTTTAGGGGAGTTAAAAAAGAATGCTTTAGTCTCTTTTCCATATTTTGTAAAGGCAAAGGCTATGCTGGCTATAAAGATAACCGGAACAATAAATTTACTGTTTACATAAGGGATCTTGAATTTTCCCCGTTGTACATCCGGTCTGTTTTGCAACACCAATACACCTGCACAAACCAATACGAAAGCGAAAAGTGTTCCGATAGAGCAAAGATCGGTAACAATGGTAAGGTTCATGAATAACGATGGAACGGCCACCACAAAGCCTACCACAATGGTGGCAAATGAAGGTGTTTTGTATTTCGGGTGGATTTTTGAAAAAGATTTCGGTAATAATCCGTCTCTGCTCATGCTCATCCAGATACGTGGTTGTCCCATCTGGAAAACCAAAAGTACACTGGCCATGGCAAAAACAGCACTAACCGCGATTATACCGCTCATTAACTTTAGATCGATCTGATCGAAAACAAAGGCCAGCGGATCGCCAACGGCCAAAGTATCAGATTTCACAATACCTGTTAAAACCAATGCGATAGCTACGTAAAGAATAGTACAAATAATAATGGCCCACATCATCCCGCGTGGTAAATCGCGTTGCGGATTTTTACATTCTTCTGCTGTAGTTGAAATAGCATCGAAGCCGATATAAGCAAAAAATACAGCAGAAACGCCTTTTAACACGCCCGAAACACCATTTGGTGCAAAAGGATTCCAGTTTTTAGTATCAACATAAAATATACCTACAGCCAGCACCAATAAAATTACAGCAAGTTTAACCACTACCATGGCGTTACTGGCGTTGCGGCTTTCTTTCATTCCGCGGTAAATTAACCAGGTAATTAAAATGATAATACCTAAAGCCGGTATATCGGCCACCAGGTGGAAACCGCCAATTTTTGGGGCGGTAAGCCATGCATTATTAGCCAGTGCTGTTGCCGAATCTAAATCGGCTAAGTTTTTTCCTGCAGCCAGTAGCGCTGCTGCATGTTTATGACCATTGTAGGCGCTTAAATAATCCATGGTCATCCAGTCTGGTACATGGATGCCATTAATTCCTAAAGGAGGTATTTTTATGGTGGAGAGCAATCCGGTAAAGTAATCAGACCAGGATATGGCAACCGTGATATTTCCGATGGAGTATTCCATGATAAGCGACCAACCGATTATCCAGGCTACCAGCTCACCAAAAGCAACATAAGAGTAGGTGTAGGCACTGCCAGAAACGGGTACCATTGATGCAAATTCGGCATAGGCAAAAGCTGCAAAACTACAGGCAACTGCAGTAAAAATAAACAGGAAAATTACCGCCGGACCGCCATCGGCACTGGCTTTGCCAATCGTACTGAAAATACCAGCGCCAATAATAGCCGCGATACCAAAAGCGGTTAAATCACGTACACCGAGGGTTTTATGTAATGTGTTTTCGTGGTCGCCATAGCCTTTTGCTGCATCTTGTAATATCTTGGAAATGGATTTCTTTCTGAATAGCTTTTCGAACATTTGTTGCTTGATTGTTTCTTCAAACTTATAAAAAGTTTGGCTAAAAACGTTTAAAGCAAGATATAAATTTCATTACACGCCAATTGCGGTAGAAAAGCAATGAAAATGCTGATGTTTTATGAAATTAATGTCAAAAAGTTCAATTATTTGCTCTTCATAAGCCTTTGTTTGATTGGCATAATTTTAAGGAGTGCTAAAGCATTAATTTTGCTTCATCTAATCTACAGGATGGATGTGCGCACATAAAATCATGTTTGATTGGAATATAAACAGCTACATTTTTATATTTATGAATACGGGTACTTTAGACATTAAATACATCAAAAAACGTCATCAGGGGATAGCCACAGTACTGGCTTTTGCCTTAATTCCCTTATCGGGTTTTGCTACCGATATCTACATTCCATCGTTGCCAACCATGGCAGGCGAAATGCAGGTTAGCAATGTTCAGGTTCAGCTTACCTTAAGCATTTTTCTAATCAGTTATGGCGTTGCACAACTCTTTATCGGTAGTGTGCTCGATAGCTTTGGTCGCTATAAAATTGGTTTGTATTCGCTGTTGATTTTTGCTGCTGCCAGTATTGTTATTGCCACCACGCATAACATTTACCTCATTTATTTAATGCGAATTATACATGGGCTTACGGTTGGGGCTATTGTGGTGGCTAAACGCGCCTATTTTGTCGATCTTTTCGAAGGCGATCAGCTTAAGCATTACCTCAGTTTGTTTTCCATTATCTGGTCAACAGGGCCTATTGTAGCACCCTTTATAGGCGGTTACCTGCAAACGGTTTTTGGCTGGGAATCTAACTTTTATTTTCTGGGTGGCTTTGCTTTAGTTTTTGCTGTGCTCGAGTTTATGTTCAGCGGCGAAACCTTGAAACATTTTACCGATTTCCAGTTGAAGAAAATAGCTAATATTTATGCCACCATGATTAAAACAACCAGTTTTACTTTAGGGATTGTAATGCTCGGTTTAGCTTATTGTATGGTAATGGTTTACAACATGACAGGGCCATTTATTATTGAACACCATTTGCATCTTTCGCCGGTAATTGCAGGTTATAGCTCATTGGTGTTGGGTTTTGCCTGGATGGTAGGTGGTTTTATTGGTAAAGCAACCATTAATCGTCCGTTTTTTAAACGATTAGCCATTAACTCAGTTTTACAACTGGTATTTGTGGTGTTAATGATGCTGAGCCTTAATTTTATCAGTAACCTTTACTCGCTGATCTTTTTTGCCTTTCTCATCCACATTGGGGCAGGCTTTACTTTTAACAATTACTTTACCTTCTGTTTGAGCAAATTTCCGAAAAATGCAGGCATTGCCGGTGGTTTAACAGGTGGTATTACTTACGTAATTGTATCGTTTTTGAGTTATGCGGTGGTAAGCCTTGTACCAGCAAAAGACGAACGAAATCTAAGCTACAGCTATTTGATTATGATTTTAATCTCGTTAGTTGTAATGTTTATGATTTTGAGAGTGAGAAAAAGGGAAGAGGTAGATTAAGGTAACAGGATTTTCAAATATAAATACCAACAAAAAAGTCGTAGCACTTGCCACGACTTTTTTGTTGTTTGAGGTGGAAACCTTCTGCCTTCCACCTTTAAACCTTCCACCTTTCTTTATCCTAATTTATCCAGTTCTCCTTTTACAAAGCTGGCCAGTTCTTTAACATATTCGGCGCTAAAGTCGAATTTAATGCCGGCAGTTTCATAAATCTCGTTCATGGGTTTGGTGTAGCCCAAAGCAAGTGCGGCCAGATATTGGTCTAATGCTTTTTCGGGATTTTCCTTATAGTTTTTCCATACGGCAATGGCGCCTAACTGTGCAATTGCATATTCGATATAGTAGAACGGAACTTCGAACAAGTGCAGCTGTTTTTGCCAAATGTTGCCGAATTGTTGTTCCTGGCCATCCCAATTGGCAAAGCCCGCGCCAAAACGGTTGTAGATCTGTTTAAAAGTTTCTTCGCGGTCGGCTGCTGTATGGTTCGGGTTGGTGTAAATCCAGTGTTGAAACTGATCAATTACCGCTACCCATGGCAATGTTTTTAACACATCGGCCAGTTGCTCTTTTTTAGCACGAAGTAAATCTTCTTCATTATCGAAATAAACATCCCATTTATCCATAGAAATCAATTCCATACTCATCGAGGCTAGTTCGGCTACTTCTGATGGGCAATGTTTAAAATCGTTCAATTCTAAATTGGCAGTTAAGAAAGTATGTACCGCGTGACCACCCTCGTGTACCATTGTGGTTAAATCGCGCAGGGAGTTGGCCGAGTTCATAAAGATAAACGGTGCTCCAGTTTCGGCCAAAGGGTAATTATAACCACCCGGTGCTTTGCCTTTTCTGCTTTCAACATCAAAAAGGTTATTGGCTTTCATCGTTGCCAGCTTTTCGCCAAGTTTTGGGTCAATAGCATTAAAGCAGGCAATACTTTTGTCAATCAGCTCTGCACCATTGTTGAAAGGTTTTAAAGCAGCCTTACCACTTACACTTACCTCTAAATCCCATGGCTTTAAAGTATCTAATCCCAGTGCTTCTCTGCGTTTTTCGGCCTGCTCTTTCAAAATCGGCACAATTTCCTTTTCAATAGCATTGGCAAAATCGTAGCAGTCTTGCGGGGTATAATCAAAACGGCCCAAAGCCTGAAACATGTAATCGCGGTAGTTTTCGAAACCTGCGTTTAAGGCTACCTGATTGCGCAGTCTGATCAGCTCGTCAAATAAGATATTTAAATCGTCTTTATCAACCAATCGGCGCTGTTGAATTGTTTTCCAGGCATTTTCGCGTACTTCGCGGTTTAGATCTTTCACTAAAATAGAAGCCTGCTCCAGCGTGTATTCCTGATCATTAATGGTTACGCTCATTGCACCGGTAATGCCCTGGTATTTCTGTTGTTTAACCTGTAGTTCGGTAAAAAGCTCAATGTTTTCTTCGCGGAAAAGTTCCAGTGCTTTTTTTACCGACCTGTTGTAAACAAAATATTTTTCTTTGTCGAGGTCATCCATGAAAGGACTTTCTACAAATTTCTTGTTCAACTCATTGGAAAGCGGAGAGATTTTAGGCGAAATTTCAGTCGCGAAATACTGGAAACTTTTAACCAGTTCTTCATTCGCCGTATCGCAACTCATTTTAATGTAACGCCAGGCAAAATCCTCTTCTAAAGCAGCTTCCAGCTCCGAGCGGTCTTTAAGCCATTGCGATAAACTTTCCAGGCTTTCGATACTGCGGTTCTGCAGTTCTTCAAAAATAGGTGCCAGGCTTTCCCAGGTAATGGTTAAATCCTGTGGAATATATGTTCTTGGTTTTTTGATGATAATCATAATTTTTAATTAGAGAACGGGTGTGTTTTGAATGAGAGCATAGTTTTAATTTTTTATCTTCCAAAGATTTTTCACCTCAATTCGTAAGCAATTGCATTTATAATTTGTTTAATAGCGTTTTCGGTGTAACCTGTATTGTGTTTTAAAAATGCTTTTGAATTTTCAATGCCAATGTTTAAATCTGTAAAATTCCATAATTCAAACTTTGAAGCTTCTTGATAAGCTTTTGAAAAATTATTTTTTTCAATTTCTGAAATATTTGAATTATTAATAACGAAATTATAAAAAGTCCAAGGTTTTTCCCAATCAGAAAAACTTTCGATTATTAATGTAATGTTCCTTATGTTATTGTCTAACATCTTGATTTTACTTACTCATTCAAAATCCTATCCTTTATGTTTTATGTATGCATCAATCAAAAAACAAATGGCAAACACTACAGAAGCATAACCATTTAAGGTTTGAAATGCACGGTTTACTTTGCTAATGTCGTTTGGCTTTACAAGCAGGTGCTGATAAATTAACATTGAACAGAAAAATACGATCCCTACATAATAAACCCAGCTAAATTCGGTAAAGAATACGGGTAAGATTACGCAGGCTGCCGAAAACACATGCAATAAAACCGAAACGTTCAGTGCATTTTTTATGCCAAGAGCCGACGGAATGGAATGTAAATTTTCCTCACGGTCGAAATCCTCATCCTGCAGGGCATAGATAATATCGAAACCACTTACCCAAAACAATACGGTTAACGAATATAAAACCGGTACCAAAGCAAACTGACCAGTTACAGCAATATAGGCTCCAATTGGCGCTAATGATAGGCCAAGTCCCAATACCAGGTGGCAAAGCGCCGTAAACCTTTTGGTGTAACTGTAAAATAAGACCACAAATAGCGCTACAGGCGATAAATAAAAACAAAGTGGATTAATAAAATAGGTGGCAACGGCAAATAACACACAATTAATGATCACAAAAGTGAGCGCTTCGCTTGCCGAAACCTTTCCTGCCGGGATATCACGCATTTTAGTGCGTGGGTTTTTGGCATCGATATTCCGGTCGAGGTAACGGTTAAAAGCCATGGCCGAGTTACGTGCAAAAACCATACACAGCAAAACCAATATCAATTTATACCACGAAAAAGGATTATCGGTGGTGGTTACCCCCAAAAAGAACCCAATCATGGCAAAAGGCAATGCAAAAACGGAGTGCGCAAATAATACGAGTGAAAAGTATTTTTTCATTTACTGGTGATGGTTAACTGTTTAATAGGTTAACTGGTTAGTTTTTCTTATTCGTCAATGGTTAATAGTCGATGGTTTACGGCAGATTGTGAATACTAATGAACCAATGACCAATGAACATCTAATGTTAAAACCGCTTATAATCTGTAGGTACTACGAAATCTTTATTTACTTCAGAGATAAAATTCAAAACCTCATCTTTACCTAAAGCCTTTTCGGCCGAGGTAACAAATGTTGCCGGAATTTCTTCAAAAAACTCACCTAATTTTTTCTTAAATGCCGCTACATTTTTTTGTGTGGTAGTCATACCTTGTTTATCGGCTTTGGTAAAAATAAGCGAGAATGGAATTTGCTTTTCGCCCAGCCAATAGCAAAATTCTATATCAATCTGTTGCGGCTCCAAGCGGCTGTCAATCAAAACAAAAACGCATTGCAAACTTTCTCTTTTGGTAATGTAAGCACGGATAAATTTCTCCCATTTTTCGCGACTTGTTTTCGATACCTTGGCATAGCCATATCCCGGCAAATCGACAATGTACCAGGCTTCGTTAACCAAAAAATGGTTAATAAGCTGTGTTTTTCCCGGGCGTTGAGACGTTTTTGCTAAACCATGCTGATTAACCAACATGTTGATTAAAGAAGATTTGCCCACATTAGAGCGGCCAATAAAAGCGTACTCGGGCATTGTTGGTGGCGGCAAAGCCGAAACCTGGGTGTTGCTGCATATAAATGCTGCTGTTTTGATAACCATAGGGCAAAGGTAGGGTTTTGAGTCCGAAGTCCGAAGTCGGAAGTCAGAAGTCCAAATTGATCATCTTTTTTAAAACTGATTTTTGACAATACGCTGAATACTTTGCATCAAAGACTTCGGACGCCGGACTAAAGACTCCCGACTTTTTCTCTATCTTTGCCACATATCATGAATCAAAATATCACTCCATATCAGGTAGCAGATGCAACCAAAAAAGAACAGGTTGCAACCATGTTCAATAATATTTCGGGCACTTACGATTTTTTAAACCATTTTCTTTCATTGGGTATTGATGTGCTTTGGCGCAAAAAGGCAATCAAAGAACTGGTTTCAATTCACCCGAGAGCGATGTTGGATGTAGCTACCGGAACCGGCGATTTTGCTTTTGAAGCCATTAAAAAACTTCATCCCGAAAAGATAATTGGTGTAGATATTTCTGAAGGCATGCTCGAAGTAGCCAAAAAGAAAATTAACGAACGCAGTTTGAACGAAGTTTTTTCTGTTCAGGTTGGCGATTCGGAAGGTTTGCATTTTGAAAACGATACTTTCGATGCCATTACCTGTGCCTATGGTGTGCGTAATTTCGAAAACCTGGAAAAAGGCCTGACCGATATGTACCGGGTATTAAAACCCAACGGGAAAATGGTGATACTCGAATTTTCGAAACCCAAAGTTTTTCCGGTTAAGCAGCTGTACAGTTTCTACTTTAAACAGGTAACACCTTTTTTCGGTAAGCTGTTTTCTAAAGATCACCGGGCTTATACTTATCTGCCCGAATCGGTAGCGGCTTTCCCTGATGGAGAAGATTTTACCACCCTGATGCAAAAAGTTGGTTTTAAAAGTACCAAACATAAAAGTTTAACGTTTGGAATAAGTTCGATTTATACCGGAACTAAATGATAAAAAAATTAAGCCTCATTCTTTCACTCTTTACCATTTCTACAGCCGCTCTTGCTCAAAACTGGGGTGGAGGTATAGATGATGAAGACTGGAGTTTCGGTTTTAATTTTCAATACATTTCGGCAGAATACAAAATCCTGAAAAAGCAGAACTGGCGTTCGCCATTTTACGAAGTGCCCAACAGTAACGGTGTTTCATATGATCCGACTTCGGGTACTATGGTTACCAATTCGTTAAATTCGATTTCTAGTAAACCCTCGCAGGGCTTTGGTTTAGGCTTTGTAATGAACAGGAATATTTCCGAAAATTTCGATATCCGTTCTACGCCTTCGCTCATTTTTAGCGACAGGGTAGTGAGTTACGAATATGTGCCAACCGATCCGGTAAATGTAGGTAACGGGCAAACCAAAAACTACCAAACGCTGGTTGATAAGAAAGTACAGGCCACCATGTTCGAATTTCCGCTGGGTATTAAAGTCAAATCGAACCGCTTAAATAATTTCAGGGCTTACTGGCTCGGTGGCATGAAGTATTCAATCGATATTGCTTCTAAAAAGAAAACTTTTGATGAGGGCGAAACCGCAGTAAACAAATTGCTTAAAAACGAACGGAACTATCTTTCGTACGAAACGGGAATCGGTTTTGACCTTTATTTCGAGTACTTCAAAATGTCGCCCGAAATTAAACTCTCGTATTCTACCAGCGATATCCTGAAACACGACGATACTGCTTATGCCAATCCAATCGATAAGTTGAAATTGCGTCAATTCACGTTCAGTTTGATTTTTCAATAGGCTATACCATTCAAAAAAACTTATCTTTGTCTACCCAGGTAGATTAAACAGGTTTTTACCTGAAATTTTACCGTGACTTAAAATTCATAAACATGTCTAAAATCGCATTGATTACAGGTGCAACTTCTGGTATTGGCGAAGCTTGCGCACATACATTTGCTAAACAAGGTTACCAACTAATACTTTTGGCCCGCAGGGAAGAAAGATTGGCCAAAATAGCCCATCATTTGGCAGATAAATATGCGATTGAAATTAAACAGGTGATTGCCGACGTGCGCGACAGGGAAAGTTTAACCAGTGCATTAGAGGTTTTACCCACCGACTGGAAAAAGGTTGATGTATTGGTGAATAATGCGGGTTTGAGTCAGGGATTAGACCCAATTGATAAAGGCAATACCGACGACTGGGATACCATGATTGATACCAATGTAAAAGGACTGCTTTATGTAACCAAAATTGTTTCCAACTGGATGATCCCAAACCAATCGGGACATATTATCAACATTGGCTCTATCGCCGGTAAAGAGGTTTATCCAAATGGAAACGTATATTGTGCCAGCAAACATGCGGTTGATGCATTAAGCAAAGGCATGCGGATTGATCTTTTGCCCCATGGCATTAAGGTTACCGAAATTAATCCGGGCATGGTAGAAACCGAATTTTCGGTGGTGCGTTTCAAAGGTGATGAAGACCGGGCAAAAAAGGTTTACGAAAACCTGGAGCCTTTAATTGCCGATGATATTGCCGATGCCATTTGGTATGTGGTAAGCAGGCCTAAGCATGTAAACATTAACGATATGCTGATTATGCCAACAGTACAGGCAACGGCCACGATTATAAATAGGGGATAAAGTTTGCAGTTGGCAATTTGCAGTTAACAATTCAACAATTTATCAATAGAACAAATTAAGAATGATATCAACAACAATAGATCAGGAAATAAAAAAAGCCATGTTGGCTAAAAACAATGCACAGTTAAGAGGTTTAAGGGCGATAAAAGCTGCTTTACTTTTGGCTAAAACCGAAAAAGGTTCTGCCGAAGAAATTACCGAAGAAACTGAGCTTAAAATCCTTCAGAAACTGATTAAACAACGTCGCGAAGCGGCTGATATTTACAGACAGCAAAACCGTGAAGATTTGTTTCAGGTAGAAGAAGAAGAAATTGAAGTAATTAACCAATTCTTGCCTAAACAATTGGATAGGGCAGAGGTTGCGGCAATTATCGAGACGGTAATCAAACAATCTGGCGCTACATCGGTTAAGGATATGGGGAAAGTAATGGGCATGGCGAACAAAGAACTGGCCGGTAAAGCCGATGGTAAACTGATTGCCGAAATTGTTAAAGAAAAACTAGCATAGTTTAAAGCTAAAAGCAGAAAGACTAGAGCTTAAAGCGCATTTATAGCTAACCGCTAACCGCTTCACGCTTTACAAAAGACGTTTTTAGACCGTTTTCGATTTTATTTCAGAAAAATGGCAAAGAAATGCAAAAATTTAATTTTACTCTACTAACTTAGTAGCACAGTACCATCCTATTTATATATATGACATATCAGGTAATAGAAGAAGACGGATTTAAATACATTGAAGCTGGAAAAGGCGAAACGCTGGTATTGCTGCACGGCCTAATGGGTGAATTGAGCAATTGGGAGCCGGTTATCGATCAATTTAAAGACCGTTATCATGTAGTGATCCCTATTTTGCCGATATACGATTTACCCATTTTAACGCTTGGTGTAAAAGCCCTGTCAAGGTACCTTCACCGGTTCTTAAAATTTAAGAATTTAAACCAGGTAGTGCTGGTAGGTAACTCACTTGGTGGCCATGTTGGTTTGGTATTTACCGTGGCCCATCAGGAGTTTGTTAAAGCTTTGGTTTTAACAGGTAGTTCTGGTTTATACGAAAATGCTTTTGGTGGTTCTTTCCCACGCAGAGAGAGCTACGATTATATCAAGGAAAAAGTAGAATTTACATTTTATGATCCGGCTACGGCAACCAAAGAGCTGGTTGATGACGTATTTAAAACAGTTAACGACAGATCGCGTGTAATTCGTATCTTAACCATGGCAAAATCGGCTATACGCCACAACATGGCCAAAGAATTATCGAAAATTACCATCCCGGTTTCGTTAATATGGGGTAGAAATGATAAAGTTACGCCACCGGAAGTGGCAGAAGAATTTCACCAGCTGTTGCCCAACTCTGAGTTGAACTGGGTAGATAAATGCGGACATGCGCCTATGATGGAGCATCCCGGAATATTTAATGCTTTTTTAGAGAAATTTTTAGACAGGATATTGTTAAAATAATGTTTGCTCAAGAAATCATATCGAATGTTATACCAACACTGAGAAGCGATGACACGGTGCAAAAGGCTTTAGATCGGATGAACGATTTTAAATTAAAGCATTTGCCGGTTGTTAACGAAACCGCTTTTGTTGGCCTGGTAGCAGAAGATAATTTATTGAGCATCCACAACCACGATACCCTTTTAAATGATGCATCGGTAAACCTGCTTAACGTTTTTGTGCAAAGCGATGCGCACACTTATGATGTAATCAGGCTATTGAGCCAGTTAAAGCTAACAGCTGTTCCGGTTTTAGATCAGCAAAAAAATTATGCAGGTATCATTCCCATCAGCAATATGGTTGATGCCGTAGCGCAGCAGTATGCCGTAAACGAACCTGGCGGTATTATTGTGCTCGAAATCAGTAACCGCGATAATTCGCTGGCACACATTTCGCAAATTGTAGAAGCCGATAATGCACAGATTCTTTCTTCTTACGTGAACTCTTTCGCAGATTCTACACGTTTAGAAGTCACATTAAAAGTAAATAAAACTGAAATTACTTCATTGGTAGCTTCTTTCGAAAGATATGATTATCAGGTAAAAGAAGTATACAATAACACACAGATTGATGATGGGTCGCAGGAGCGTTACGATTCGTTCATGAATTATTTAAATGTATAAACCTACTTTATGAGGATTGCAATTTACGGGAGAGATTTTAACGATACGGTGTTACCTTACGTTCAGGAAGTCTTTAATCACCTGGCCGAACACCATATCCAGCCCGTTTTATATTCGAAATTCAAAACTTCGCTACACGGCAAAATTAAATTGCCCGCAAATACTGTTATTTTTCATAACCATAACGAGTTAAAAGAGCATGCCGATGTGTTGCTGAGCCTCGGTGGTGATGGTACCCTGTTAGATACTTTATCTCTGATCCGCAATTCGGGCATTCCCGTAATCGGGATTAATTTTGGTCGCCTGGGTTTTCTGGCCAGTATCAATAAGAATGAAATCGGCGATGCTTTAGAGGCCCTGATTAATAAAGAATATACTTTAGATACCCGCTCGCTGCTTACCTTAGAATCGGAAAACGGTTTGTTTGGCGAAGAAAACTTTGCTCTGAACGATATTACTATTCACCGTCGCGATAATTCGGCGATGATGATTATCCATGCCTCGATGAATGATGAATTTATCAACTCGTATTGGGCTGATGGATTAATTATTGCTACACCAACAGGCTCTACCGCTTATTCTTTAAGCTGCGGTGGTCCCATTATTTACCCCGATTCTGAAAACTTTGTGGTTACACCAATCGCACCGCACAATTTAAATGTGAGGCCGGTAGTGGTGCCCGATGATAATAAACTCTCTTTTGAGGTCGAAGCCAGAGAGTCTAAATTTTTGGTTTCGTGCGATAGCCGTACCGTAACCGTAGAACGTTCGGTGAAAATTACCATCAAAAAAGCCGATTTTTGTGTAAATCTTATCCGCCTTAACAATGAAACCTATTTAAACACGTTAAGGAATAAATTATTATGGGGAATCGATACCCGTAACTACTAGATATGACGCCAAATAAACCACTCTTTTTAATCCTCTTATTTCTTTTGGGCGGGCAGCTTGTTCGTGCACAGGACGGAGAGCCATCATGGGAGTTGGGTTTAATGGCAGGCGGAGCGGGCTATATGGGCGATTTGAACCAGAATAATCCCTTACAAATTAGTGGTTTTTCAGGCGGAGCCTATGTTAAACGTAATTTTAACCAATACCTGGGCGTACGTTTAAATTATACTTATGGCCAGATTCAGGCTAAAGATTCAGAATCGGATAATGCCCAATTTCGCGAAAGAAACCTGCAGTTTAAAACATCGTTGAACGAGTTTAGCGGCATTATTGATTTTAATTTCTTCAATTTTAATATTGGCGGTGGAACCCGCCAGTTTACTCCATATCTGTTTGCAGGTGCTGGTTTTGTGGTTTTTAAACCCACAGTAAAGGTTGATGGCGAAAAATACCGCTTAGATCGCCTGGCTACCGAAGGTCAGGAAAATGGCTATAGCAATGTGGCTTTAACCATCCCGTATGGTTTGGGCTTAAGGTACAACTATAAAGATACCTGGAGTGTTTTTACCGAAATAGGCTACCGCACACCATTTACCGATTATATTGATGATGTAAGTGGGCGCTATCCAGATAGCCCCGTAATCAGGGGAAATGGCCAAAACCAGGTTAATTTATCCGATCCTTCTGTCAATCAAATTGGATATCCCGGTACCCAAAGAGGCGATTTTAGAAAAAGGGACACTTATCTATTTGTTAGTGTTGGCATATCTTTTACCTTTGTATCCTCAAAATGCTATTCCTTTTAAGCTGATTTTGACATAATTAATGGGATTTAAAGAACAAATAGACTATAGCCGCCTGCCAAAGCACATTGCCGTAATTATGGATGGCAATGGAAGATGGGCAAAAGGCCAGGGAAAAGTGCGGGTTTTCGGACATGAGCAAGGCGTACTTTCTGTAAAAGATATTGTAGAAGGCTGTGTTGAGGTGGGGATTGAATACCTTACCCTTTACGCTTTTTCTACCGAAAACTGGAACCGGCCAAAAGAAGAGGTAGATGCTTTAATGCAGATCCTGATTTCGACCATCAACAACGAAACCGAAACGCTTAATAAAAATAACATTAAGCTTAATGCCATCGGCAATATCGAATCGTTACCGCAAGCCTGTATTAATGATTTGAAAGAAGCTATGGACAAAACAGCCCATAACGAAAAATGTACCTTAACATTGGCATTAAGTTACAGTGCGAAGTGGGAAATTTTAGAAGCAGCCAAAAAAATTGCTGCCGAAGTTAAAAACGATACCATTTCTTTAGCCGATATAGACGAAAACCTGTTTTCTTCTAAATTAACAACAGTAAATATACCCGATCCGGAGTTAATGATCAGAACAAGTGGCGAGCACCGGATAAGCAATTACCTGCTTTGGCAGATGGCTTACACCGAGTTTTATTTTACTGATGTTTTGTGGCCGGATTTCCGTCGCGAAGATCTTTTCGAGGCCATTGTAGACTATCAAAAACGCGAACGCCGTTTTGGTAAAATTAGCGAACAATTAAACTAATTTTTCTTTTAACACTTTTTAACAAGCGTTTAAACTAACTTAGCACCACTTTTATACGATAAATGAAACCATAACAGGGTAACGGTTTAAAGAAATATTTGCTTACAAAACATTGTTACCTTCGTGGCCATTACTGAACAAATTATTTTAATGAAAAGAATATTTCAAGTTTTAATTCTACTAGTTTTAGCCGCTCCGGCCTTCGCTCAAATACGTCCACAAGGCCAGGCACCGGCAACCCCCTCTTTAAAGGTTGGTGGCTTAGATCTCGATTATTTTAGTCCAAAAGAATATATCATTGGTGGTACCACGGTAACCGGAACCCAGTATTTAGATAAGGAGGTTTTAATTACTCTTTCTAAATTAACCAAAGGCGATAAAATTGTACTTCCGGGCGAAGCTACTTCAGATGCGATTAAAACGCTTTGGGCGCAGGGATTGTTTGATGATGTAAAGCTTAACATCGAAAAGTTTGTTGGGGATTCAGTTTACTTTGAAATTGAAGTATCCGAGCGTCCGCGTTTAAGCTCTATCGACTTAAAAGGAATCAGTAAATCGCAAAGAACCGCTATTCAGGAAAAACTGAATGATAAAACAGGTAAAATTGTAAACGATAACTTATACAATACCACATCGGCTATTGTAAAAAAATATATGCTGGATAAAGGCTTTTTCTTTACCGCTATTGATTATAAAACCCGTAAAGATCCGAATGCTGAAAACAGTGTGGTTTTAGAGGCCAATATTAACAAAGGAAGCCGTGTAAAAGTACAGCATATCGATTTTACCGGAAATACAGATTTTAAATCGGCCAAGCTTAGAAAATACCTTAAAAATCCTAAGCAATTTGCCTGGTGGCGTTTCTGGGGCTCCGGAAAATTCTCAAAAGAGAAATATGAAGAGAACAAGATCAAAATGATCGGCAAAATGCAGGAAAAAGGTTATCTGGATGCCACGTTGTTAAAGGATACCATTTTTCAGCACAACAGCAAAAGGGTTAACATCCGCATGGACCTTTACGAAGGAAAAAAATACTATGTGGGTAGCGTAAGCTGGGCTGGTAATGCCATTTATCCCGATAGTATTTTAAATAAAGTATTAACCATCGAAAGAGGTGATGTATTTAGCGAAGAGCGCTTAAACAAAAAACTAAACGGTGGTGGCGAAAACGGTGGCGACATTAACAGTTTGTATACCGATAACGGTTATTTAACTTTCAACATCGATCCTGTTAAAACCATTCGTGGCGATACTGTAGATGTAGAGCTTCGCATGTACGAAGGTCCGCAGTATACCAACAACCGCATTACTTTAAAAGGTAATACCATTACTAATGATAAAGTAGTATTGCGCGAGATCCGCACCAAGCCGGGACAAAAATTCAACAAAAGCGATTTAATCCGTACCATCCGTGAGATTGGTCAGCTGGGTAACTTCGATGAATCTAAAACCGTTCCAACGCCGCGGCCTAATCCGGCCGATGGTACTGTAGATATCGAATATGCAGTAGAAGAAAAACCTTCAGATCAGATTGAGCTTTCAGGTGGTTTTGGTGGTGGCCGTATTATCGGTACTTTAGGTTTAACCTTCAACAACTTCTCGTTGCGTAATCTGTTTAACTTAAAAGCTTACAAACCACTTCCAAAAGGAGATGGACAGAAATTAAGTTTACGTGGACAAACCAACGGTAAATATTACCAATCATACAGTTTCTCTTTCTCTCAACCCTGGTTTGGTGGCGAGAAACCAGTAAGCTTTGGTGTAAGTGCATTTACTTCACTACAATCAAACGGTTTAAGTTCTGATAATGCTTCATTCCAGAAAATCCGTTTAAATGGTGTAACCGTAAGTTTGGGTAGAAGGTTAAACTGGCCGGATAACTATTTCCAGTTAAGCCATGCCATTAACTTGCAGCAGTACATCTTAAATAACTATACAGGTTATTTATTCAGCACCGGTACCTCTTATAACTTAAACTTATCACAAGAGATTAGCCGCGATTCAAGAGATTCGCCAATTTTTCCTAAATCTGGTTCGTTCCTGCGTTTCACCATTCAGGCTACGCCACCATACTCGTTGTTTAATAAAACCAACTATGCTACGGCATCTGATAAAGAGAAATATCGCTTTACCGAATACCACAAATGGAAATTCGATTCGCAGTGGTACCAACGCGTAGTAGGTAATTTGGTTATCAAGGCGCAAGCACAATTTGGTTTCTTAGGCCAGTATAACAAAGCAGTAGGTCAATCAGCATTCGAGCGTTTTAAACTGGGTGGTGATGGTATGCAAGGTTTCGATTTCTTACAGGGATCTGAGCTAATTGCCATGCGTGGTTATTCGAACAATACCGTTATTCCGGTAGGTTCTGATCCAAGTATTGCACAGCAATCAGGTAGCCCGATTTATACCAAATATGTATTAGAGGCACGCTATCCGGTTATTGCAAGCCAGCAGGCAACAGCATTTGTATTGGCCTTTGCTGAAGGTGGTAACACCTGGAACAGGTTTAGCGATTTTAACCCGTTCAATATCCGCAGATCAGTAGGTGTGGGTGCACGTATATTCTTACCTATATTTGGTTTATTGGGTATTGATTATGGTTATGGTTTTGACGCCATCCCTGGATTGCCAGATGCGAACAAAGGACAGTTCCACTTTAGTATCGCACAACAATTAGGTGGATTTTAATTGATAAAGAGTAAAAAAATAACTAATTATGCAATAAATCGTTGCAAGTTGAGTTTATACAAAGCTTAGGTTATTAACTACTATTAAAAACACACACAAATGAAAAAGTATCTTTTTATCGCATTCTTACTTTGCACATCATTCGGTGCCTTTGCACAGAAGTTTGCTTATGTAGACACGGAGTATATTTTAAAACATTTACCAGAGTATAAATCCGCTTTAAGCCAGTTAGAGGTAGCTTCTAAACAATGGCAACAACAGGTTGATCAGAATTTTTCTGAAATTGACCGTATGTACAAAGCTTATCAGGCCGATCAGGTTTTATTAACGGATGATATGCGTAAGCGCCGCGAGAACGAAATCATTGAAAAAGAAAAACAGGCCAAAGAATTTCAACGTTCTAAATTTGGCCCTGATGGAGAGCTTTTTCAAAGCAGAGGCAAGCTGATTAAACCCATACAGGATAAAGTTGCAGATGCAATTAAACAGATTGCAAAAGCGAAATATCTGGATTTCATTTTTGATAAGAGCAGCGAAGCAACCATGATGATTTACGCTAGCAGCAGTTACGATGTAAGTAATGATGTAGTAGTAAAATTAGGTTACAAACCAGGGACTGTAAATAATTAGTATATTCGGCCCTTTGATTTTAAGGAACAAACAATTAGAAAAAATAAAAAAAGTAAAATAGAACGATGAGAAAGTTAATTAACGTATTCTTTGTAGCAGCAGGTTTATTGTTTACAGCGAATATGGCAAGTGCACAACAAAAATTGGGTCACATTAATTCTGAAGAGGTATTTGCAAATTTACCTGAAGCTAAAACAGCTCAAACCACTTTAGAAACCTTAGGGAAACAAAAACAGGCTGATATTGATGCAATGATCAAAGAATATCAAAGTAAAATGGCTGCTGCAGAAACTAAGCAAAAAAGTTTAAGTGAAGCTAACAAAGAAGTAGTGGGTAAGGAATTACAAGCTTTGGGTCAGGAATTACAGGATTTAGAAAAACGCATTACTGATGCCCGTACTAAAGCTTCACAAGATATAGGTACTAAACAAGGCGAATTGTTCCAGCCAATCCAGGCTAAAGTAGCAACTGCAATTTCTGCAATAGCTAAAGAAAAAGGTTTAGCTTACGTTTTCGATATCGCAAACGGACAAGGTGGTAACAACTTAGTTTTCTGGGAAGGTGGTGATGATATCACAGCTGCAGTTAAAACTAAATTAGGTATTTCGGCAACTGCTGCAAAACCAGCTGCACCTAAAAAATAGTCTTTAGTCCAAAGTCAAAAGTTTTTAGTCTAAACGACAAGGCGGAATTAAGTTTAACTTAGTTCCGCTTCTTTGTTTTCAGAGGTTTACCCACTATATATTTATATAAAATTTCGTCATCTCGACTGAAGCGCAGCGAAATGCCTGCCCGAACAGGCGGGGAGAGATCTATACTCGATAGATTTCTCGACTACGTTGCACTCCGCTCGAAATGACGATTTTCTGTATGATGGTTTCGCTCCTGAACATTCAAACCTTCCAACGTTTTAACTTTCCAACATAACGCCCAACCTTCCAAATTAAAATTAACTTTACAACAGAAACCTCAATTAACCAGTTAACCGATTTAAACAATTAACCCTTAATAAGTATGCAAGGTAAGGCCACCATAGGTATTTTCGATTCAGGTTACGGTGGTTTAACGGTATTCCGTTCCATTGCCGATCAGTTGCCCGATTACAATTATATTTATTTAGGTGATAATGCCCGCTCACCTTATGGCGATCATGCTTTCGATACCATTTACAAATATACTTTAGAGTGCGTAGAATGGCTTTTTGCAAAAGGTTGCCGTTTGGTTATCCTGGCTTGCAATACCGCTTCAGCTAAGGCGCTTAGAACCATTCAGCAGCGCGATTTACCAGCTAAGTATCCCGATAGGCGCGTACTGGGGGTAATCAGGCCTACAGCCGAAGTAATAGATCAGTATACCACTACCAAACAAGTAGGGGTAATGGGTACAAGGGGAACGGTTAATTCGCAATCATACCTGTTAGAAATCAATAAATTTTTCCCCGATATACAAGTATACCAGCAAAGTTGTCCGATGTGGGTACCGTTGATTGAAAACAACGAATACCTGGAACCCGGAGCCGATTTCTTTATTAACGAATACTGCAATCAACTGTTGAGCCAGTCGGCTGAGATAGATTGCGTGTTGCTGGCCTGTACGCACTACCCTTTATTAATGCCTAAACTGAAAAAGGTATTTCCTGATCATATCAACGTTTTGGCGCAGGGTGAGATCGTAGCTAATAGTTTAGTCGATTATTTAGCCCGGCATCCTGAAATAGAAGAAAAACTAGGTAAGCAAGGTGAAAGGCATTTTTATACCAGTGGCGATCCGGCAGCATTTGATGCGCATGCCTCTATCTTTTTCGGCGAAGCGCTGAAATCAGGTAAGATGTAGTTTACCGGTTCAATTGTTCATTAGTCATTGGTTCATTGAGAACTGCAAACTGCCCATTGCGAACTAACGGGGTTAACTGACTGCAAACTGTCAACTGTAAACTGCAAACTGGAATGGGGTTAACTGACTGTAAAGTATCAACTCTATACTGCCAACTCCCAACTAATATCTCCAAACTGACACGGTTAATTGGCTAACATTAAAGCATCTGTCAGGCCAAACTCATCATAATAAAAGAAAGCATTTTTGTTTAGGTTCTGATTATTTAAAAAGATAACTTTGCGGCTTCAAACCCACACAATGAGTGATCAGATAAAACACGAATGCGGAATCGCTTTTATTCGCCTGTTAAAACCACTTTCTTACTACCAGCAAAAGTACGGTACAGCACTTTACGGCCTTAACAAATTATACCTTTTAATGGAAAAACAGCATAACCGGGGCCAGGATGGCGCAGGTATCGCTACCATTAAGCTGGATATGAAACCTGGCAGCAGGTACATTAGCCGATACCGGAGCATGGCCTCTAATGCGGTAGCTGATATTTTCGAATATGTGCAGAACAAATTTGTCGATATCCAGGAAAACACCCCTGAATTAATGCAGGATACAGAATGGCTCAAAAACAACGTAAGCTTTATTGGCGAGGTGTTATTGGGTCATTTGCGTTATGGTACGCATGGTAAAAACAGTATTGAAAATTGCCATCCTTTTTTAAGGCAAAACAACTGGATGACCCGTAACCTGGTAATTGCCGGTAACTTTAACATGACCAATGTTGATGAGTTATTGGAGCAATTATACGAATTGGGCCAGCATCCAAAAGAAAAAGCAGATACGGTTACCGTATTGGAAAAAATCGGACACTTTTTAGATGATGAAAACCAGGAGCTTTTCGACCAGTATAAAAAAGAAGGACACGACAATGTTGCCATTACGCAAAAAATTGCCGATCATTTAGATATCGGAAATATCCTTCGCCGCTCGGCTAAAACCTGGGATGGTGGTTACTCGATTTGTGGTATGGTGGGTAATGGCGATTCGTTCATTATGCGCGATCCTGCAGGTATCCGTCCGGCGTATTACTACTACGACGATGAAATTGTGGTTGCTGCATCTGAAAGACCAGCTTTACAAACAGCATTTAATATTCAGTTCAAAGATGTTAAAGAGATCGATCCCGGTCATGCTTTAATTATCAAGAAAAACGGTGAGGTGAGTATGGAGCAATTCCGCGAGCCTACCGAAAGGTTATCATGTTCGTTCGAGCGTATTTATTTCTCGAAAGGCAGTGACGTTGAAATTTACCGCGAGCGTAAACAATTAGGTCGCTTATTAAGCGATAAAGTGTTGCAAGCTGTTAACTACGACTTAAAAAATACAGTTTTCTCTTTCATCCCTAATACAGCTGAAGTGGCATTTTTCGGATTGGTTGATGGTGTACAACGTTATGTGCGCAACCACCAGAAAGAAACGCTTTTGCATAAAAAGGAGCAACTAAACGACGAGCAGTTAGATGCATTATTGTCGCTGGCGCCAAGGGTAGAGAAACTGGCCGTTAAAGATGTTAAACTGCGTACTTTTATTACGCAGGATGCAGATAGAAGTGAAATGGTGGCCCATGTTTACGATACTACTTATGGTATTATTAATAACCACCAGGATACTTTGGTAGCATTAGACGATTCGATTGTTCGTGGTACTACACTTAAGCAAAGTATCATTAAAATTGTAGACCGTTTACATCCTAAGAAAATTATTATCGTTTCTTCGGCCCCTCAAATCCGTTACCCTGATTGTTATGGTATAGATATGAGCCGGATGGGACAGTTTGTGGCTTTTGATGCAGCGATACAACTGCTTACCGAGCGCGGCATGTGGCAGGTAATTGAAGATGTTTACACCAAATGTAAAGATTCCTTATTATTGCCTAAGGAGGAAATTGTAAATCACGTTAAAGATATTTACAAGCCGTTTACGCCAGAAGAAATTTCGGCCAAAATTGCGCAGATTATTACCCCAAAAGGTACTGTTGCAGAGGTTGAAGTAATTTACCAAAGTTTAGAGAACCTGCACGAAGCTTGTCCGAAAAACAAAGGTGATTGGTATTTCTCTGGAAATTACCCTACACCGGGCGGAAATAAAGTGGTTAACAAAGCTTTTGTTAACTGGAAAGAAGGAAACAACCAAAGGGCTTATTAAGCTCCTAAATCCCATAAAAGGGACTTGAATAACAAATAGCTCATAGTAATATGGGCTATTTTTTTTTGTTTTTTACCACTGAGGAAACTGAGTTTTCACAGAGAATGGGAGAGTTGTACGCTGTTATCAATGACAGCCCCATAATAGGATCGTCATCTCGACTGAAGCACAGCGTAATGCCTGCCCGAACAGGCGGGGAGAGATCTATAATTAGATTTAGCTTCGCTGAGCAATCGGGTTCGCTCGAAATTACTATCCTGTAAGAGATTTTTACCACCAAGGCACAAAGACACAAAGCATATTTTGAGCATAATGCTACTGCCTTTTCGTACCTAAACCTGACATTCGCAGAAAGCCCGGAGGCCGGTTTTTCACCGGACGAGGACTTGTAGCATTGGCAGGATTAACGCATAATAGCAGCACTGGCATTGCTTTTCGAAAAAAAATAATATTAACCACTAAAAGGCACAGAGAACACCAAACTAAATTAGTATGCTGTGGCTGTTCAATTTTATGCGTAAAACTTCAGGTAGGTTTTAATAATGAGCCAGAAGGCGAAAAAGATGATCACTACACCTGCAATTTTATTCAGCTTTTTCAGTGCATCTTCTTTTATTTTATAGCGGAGCTTGCTCGAATAAAAACTCTTGGCGCCATCTATACTGAGTTGCGTAACCATGGCAATAAAAAAGCAAACCAGTTTTTCGTTAAGCATGTTGTTGAGCTTAACAGAAATAATACCACTCACAATAATCCAGAACATAAGGGTTGAAGGAGTGAGGATACACATTAAAAAGCCTTTGAGTACGTAACCCCGTTTGCTTACTTTTTGTAGGGTGCTGCTATCGTAATGGACGGTGATTTTAGAAACCAGGTAATAAATACCCACTGCAAGCAGAAATACACCGCCAATACTGCCCACGTATTTATCGAATTCGGCTTTATAATCGAAAAACTGACTGCCGAAAAGCACCAGGCCGATGAGGATAACATCGCTAATAATGACCCCAACTGCTAAAGAAAAACCTGCTTTGAAGCCCCTTTCTATGCTGGTTTTAATCATTGCGAAAAATACCGGCCCTGTTAAAAACGACGAAATAATCCCTGCTCCTATACCTAGTAATATGGCTTCAAACATGCATTGTGTTGTTTAGAATATGCGAATATGCAACTTTATACCTAAACATATAACATTTATTTTTGTTGCATAGGTTGCATAAAAAATACTGGTTATTAATTTTTTTTATTTATGTTTAGACCCACTAAAACTAAATTTATAATATGAATTCAGAACAAACGCAAACCAAGTGGGCGCAGTTTATCCCACTGGTCACTGTATTCTTCTTTTGGGGCTTTGTAGCCGCCAGTAACGACATTCTCATCCCGGTATTTAAAAAGGCTTTCGATTTATCGCAAGCCGAAAGTCAGTTGGTTTCATTGGCATTTTATATTGCATATACTGTGGGTGCGTTAATTTACAATCTAATTTCTGTTATTATTGGACAGGATATTGTAAATAAACTAGGCTATAAAAATTCATTGTCACTTGGTTTGGTTATCTCTGCAGCAGGTACCTTACTTTTTTATCCGGCTGCTAACCTTCACTCTTTCCCTTTAATGCTTTCGGGCTTATTTATTGTGGCTTTGGGTTTCTCTTTACAGCAAACTGTTGCCAACCCATTGGCTATTGCTTTGGGGCCAATTAAAACAGGTTCGCAACGTTTAACATTAGCGGGCGGTATTAATAACTTTGGTACAACCATTGGGCCGCTTATTGTAAGTTTTGCCATTTTTGGTTCTGCTGCAAATGCAAATACCAACATTAGCGTAGAAAGTGTTAAAATTCCTTATTTAATTTTGGGAGTAGCCTTTATTGCAGTGGCGATTTTCTTAAAAATGTCTTCTTTGCCTGATCGACCTGCTTTAGTGGAAGCCTCGGCAGAAGATACTAAATCGATTAAGGGCTCGGCATTGAACTATCCGCAACTTGTTTTGGGTATGATTGCTATCTTCGTTTATGTAGGTGTTGAGGTTTCGACAGCGAGTAACTTGCCAGCCTACATGGAGAAAGATTTAGGTTTCGAAATTAAAGATATTGCACCCTATATTTCGTTATACTGGGCCAGTATGATGATCGGTCGCTGGACCGGTGCTGTTGAAGCTTTTACTGATAATGTGAGCACACAAAAAGTATTACGTTTTATTGCACCTTATTTGGCCTTTGGTATTTTCCTTTTGGTAAATGCAATCGCAAAACATGATTTAGCTCCTTTTTATGTTTATGCAGCTATTATTCTGGTGCTTATTGCGGCAGATATGGCCAGTAAAGGTAACCCGGCGCGTATGTTATTGATTTTCTCGGCTATTGGTATTACTGCCTTATTAATCGGCATGTTTACAACCGGTATGACGAGTGTTTATGCCATTACCAGCGTTGGTTTGTTTTGCAGTACTTTATGGCCATGTATTTTTACTTTAGCGGTAAGTGGTTTAGGTAAACATACCAGTCAGGGTAGTAGCTTCTTAATCATGATGATTATGGGTGGTGGTATTATCAGCTGGTTACAAGGTTATGTATCCGAGTTTACGGGCATTCAATACAGTTATGTAGTGGGGATTATTTGTTTTGCTTACCTGGCTTTTTATGCCTGGAGAGTGGCATCGATACTAAGGTCGCAAGGAATTAACTTCGACCAGAAAATTTCTGGCGGACATTAATTTTTAATAAAGTAATTTAGCAGCCACAAAGATGCATTTCTTTGTGGCTTTTTTATTTTAACATATGACAGATAAACCAAGTTTCGATTCTATTTTTATGAACCTGGCCACCGATTTGGCTGCCCGCTCACATTGTGTGCGTGCACATGTAGGTGCAGTTTTAACAAAAGATACGCGCATTATTTCTATCGGTTACAATGGCCCACCGGCTGGCACCCATAATTGTGACGAGGAATGGCCAGAGCATGGTTGTGCGCGCGACAGTAAAGGAAGCTGCTCTCTGGCCCTCCATGCCGAAGAAAATGCAATTCTTTATGCCTCTAAAAACGGAGCGAAGATAGAAGGTTGCACGCTGTACACCACTTTATCGCCTTGTATTGCTTGTGCCCGTCTTATTTTATCATCAGGTATTAAACTGGTTTATTATTCTAAATCTTATGCGGCCTACAAAGGCTTACCAAGTGATGAAGGCGTAGACTTTTTGAGGAAATTTGGGGTAGAGGTGATTTTGATGGAGTCTTAAAGGTTCATTAGTTCATTGGCCACTGGTTCATTGGTAACTGCATGTTGTATACTGGTTAATTGTTTAATCGGTTAATTGATGGAACTAATTAGTAAGTTCTTGATCCGTATTTGACTTCGGACTCCAGGCTACCGACTCCGGACTTTTCTCGTAAAAATCTCAAATCTACCGTCTCAAATCTCATATCTAATTGGTACCTTTGCGGATGCAAGAAAAAATCATTATCGTCGATTTTGGTTCGCAGTTTACACAACTCATTGCCCGCAGGGTTCGCGAACTAAATATTTACTGTGAAATATATCCATACAACAATCTTCCTGAGATTAGCCCCGATGTAAAAGGGATCATTTTTTCAGGTAGCCCATATTCAGTCCGTCAGGAAGATGCCCCCCAAATCGATTTATCGAAATACCATTTAAAATATCCTTTACTGGCTGTTTGTTATGGTGCACAATACATTGCCCAACACTCAGGTGGCGATGTACAGCCTTCTTCAACACGCGAGTATGGCCGCGCAAACCTTAACTTCGTTAACCAGGAAAACAAATTATTTAAAGGTATTAACATCGATTCGCAGGTATGGATGAGCCACGGCGATACCATTACCAGCATTCCGGATAATTTTGAACTGATTGCCAGCACTGATAGTGTAAGGGTTGCTGCTTACCACATTAAAGATTCTGATACCTATGCCATTCAGTTTCACCCTGAGGTAACGCACAGTATCGATGGAAAAATTCTTCTGGAAAACTTCCTGGTAGATATTTGTGGTTGTAACCAGGACTGGACTTCGGCAGCTTTTGTTGAAACTACTATTGCCGATATTAAAGCGACTGTTGGTAACGATAAGGTTGTTTTAGCTCTTTCGGGTGGTGTAGATAGCAGCGTGGCAGCGGTATTATTGCATAAAGCTATAGGTACAAACTTGCACTGTATATTTGTTGATAATGGTTTATTGCGCAAAAACGAATATGAAAGTGTTTTAGAACAATACAAAGATTTTGGACTGAACATTAAAGGTGTAGATGCAAAGGATAAATTTTTAAGCCAGTTGGCTGGTGTAGAAGATCCTGAAACAAAACGTAAAATCATCGGTCGTGTATTTATCGAGGTCTTTGATGAAGAATCGCATTTAATACAAGATGTAAAATGGCTGGCTCAGGGTACCATTTATCCTGATATTATCGAATCGGTATCGGTAAAAGGTCCGTCGGCTACCATTAAATCGCACCACAATGTAGGCGGTTTGCCTGATTTTATGAAACTTAAAGTAGTAGAGCCGCTTAAAACTTTGTTTAAAGATGAAGTAAGAAGAGTAGGTACTGCATTAGGTTTAGAATCGTTTATTTTAGGCCGTCACCCTTTCCCTGGACCAGGTTTAGGTATTCGTATTATTGGTGAAGTAACCGCCGAAAAAGTGGCTATTTTACAGGATGCAGATAAAATTTACATCGATAACCTGAAAGAAGCAGGGCTTTACGATCAGGTTTGGCAGGCAGGAGCAATCTTTTTGCCCGTAAGATCGGTCGGTGTAATGGGCGATGAGCGTACTTACGAAAATGTAATTGCCTTAAGAGCAGTAGAATCACTTGATGGTATGACTGCCGATTGGTGTCATTTACCTTATCCGGTATTGGCTAAAATTTCGAACGAGATTATCAACAAAGTGAAAGGGATTAACAGGGTGGTATACGATATCAGCTCTAAACCACCGGCAACTATTGAGTGGGAATAGCTTCCAGTTTGGAGTCCTGAGTCTTTAGTCGGGAGTCTTTATTAAAAAAAATATGATTATGCTGGCAAGGTGGAATAAACTTTGCTGGCATATTTTGTTAAAAACGATAGGTATGAATTTCAAAAAGGTTTATGGATTACTGGTTTGGTCTGCGTTGGTTTTAGCGGCATGTTCGCCTAAAATTAAAACCCCTAAACCCGAGGCAGCTAAACCTGTTGAAAAAGAAAAACCTGTTGATAAAAAGCCCGTTAAGAAATTCGCGCAGGGCGCCAGTGTTTCCTTACTCGTTCCTTTTAAGTTAAACGAGCTAAATTTAAAAACGGCTACAAAAGCAGAGATCGAAAAATATGCCATGCCCATCGATTTCTATCAGGGCTTTAAACTGGGGCTAGATTCTGCGGCTGCACAAGGCTTAAATTTCAAACTGAATGTTTTCGATACGGATGATGACAATGCCCACATTGCGACCTTGTTTAAGAACGATCGTTTTAAGCAAAGTAATTTAATTATTGGGCCGGTTTTTCCGGACGGCTTGAAATTTATTTCCAACTATTCGAAAGACAATAATGTACTGGTGGTATCGCCCCTGGCCGCTTCACAACCCGCCGATTTTAACAATCCTAATTTGATTTCCATTGTAAACAATATCGATTTGCATGCGAAAAAGATAGGAAGCTATATTACCAAAAACTTTAATCCAACCAATACCATCGTAGTGCTTATCAATCCGAGGAAAACAGAAGATGAGCAATTTGCTGCACCCATCCGGAATTATTTTCAAGGCAATACCAAATTTATTATACAGGAGTATGCTTCGGCTTATGCTTTCGAAACTAAAATGATCAAGGGCAAGCAATATGCGGTGGTGGTAACTTCGTCCGATCGTGCTTTTGTATTGCCTACCATCGAAAAACTGTACAAATTAAAACATCTTCCGGCAGGTGGTTATAACATCTCACTTTTTGGCCATCCGAACTGGGTAAAACAAAACTACCCGACAGATAAAATGCAGGATCTGAACACCATTATCAGTTCATCTTACAAAATCGATTATAAAAACAGTGCAGTAACTACTTTTATTAAGAAATACCGCTACCAGTATGGTTTCGAACCGGGCGAGTATGCCTTTAAAGGTTTCGATATTGGCTATTACTTTGGTCGCTTGTTAACCACCTATGGCGAAGATTATAAAGATTATATTGTAAAAGATCGTTATAAAGGTTTGCATAATAATTTTTCGTTTACTCATGATGAAAAATTAGGCTATATTAACACCAGTTTAATGTTGTTGAAGTTTAAAAACTTCGCCTTAAACATTGTTGAGTAAAATTAAATTTCTTCCATTCCCAATTATACATGAGAGTAGACCATCAGATCAGGGCTTTTGAACAGATTTTAAACAGTTACGATGGAAGTTTGCCTTTGCATCGCTTTCTGCCAGCTTACTTTAAGCAGAATAAGCAGATGGGCTCTTCGGACAGGAGATGGGCTACCCGCCACATTTATAGTTTTTTCCGTTTAGGAAAAGCCTTGCCAGCACTTACCACCGAAGAACGTTTAAGTGTTGCCGACTTTTTGTGCCATGATACCTTAAGCCTCATTGTAGAGAAAAACCTGCCAGATTTAGCAGGCGATATTACTTTACCGCTGGAAGGAAAACTTTCGCTGATTAAAGCAAAATACCCTGATTTCGATTTAACACAAGTATATCCTTTTCATGCGGCGCTTTCTGAAGATGTAAGTAAAGAATCGTTTTTTGCATCCTTCTTTCAGCAGCCTGATTTATTTATCCGCGTAGATGCAGCCGATTCGGCTGGTATTGTAGCTAAACTGAAGGATGAAAATATCGCGCTTAAAGCCATTTCAGATACCGCTTTGGCTTTGCCTAATGGCACCAAGCTCGAAACCATTTTAAAAGAAGGTAGTTACCAGGTGCAGGATTTATCATCGCAACATACCGGTCAATATTTTAAACCCAATAAATGGGATAAGTGGTGGGACTGTTGTGCCGCATCGGGCGGGAAGACTTTGCTTTTGCATAGCTTTGAGCCTGTAATAGAGCTTCTGGTAACCGATTTAAGAGAAAGTGTACTGATGAACCTCGATGAGCGTTTTCGTTTGGCAGGGATTAAAAAATACCATAAAAAAGAACTCGATCTTTTACAAAACAACGATCAGGTTTTACACCACTACCAGTTTGATGGGATTATTTTAGATGCGCCATGTACCGGCTCAGGTACCTGGGGGCGTACACCCGAAATACTGACCTTTTTCGATGAACGCAAAATCAACCAGTTTGCCACGATACAAAAGGGAATTGCGCAAAACGTAGTGAAATACCTTAAGCCTGGTAAACCATTAATTTATATTACCTGTTCGGCCTTTGCCGCAGAAAATGAAGCAGTGGTTAAACACCTTACCGATACGCTACCGCTCGAACTGGAAAAAATGGAGTTGATAAAGGGGTATGGAAATCAGGCCGATACCATGTTTGTGGCGCGGTTGATCAAAACCTAGCCGTGTTCAAACCAGGATCTGAAATTCTTTTTGAAGTATTTCACCGCTTCGATTAAAACGGCTATGGCTCCAATAATTAAGGTATATTCTTCAAAGCTGTTCATAATGTAATGAGCTTTCTGTTTAGATGAATATAAGGAATTTTTGTTACAGATTAATAGAAAATCGTCATTTCGACCGTAGTGGAGAAATCTTTTCCGTCATGCTGAACTTGTTTCAGCATCTCCCGCTTTAGCGAATGCCTATATTCTACAACCCCGTATTATTCCTGAACAGCTTAATCGCAATAGCCAATAGAATTACTCCGAAAGCCTTTCTAAGAATATTTAAACCAGTTTTACCAAACAGTTTCTCCAAACGGTTGGTGTTCTTTAAAACGAAGTACACAAACAGCATATTCAGTAAAATACCAACCAAAATATTCTGCGTATGGTATTCGGTTTTTAACGAAAGGAGAGTAGTCATGGTACCAGCACCGGCAATAAGGGGGAAGGCCAAGGGCACGATCGAAACCGTTTCGGGCGCTTCTTCTTTAAAAATGGTTAAGCCCAAAACCATTTCCATGGCAATAAAAAAGATTACAAAAGAACCTGCAATGGCGAAAGATTCTACATCCAAACCAATTACTTTGAGTAATGATTCGCCCAGAAAAAGAAAGAGGATCATTAAACAGGTAGCTACCAGCGAAGCCTTTTCCGATTCGATATGACCAGCCTTTCTGCGTAACTCGATCACTACCGGGATGGCGCCCAAAATATCGATTATGGCAAATAGTACCATCGTTGTCGATAGGATCTGGCTTAAGTTGAACGTCATAAAATCAGCTTTCATAGCAGAGCAATTTTAAGCAAAGGTAGCGGAATTTGTCTCAATTCCTCATTCGAAGCATTATTAATTAGAAATAGAACTGTGTCCTTAAAGTTAGCACATTATCTTTTCTATCAGCTGTATAACCCGAAATCTGTGTTGATTCGTTTCTGATCATATCATAATAAAGTACAGCCTTAAAATGTGTATTAAAGTGGTGCAAAAAGCCAACACCAAAGGTGTCAAAACGAACATCAGCAGGCGAAAGTCCTTTGTCCGCCGAAATGTCCATTCCCTTAACTTTAGCATTTGGATCGTACCAATCGTACTTCAAAATCAACTGATTATCGGTACTGTTTAAAGTTTGTACAAAAGTAAAGTAAGCACCATTAAAAGTACGGGTATAGAAAGGCAAAGCTACAGCCTTATTATCAACAGGGTAAGAGCCTGGAGTGGTTGAAGTAGTAGAAGTGCCGGTTTGTAAGCCCGATATTACTTCGGCCCTAAGCTCCGATTTCCAGCTTTTGGTTTTAGTAGCCAGTTGTATATCGGCACCATAGTATCTTCTTGGAGCCACCTTGTTTACGGTAGCTGCCGATGAATCTTTAACCATTTTCCAGGTATCATTGGTTTGCTCCATTTTGTAGCTCACAGGCAATCGGTGATCTAAGCCTCCCTGTAGCGTACTAATACCACCTGCAATGGTAAAGTTTTTAAATGCATAGGCTTTATGGCTCAATCTTAAAATATAATCCTTGCTGTTATCAAATTCACCGTTGCCAGCTAAACCCTGACCATTGTAAACACCAAAATCGAGTACCAGATTTTTGAGTTTGGCATCTTTCCAGCGTGGGTTTAAAGTAAAGGTTACGCCCAGGTCACGTTCTGTTTTCATTAAAATCTGCGACATTCTACCACGCTCAGGTGCTTCCCTAACCGATGAAGACAGTTGGAGCTCATTACCAAATGGACGGCCCGAAAGACCTAGCGTTACCGCCAATATCTTCCATTTATTTTCGTAATAACGTCCCCAGAAATCGCGAATAGCCACGCCTTGTTCAGTACCATCAAACTGAAGTACAAAATAAGTAGAGGGAGCACCGTCTTCCGTTAGCATCATATAATCGGCCCTCAAACGGCCTCTTCTTAACCTAAACCTGTTGTTGGTAAAATCTCCAAAGTTCCCACCCTGAAACTCAGCTTGTGTGCCTTTTGATTCAGCCAATTGGAACTGTGGCTGTAAATAGCCGCTGAAAGACAATGAACCATATTTCTTCGAGATAATCAACAAGTGGTTAACCGTTGTCGAATCCATTACATCGTTAATTGTTCTTTGCGCGTAACTGGCAGTAGAAATAAAGAGCAATAATAGCGTTGCAGCAATAGAAATGTGCTTAATAGAAGCAAAATAACGGTTCATGTTTTGGTTTTTTTGCAAAGGTAGTTTATTAACAATTATTTAACACAAAAAAAGCCCCGACTTTTGGTCGGGGCCCTAAATTTTTTAAATATTCGGCTTATTTCGAATCTTTTAAATGAGAATGCTTTTTGCTGTATCCAAAATAGATGATAAAACCTAAAGCTAACCAGCCAAATAACCTTAACCAGTTTGTCCAGCCTAAACCAAGGATCATTAATCCGCAGGCCAACACACCTAAAATTGGAATTAAAGGTACCCAAGGTGTTTTGAATTGACGTGGAAGATCCGGATCGGTTTTTCTTAAAATAATTACCGCTACACAAACCAGCATAAAGGCAAATAAAGTACCAATACTGGTCATATCACCCACTACATCACCAGGAATGAAAGCTGCAAATAAACCTACAATTACTAAAATTACTAAGTTGGCTTTATATGGTGTTTTGAATTTTGGATGTAAATCGCTGAACATTTTTGGTAATAAACCATCTTTACTCATTGAGTAAAATACACGGCTCTGGCCCAATAACATTACTAAAATTACAGAAGAGAAACCAGCTAAAATAGCTACAGTAACCAATTTCGCTAACCAGCCATAACCTGTCATATATTCGCTAATCGCAGCCACAACTGATGCTTCACCACCTTTGGTTCTGAAGAACTCTACCGGAGCAATACCAGTTAAAACGTGTGCAAATAAGATATATAAAACAGTACATACTGCTAATGAACCTAAGATACCAATTGGCATTGCGGTTTTAGGATTTTTAGTTTCCTGTGCTGCAGTACTTACGGCATCAAAACCAATGAAAGCAAAAAATACTGTTCCGGCAGCTCCGATAACCCCCCAGAAACCTCCAAAATTATGGCTGATACCCGCGTGGTCTACATAGGTAGTTGCCGCAGGAATATATGGATGGTGGTTAGATTCGTTAATAAAGCCCCAGCCTAAAACGATAATTAAGACTACGATACTTACTTTGGTAATTACAATTAAACCGTTTACAAAAGCAGATTCTGAAGTTCCTTTAATTAAAAGTAAACTCAATAAACCAACAATAAATAATGCCGGAAGGTTCATAATTCCGTTTACCGTACCATCAGGGTGCGATTGGAAAGGTGAATGGCACCACTCGTATGGTATGGGCGACATATGGAGTACTTCGACCAGTAATTTATTTAAGTATTCGCTCCACGCAATACCTACTGTTGCAGCTCCAACGGCATATTCTAACACCAAATCCCAGCCAATTACCCAGGCCATAAGCTCGCCCATGGTGGCATAAGTGTAAGTGTAAGCACTTCCTGAGATCGGAATAGATGATGATAGTTCTGCGTAGCATAAACCGGCCAATGCACAACCAATTGCGGCAATAATAAAGCCGATGGTAACCGATGGCCCGGCATTTTGTGCCGCTGCTGCTGCTGTTCTAACAAATAGACCAGCACCAATAATTGCGCCCACACCTAATGCTACTAATGCACCAGCGCTAAGTGTACGCTTTAAGCCTTTGGCTGAATCTCCTGCTTCTTCTAGCAGTAAATGCATCGGCTTCTTAGTAAATAAACCCATATTTTAGTTTTTGTTTAGATTATTTCAGCTCCAAACCTAAATAAAAATTACGAAAATGTAAAAGGGATTTAAGTTAAAAATCCCTTTTACACTTTTTCTATCTAGGTTTTTACAACTAATGGCTTAAAGTGTCGGTTGTATTGGTTAAAGTATCGGTAATTGTACGGCCCGAGCTGTCGGTTTTTTGCTCAATTCTGATTTCTTTGCGAACTTCTGTACGGTGTTCGCCTGCAATTGCCTTAACTGCAATGTAAGGAGCAATAACTAGTGAAACGATAGACATTAATTTGATCAAAATGTTCATCGAAGGGCCCGATGTATCTTTAAAAGGATCGCCAACCGTATCTCCGGTAACCGAAGCTTTGTGTGGTTCTGATTTTTTGTAGTGTGTTTCACCGTTAATCATTACGCCTTGCTCAAACGATTTTTTAGCATTATCCCAGGCACCACCGGCATTGCTTTGGAAAATTCCCATCAATACACCAGTTACAGTAACGCCGGCCAATAAACCGCCTAAAACTTCTGGTCCAAAGGTAAAGCCCACAATTACCGGGGTAATTAAAGCAATAGCACCCGGCATCATCATTTCGCGGATAGAAGCTTTGGTAGAAATAGCCACACATTTTTCATATTCTGGTTTCGCTTTGTATTCCATAATGCCAGGTATTTCACGGAACTGGCGACGCACTTCCTGTACCATGTCCATTGCCGCTTTACCAACGGCCTGGATACACAAGGCTGAGAAAATGAAAGGAATCATTCCGCCAACGAATAAACCGGCCAAAACCGGTGCTTTGTAAATATCAATAGCCGAAATACCTGCAATGCCAACAAAAGCTGCAAATAAAGCTAATGAGGTAAGCGCTGCAGAAGCAATGGCGAAACCTTTTCCGGTAGCTGCAGTGGTATTGCCTACTGCATCTAAATTATCGGTACGCTCACGTACTTCAGGTGGCAACTGGCTCATTTCGGCAATACCACCAGCATTATCTGCAATTGGTCCGAAAGCATCAATAGCCAACTGCATCGCTGTTGTGGCCATCATTCCGGCTGCGGCAATGGCTACACCATATAAACCTGCAAAATGAAAGGAGGCCATAATACCGCCTGCCAATACTAAAATTGGTACTACGGTCGATTTCATCCCTACCGATAAACCTGCTATAATATTGGTGGCGTGACCAGTAGAAGATTGCTGGATGATAGAATTAACCGGTTTTTTGCCCATTGCGGTAAAATATTCGGTTACCACACTCATAATGGTACCCACTACTAAGCCTACAATAATGGCATAAAACACATTAATACTCGAAAACTCGTAACCACGCAGGCTCAGGGTTTCAGGTAACATCCATTTAACAATAAAGAAAGAAGCTACTGCGGTGATCACAATCGACGACCAGTTGCCCAGGTTCAAGGCGTTTTGTACGTTCGATTTCTCGTCTTTAATCGTCACAAACCAGGTTCCGATAATGGAGAATATAATACCCAAACCACAAATTACCATCGGCAAAAGAATTGGCGACATGCCGCCAAAATTATCGGTAACATTAATTTCCTGCCCTAAAACCATGGTAGCTAAAATGGTAGCCACATACGAGCCAAATAAATCGGCACCCATGCCGGCAACATCGCCCACATTGTCGCCAACGTTATCGGCAATCGTAGCAGGGTTGCGCACATCATCCTCCGGGATACCGGCCTCAACTTTGCCCACTAAATCGGCACCTACATCGGCTGCTTTGGTGTAAATACCCCCACCAACACGGGCAAATAAGGCAATAGATTCGGCTCCTAATGAGAAACCTGTTAAAACCTCTATGGCTGTTTTCATTTCGGTGCTGTTAACCGAAACAACATTGAAATGCTTTAAAAAAACAATAAATAAACCACCTAAACCTAAAACTGCTAAGCCGGCAACCCCAAGTCCCATAACCGTACCACCTGTAAACGAAACTTTTAAAGCTTGTTTTAAGCTGGTTCGGGCAGCCTGTGTAGTACGTACATTGGCTTTAGTCGCTGCTTTCATCCCAATGTAACCTGCAGTTGCAGAAAATACGGCGCCTATAATAAAGGAGATCGAGATAATCCAGCTCGAATGTAGGGGAATGCCATTAATTTCGGTAACGGTACCCGAATAGGCCAATAAAGCAGCTGTAAAAACAGCAAAAATACTCAATACCCGCCATTCGGCTTTTAAGAAGGCCATTGCACCATCAGCTATATAACCAGCAAGCTCCTGCATGTTTTTATCACCCGCATCCTGCTTGCTTACCCAGGCACTTTTAATTAGCATAACTATAATACCGACAAGGCCAAGGGCCGGAATACAGTAGATTAAATTGTTTTGTAAAAAATCCATAGTTAATAATTGGTTTATATTTGGTTATTTGTTTTTCTGGTGGTTAAGTGTTTAAACTGTTAATTGTAAAGTGCCAATTGCCAACTGGAAACTGCCAACTGAAAAAGTTATATCTAGCAAGTTAATAAAATATTTATCATCCGTATATAAATGTAGTAGCGAATAAAAAATTGTCAGTTAAAATAATACATGGATTGTCGTTTTTTTCAAATAAATTAGCCCCTGAACTAAATCAAACTGAACTGAACAATATGAAAATTCAAAACGAAGAAGGGACTTCCAAACGGAAATTAACCCTTTTTGATGCCACCATGCTGGTAATGGGCTCCATGATTGGAAGCGGTATCTTCATTGTGAGTGCCGATATTATGCGCAATCTGGGCTCCGGGTACTGGCTAATTGTGGTGTGGGTAATTACCGGGGTAATGACTGTTGCTGCAGCCATTTCTTACGGCGAACTTTCATCAATGTTTCCTAAAGCAGGAGGACAATACACTTATCTTAAAGAGATTTTTGGTAAAATGATGGGCTTCCTTTATGGCTGGGGCTTGTTTACAGTAATTCAAACCGGTACCATTGCTGCCGTTGCGGTGGCTTTCGGTAAATTTACTGCTTATTTAATTCCAGCCTTAAACGATGCTGCTCCGATTTTTCAAAGTGGCAGCTATAAAATTACCTGGATACAGATTTTAGCTATCGGCGTGATTATGCTCCTTACCTATATTAATACTAAAGGTGTAGAAAGTGGTAAATTGTTGCAGAATGTTTTCACCGGATCTAAAATTATAGCTTTAATTGGCTTAATTATTTTAGGTTTCCTCCTAGTTAAAAACAATTTTTGGGGCGATAACATGAGTTTCGGTTGGGCGGCCTTTAGTAACCTCAAAACCGATCCGAGTGGTAATTTCCTTAAATCAGGCTGGGAATCTATTTCCGGTATGACCATTGTAGGGGGTATTGCCGCTGCCATGGTGGGCTCGGTGTTTTCGAGTGTGGCCTGGGAAAATGTAACCTTTGTTTCGGGCGAAATTGAAAACCCTAAGAAAAACGTAGTGCGTTCAATGGTTTTGGGTACTACAGCTGTAATGATCCTGTATCTATTGGTTAATTTTATATACCTCAACACTTTAAACAGAGATAGCATTGCCTTTGCGCTGAACGATAGGGTAGCCGTAGCGGCTTCCGAGCAGATTTTTGGTAGCGGCATTGGTACCATAGTTATTGCCGTTTTAGTAATGATTTCTACTTTCGGTTGCGTTAACGGAATCGTACTGGCAGGGGCAAGGGTTTTTCAAAGCATGGCACAAGATGGTATGTTTTTTAAAGCAGCACTCCAAAACAATAAAAACGGTGTTCCCGAAAAATCACTTTGGATGCAGGGTATCTGGGCTTCAGTTTTATGTTTAAGCGGGCAGTACGGCAATCTTTTAGATATGATTTCTTTCGTAATTGTGCTGTTTTACATGATTACCGTTGCCGGCGTAATTTATTTAAGGTTTAAAAAGCCCGATTTAGAAAGACCTTATAAAACCTGGTTGTATCCCGTTACCCCAATTATTTATTTATTAATTGGTGCGGCGTTTTGCACCTTACTCCTTATATATAAGCAACAATACACCTGGCCGGGCTTGTTAATCGTATTATTGGGCGTTCCTGTTTATTTCTTTATCAATAAAAAAGAGTCACAAGGGTAGTTTAATACATTACTCCATATCAAACCTCGCAGATTTTAAAACTGCGAGGTTTTTTGTTTCTTAAATTTCTCTATGGGAAAGGACGCTTCTCATATCTCAAATCTAACATCTCAAATCTCGTATGCCGTGCCTCCAGTCTCCTTTAGCATTCGAAAAGCAAGCTCCGGTATCAATCGGTTCCGAAAGTCCCGTTATCCGCTTTACTTCGTGCCGCTGCTACCGGGTTTAGTTTATGCGGGCTTATGCAATACACAACGGTTACTAACCCATCGTATAAATCGTTGCTTAAACCAGTTCTGTTGTCAATGAATATTACAGCACTTAATTGGCCTGATATTTGGTCTCGTTAGCACTGGCAGTTAAGGCTGCGTTAACCAATAATATCCCCTACCTTAATGTATATACATGTTACGTTCAATAGTTAACCTTAAAATACTTTCAATAAGCCTGGGGACCCTTATGCTCACTGCTTTCATGAGCTGTAATAATGCAAAGCAAGACCAAAAAGTAGCCAATCAATCTAAAGCTTCAGCTACGCAGCAATTGTCGAGGGTGCAAATGTTTACGGACTATATCGATGCAATAGCTAAACTGCCGCTTACTAATTTTGATGAAAGCCATATTGTAGCGCTAAATCAGGCAGCACCGGCCCCTTTGCAGCTGGTTGTTTTTGCCGACGGGCAGGCTAACGAGGCCAGTATCATTATGCAGCCTTATCGAAATAACGATCCTGCCAATCCGATTAAGGCAGGTGCCATTTTTCTTTTGCCCAAATCACTATCCGATTCTGCCCGGGTGGCCGATTTTATCAGCCGTTTCGGCGAACTTAAAAAAGAAGATGCAGTTATTGCCGAAACCGGGCAGCCGTTGCCGGTAAATTTAAAAGTTGATGAGGCAACCGCATTAAAGCTAACCATTAATCACAACAAGCAGTTAAGCCAGGCAAATGTAATTACCGTTGAGGTTCTAAAGTATAAATAAAGGATGGATCGGCTGGTAAAGATTAAAGAGTTTGATCTATAAAATAGCTGTATATAATTAATGTAGCCGTAATTTACCGCTCAATTTTCATCCTTTTCACATCTTCTTTTCCTTAATCAGCATTGTAAAACTAATTGCGTATTTTTGCAGCCAATGGGAACACAGGTAGATTTAGGTATAAAAGGATATAAAAATTACGGTACACACTTGCGCGAGAAGTATAAAGGACAGCGTGTATTTAAAGTAATTGTTGATGGCGGTTTTACCTGCCCTAACCGCGATGGGAGCAAGGGTTACGGCGGCTGTACGTATTGCAATGTCGATTCGTTTACGCCTGAGCCTTCACGTAAAAACCCTAATATCAAAGATCAGCTGGCTGAAGGGATGTTAAGGGCTAAAAATTCTTACCGGGCAGATAAGTATATTGTCTATTTTCAGCCCAATACCAATACTTATGCACCCGTACATTATTTAAAGATGATGTACGATGAAGCCTTATCTATCAATACCGAAGATATTGTGGGCTTTGCAGTGGGTACACGTCCTGATTGTATCGATGCCGAGAAGGTGGCTTTGCTCGAAAGTTATACCGATCGTTTTGATGTAGATTTGGAAATGGGTATGGAATCTATCTATGATGAAACCCTCGATCAGATTAACCGGGGTTGCAGCCATGGCGAGTTCGTTGCAGCAGTCGAATTGTTAAAAGATAGCAAGCTCGATTTGTGTGTGCATACCATTTTTGGCTTTCCCTGGGAAACCAGAGAACAAATGCGGGGCTATATTCACGAAATTAACCGCTTTCCGCAGATTAAATTCGTTAAATTCCATCATTTACACGTAGTAGATGGTTCTATTATGGGTGCTAAGTACAAAAAAGAGCCTTTTAAGTTGTTTACACTCGAAGAATATACCGATTTGCTTTGCGAACTCATTCCGCTGCTACGTCCGGATATCGTTATTCAGCGTCTTTTTGGTATTTCCGATTGGGATTTGCTAATTGCGCCGAACTGGGGACTTAATAAATCGGCAATTCAAACCTATATGGATAAAGAGATCGAAAAACGGGGGGTAGTTCAGGGTTCTGAATATTTTGGCTAAAATTTGATATTTTTTATAAATTTTTAGAAAAACACATGAAATTTCATGTGATTTTTTGTTTTTGTATGATTTTATTCACTTATTTTTGGTGTATTTTGATTAAATATCTATAAAAGTGCAGTATTTTGTGTTTTTGTTTTTATTAAAAACTCATATCTAAAACGCCTGTTTTTTTTGCTATTTTCATTTTTGAGCTATTTTTTTGGTGTGTTTTATAAAAATTGCCTGTTTTTATTAGAAAAAATCAATTTTATTGTGTTAAAATTACAATATGTCGTATTTTTATAAAAATAAATGACAACATTTTCAAATATTTAAATAGTACAAACCAATTAAACTAAAAACTATGAGTAGATTCTCCTTTAAACAGTATGCGCCCTTCGCGATATTGATGATTGTCGCAATTTTAGCTCTATTTACTCCACTTCTACCTAATTTCGACGAAGGCAAATACAGCGCGCCTGATATTGCATTCATTTTAATCGCTGCCGCGCTTGTATTCTTAATGACCCCAGGTCTTGCATTTTTCTACGGTGGTATGGTTCATCGTAAAAACATTTTATCTACCATGATTAAAAGTGTGGTAGCTGCAGGTGTTATTACCGTTTTATGGACAGTAGTTGGCTTTAGTTTAGCTTTCGGCGATACCATTGGTGGTTTTATCGGTAACCCTTCAACTTTCCTTTTCTTTAAAGGCGTTAATTCTGGTGCTCCGCATCTTCAGGGTGGTGCCGATTTAACGATTCCACTTTCATTATTTGCAGTTTTCCAGTTAATGTTCGCCATCATTACTCCAGGTTTGGTAGTAGGTGCCGTTGCAGAAAGGATTCGTTTTACTTCTTATATCCTGTTTATTGTTTTATTCGCCATATTCGTTTACTCGCCATTGGCACACTGGACCTGGCATCCACAAGGTTTCTTGTTTAAAATGGGTGTATTAGATTTTGCAGGTGGTACCGTAGTTCACATTTCTGCTGGTATGGCTGCTTTAGCTGGTGCATTGGTTTTAAAACGTAGAAAATCGCACTTAGAGCACAAAGAAGTGCCACCAGCAAATATCCCTTACGTATTAATTGGTACCGGTTTATTATGGTTCGGTTGGTTCGGTTTTAACGCAGGTTCGGCTTTAAGCGCAGGTAGCTTAGCTGTTTCAGCTTTCTTAACTACCAATACTGCTGCTGGTGCTGCTGGTTTAGCCTGGATGTTCTTCGATGTAGCACGTGGTAAAAAACCTTCAGTATTAGGTTTCTGTATCGGTGCAGTTGTTGGTTTAGTAGCCATTACCCCTGGTGCAGGTTTCGTAAGCATTCCATCAAGTATCTTTATTGGTGCCATTGCTGCTGTAATTTCTAACCTTGTGGTTTCGTGGAAACAAAAAACCAGCTTAGACGATACTTTAGATGTTTTTCCTTGCCATGGTGTGGGCGGTATTGTAGGTATGTTATTAACAGGTGTTTTTGCAACTAAAACAGTTAATGCTGCCGGTGCTGATGGTTTGTTCTATGGTAACCCTGCTTTCTTCATCACTCAGTTAAAAGGTGCTGTTATCGTAATCGCATTCAGTTTCATCGTATCATTCGTGATTTTCAAATTGGTAAACTTAATTAACCCAATCAGAGTTTCTGACGAAGAAGAAGAAATTGGTCTTGATGCATCTCAACATGATGAAAAATACTCACAAGGTACTTTGCTGGTTGAAGAAAGAGCCATCTATATCGAAAAAAACAGTCCTATAACCGAACCAATTTCTTAAGGATTTAAATATCTAAACTCAAATCAAGCTCAAACATGAAGAAACTTTTAACCGCTATTTTCGCAATGGCCAGCACTACGTGTGCCCTGGCTCAAGAGACCACAACATCACCACTTGAAATTTCAGGGTCGGTTGATACCTATTTTAAATATGATTTTGCCAAAAAACCAAACAACATTACCACTTCTTTCGCCAGCGACCACAATTCGGTTTCATTAGGAATGATTGATATTGCATTGAAGAAAAAAACAGGTAAAGCATCGTTTGTAGGCGAACTTTCATTCGGTCCCAGAGGCCAGTCGCAATCCATTCCTAACGGTTCTGTAGATCCTGTTACCGGAGATGTATCGTCATTCCACATTCAGAACTTATATGTAAACTACGATTTTACCGATAAGTTTTCAATGACAGCTGGTTACATGGGAACCTTTATTGGCTACGAAGTAATTTCGCCGGTAGGTAACTTTAACTACTCAACTTCATATTTATTTACCAATGGTCCGTTCCAGAATGCGGGTATTAAAGCCACTTATAAATTCTCTGATAAAGTGAGCTTAATGGCTGGTGTATTTAACGATTGGAATACTTACAGTGCAACCCGTGGTGTTTCTGCGGTTGGTGGCCAGTTAATGGTTGCCCCGGTTGAAGGCTGGACCGCTTACCTGAATGTACTTTCAGGAGCTGGTGCAGGCGGTTACGGTACCATTGAAGATTTAACCACTTCGTATCAGGTTACCGAAAAATTTAAATTAGGTTTAAATGCGGCCAACTACGATATCGATAACGATGGTGGTGGTTATGCTGGTGCAGCCCTTTACCCTCAATATGCTGTTGCTGATGGTGTAGTATTGGGTTTAAGAGGTGAGTACTTTAAGTATAAAAATGTAGGTGCCGTTCAGGGATTGAAATATACTGCTGTAACTTTTACTGCAAATATTAAATCGGGTGGCTTAACCTTTATCCCTGAGGTAAGGTTAGACCACAGTGGCGATAAACCTTTCTTTAAAGAAAGTGGTGCAGCAGCTCCAAACGCTGGTCAGTTCTCTTTAGCCGCAGTTTACGCGTTCTAAGAAAATAAACAAGATTAAAATATTAAGCCGTCCCGGTTAAAATCGGGACGGCTTTTTAGTAACTTTACCTATTCAGCTTAATTGTTTAACCCATTTGCATGAAATATATCCTTTTTATTGTACTCGCCACTTTTTCGATCAGGTTAGCTGCCCAGCAAAAACAGTTTTCGAAAGATGATTTTGGAAAGTTTATTTATTATCAGGTTGTCGATTCGCAAGCTGTAGCTAAAGATACCTTGCTGCAAAGGGCTAAAACTTTTGTAAATGCGTTGTACAAAAAAACGATGAAGCAGGAGAGTGTTAGCGATTCATC
>Ga0308170_10000196_pt1 | contig 103068 bp, 95 predicted proteins | sample PhyBR2_2_FD_202136 | JGI IMG/M metagenome (GOLD analysis project Ga0308170, IMG submission 202136) | Phyllosphere microbial communities from UC Gill Tract Community Farm, Albany, California, United States - DLSLSB.R2 | ecosystem: Host-associated > Plants > Phyllosphere > Unclassified | place... | reverse complement strand
CCTGTAACCATGCCGAACACAGAAGTTAAGCTTCTTAGCGCCGATTGTAGTGAGGGGTTGCCCCTTGTGAGAGTAGGACGCCGCCACGCAAATGAAAACAGTTGAACGAAAGTTCAGCTGTTTTTTTGTTTGCTTTTTTGAAATAGCAAAAATTATTATCAGTATTCTAGACAAAAAAATACATGGTCTTGAAAAAAATTTTTTTCAAGGTCATGTACTTTGTTAAAGTCGATCTAAGCTTTTTCTCTAAATAGAAGTGAGTTTCATTTGACCAATAATCTAAAATGTTGATTGTCCAATTATTGCATCTTGACTAAAGAATGGCTTCGATTGCTTCTTTCATTTTTAATGGTGAAGTTTTTGGCGCAAAACGTTCAATTACTTGACCGTCTTTATCAATAAGGAATTTTGTAAAATTCCATTTGATTGCAGATGTCAAAGTACCTGGTGCTTGTTCTTTTAAATAATCAAATAGAGGATCAGCATCCCCGCCATTGATCACCGTTAGTTGGTGCATGGGAAACGTAACACCATACGTTGTTCGGCAGGCTTCCGCAGCATCATTTGCAGAAGCTACTTCTTGCTTGAATTGATTCGATGGGAAACCCAATACTACTAACCCTTTTTCCTGATACGTCTGGTAGAGCTCTTCCAACTGTTCAAATTGTGGCGCCAAACCACATTTTGTTGCAGTATTAACGATGATCATAGGGTGGCCCTTGTATTTGTCCAATGAGTAAGTTGTCCCATTTTCTAATGTGACGTTAAAATCATAGATATCCATTCGTTTTTTCCTCCTATTTGTTGATGTATAATAAAGGGCTTGCTGATGTTGTCCCCTAAACTGAAATACATAATGAGCGAAAGTCAACGCCTTCGAACATCAGCCAAAATGGAAAATTAAGAGATATTATTTGAGTTTTCTCTTAATGTTCACGCCAAATTGTCTTTCTCATAACTTACCAAAACAAGCCATAAAAGACAAAGATTTGGCATGTTCTTTTGTCTTTTACGGCTTATGACTATGAGATGGAGGTCACTTTCCTCAATCTCTATTATGCTTAAATAAATGTATGGTCTGTTTATACTCCGACGTCTGACCATTCATCACGTTTTGCTAAAAATTCACGCGCTAAAGCTTGTGCGCCTTCTAACGTATGGTTTGCAGCCCAGCCACATTGGATCTCGTTACTTGCTGGAACTTCTGTCGCTTGTAGCACATCTTCCATCGTTTTTTCTAAAACATCTAAAATATCGTCGTAATTTTCATGGTTGATGACAGTAAGATAGAAGCCTGTTTGGCATCCCATTGGTGACCAGTCTACAATATAATCTGCATGATTACGGATGTTTTCGGCAGTTAAATGTTCTAAAGAATGCAAACCTGCCATATCCATGTGTTCTTTGTTTGGCTGTTTGAAACGGACATCATATTTGATGATCAAATCGCCATGCTCGCCTTTTTTACGATCGGCGACGCGAACATAAGGGGCTTTTACTTTACGGTGATCTAAATTAAAACTTTCGACATTCATTTTCATATTGAATTACTCCTAACTATCTGATGATTCTTTTTAGGGAAATGAAAATCCTCTAAAAAGATTGGGTCGATTTATCTAAATTCTAACACTTATTGCAGGTCAGGTGTAGAAAACTGATTGATTTTTTTTCAATTCTTTAAAGATAAAATGGATCAGTGATTTTTCAATTGAGTAAAGGCTTGGTTCAAATCATCTAAAAGATCTTGGGCGTACTCGATTCCTACGGATAAACGAATCAATCCGTCTTTGATTCCAGCTTTTTCGCGTTTTTCTTTAGGTACAGAGGCATGAGTCATCACAGAAGGAATTTCCACTAAACTTTCGACACCACCTAAGCTTTCAGCGAGGATAAATAGTTGCAAAGCTTCTACAAAAGGAATGGCATCTGCGTCGTTTTTCAAGGTAAAGGAAACCATTCCGCTATAGCCGGACATCTGTTGTTTCGCAATTTCATGATTATTATGAGTTGTTAGACCAGGATAATAGACTGCTTCAACTTCAGGATGGTTCGCTAATAATTCTGCTACAGCATAGGCATTTTTTTGATGTTCTTCCATACGCACACTAAGAGTTTTGATCCCGCGTTGCATCAACCAACTATCTTGTGGACCTAATACGCTACCGATGGCATTTTGATAGTAACCAATTTGTTCCGCCAACTCTTGGTTGTTTGTCGTAACTAATCCAGCAACGACATCACTATGCCCGCCTAGATATTTTGTGCCACTGTGTAAAACAATATCAGCGCCTAATTCTAAAGGTTTTTGAAAGTATGGTGTAGCAAATGTGTTATCCACGATTGTTAACAGGTCATGATTTTTTGCAATAGCAGCTCCTGCTTTCAAATCGGTGATTTTAAGTAGAGGATTACTTGGTGTTTCTAGATACAAAGCTTTTGTATTGTCTTGAATTGCTTCTTCAATCTGTGCAAGATTACTTGTATCGACGATTGTATACTCTAACCCATTTTTTGTAAGAACATTATCAAATAAACGGAAAGTCCCACCATAAACATCATCGCCTAAGAGAATGTGATCTCCAGATTGGAATAAGGAAAAGACTGCATGGATTCCTGCTAGACCTGAGGCAAAGGCAAAGCCACGAACGCCACCTTCTAAGTCTGCGATCAATTCTTCTAAAGCAAAACGTGTTGGATTACCTGAACGTGAATATTCGTATTCTTTCGGTTGTCCAACTGCATTTTGGCGGTAAGTCGATGTTTGATAGATCGGTACGCTAACTGCGCCGGTTGTCGGATCTTCACTAATACCACCATGGATCAATTTTGTTTGAATATGCATAATTATTTCCTCCAATTTCTTCATTGAGTTTATCGTTTCGTCTGTTGCTTACAGATAAATATTTTTTGATAAGTAACGATCGGACGTGTCTGGAAATATGGTCAAGATAGACTGTCCGTTCGGTAGACGTTGCGCTTCTTTTAAGGCTGCGGCAAAAGCGGCTCCGCTCGAGCTGCCTACTAATAATCCGTGTTCTTTTGCTAGTTGACGTGTATAAGCAAATCCTTCAGCATCAGAAATCGTTTCAAATTGATCAATTGTCAACTCACTAAGAAAAGGGGGGACAAATTCAACGCCGATGCCTTCAATTTCGTGTCCATGTGAAGGACCACCATTCAAAATCGATCCTTCTGGCTCAACACCAATCAAGCGAAGTTCAGGTAAACGATCTTTTAGAAATTTTGCGGTTCCAGCAAACGTACCACCACTTCCAATACCGGCAACAAAACTATTGATTGACCCTTCCAATTCTTGAAACAATTCAGGCCCCAATGTTTGGTAATAAGTGGCTGGATTGTCTGGGTTTTCAAACTGCAAGGGAACATAACTATTTGGGATCTCAGAAGCTAATTGTTTACTTTTTTCGATCGCACCAACGATTCCTTCTTCTGTAGGAGTGTGTACGATTTTTGCGCCTAGTGCCTGCATGATTTTTTGTTTTTCTATACTAAATTTTTCTGGTACGACAAAAATTGTTTTTAAATTGAATTTCAAAGCTGCCAGACCTAAACCAATCCCTGTGTTACCAGCAGTTGGCTCAATGATCGTTGTTTCTTGATCGATTTTTCCGCTCTCAAGACCGGAAGACAGTAAATACAACCCTAAACGATCTTTGATACTGCCGCCAGGATTCAAGTATTCCAGTTTTGCGTAGATCACAGAATCTTTGGGCATAGGAAAATCTTTTGCAGTAAATTTATAGACGGGTGTATGCCCGATTGCTTCAGTAATTGATGAAATGATCACGAATCCAAACCTCCAAAAAAGTAAAATAAAAAGGAGCTGACTATTTAATCAGCTCCTCGTAAGATCATAAATTGAAAAGACTAAGAAAGAAAACACTTTTACTACAGAAAGAGATCTTTCATTCAACTATGAAGGGCAATTAATAGACATGGCAAACAGTATGCTGTTTTTATACACCATACAACAACAACACTTCAATTGTTTTAAGTAATTGATTGCCATGTTTATCCCTCCAATAATGATTTAATTAAAAATAGCATGAAAAAATAAGAAAGTCAAAGACTATCATTTGAAAAGCAATAATTTCCTAGTTTTATAGACGTTTGTCTGATACAATAAGGGTGATTATGATTAAGAAAAAAAGGAGCAAAAAATAATGATCTCAGCAAGCGATTTAAAAGCCGGAATGACATTTGTCCAAGACGGAAAATTGATCAAAGTAATTGATGCAAGCCATCACAAACCTGGTAAAGGAAATACTGTGATGCGTATGAAGCTAAAAGATGTTCGTACTGGTGCTACTTATGATACGACACTAAGACCAGACGAAAAATTTGAAAAAGCACACATCGATACAAAACCAGTTCAATACTTATACACAATGGATGATACAGCATTCTTTATGGATCTAGAAACATACGAACAATATGAGATCCCTGTAGAAACTGTAGCTGAAGAAATGAAATTTATCTTAGAAAACATGGAAGTTAAAATCCAATTCTTCGGTAGCGAAGTGATTGGTGTCCAATTACCAACAACAGTTGTCTTACGTGTCGTTGAAACACAACCATCGATCAAAGGTGCGACAGTGACTGGTTCTGGTAAACCTGCAACAATGGAAACAGGCTTAGTAGTCAACGTACCTGATTTCATTGAAGCAGATGAATTACTAGAAATCAATACAGCAGAAGGTTCATACGTAAAACGTGCAAAATAACCGAGTGTAGTAAAAAAGCTTTTAAGCAGGATGCTTAAAAGCTTTTTTTTATATTATTCAGCAAACAATGTTTGTAGTTTTAAATGATGGACTTCTAACAGTCGTTGATACAGATTTGTCTCAAAGTCTCTATAATGACAAAAATCAAGGACTGTATACTTAGAAGAATCAAGACCATTAGGAATCAGCAGGGGGGAACCAAAGATGAAAAAATCATATTCTTCAGTGATGGGAAGCGTGAGTCGCTCGATATCTACAAAGGGGATCTTCTTGCCTAAATTCAAGATTTCTGCGGAGATCAGATGCTCAGAGACGTTGACAAACCCAACTTTCAATTTATAGTTTTCATCGATTTCTGAATAATATGGATAAAGTAAACTGGCTTGTAGAAAGGCTAATTCACTTACGCAAGATTTCAACCAGGTATAGTTTTTTCGTTGTGCGATTTTTTTCCAAAACCCTTCGATTTTGATTGTCAAGATACGTAAAAGTGGGTATTTATCTTGAATATAAGAAGAGATAAATAATGTGGTCAAAGGAATTTTTTGCTTGAACATGCTAAAGTTACCGATGGATAGATAGAGATTCAAAAGCAAAGCGGGCTCTTTTTCAAAATGGAATGTACCAATAAATGTCTGACAGTGCTCTTGAAATTCCTCTAAAATAGCTTTGATCTCATTACTCGGTTGTTGATAGGAATGTTGCACGATCGGCACACGAATATCTTGATTAGAGGTAAGAAACGGCCAATAATAGAACAAATAAAACAAAGAGTTTACCTCTAAGATATCTAAACGAAGATTCGCAATTTTGAAGAAGTCGTAAAAAAAGTCAATGTTTGTTTCACTTGGAATAAAGGAATCTCTCGATAATCGATAGATATCCGTAAAATGATTATTTTCGATCCTCAGCAAACAAATCAGACAATGGAGACTAGCTTGTTTTTTTCCTAAATCAAACTTATTCTTGTGTTGCGATCCTTCGTGCTTATAAATCAATGCGCGAACTTCTTGGCTGTAAGGAATACTATCCAGACTTTCTCCTAATGAAACAAACCAAAAGAAGTTGAAAAAAATGATACGAATCAGCATTTCAGAACCAGATAAGGTAAGATTCGATAAATTCAAATTGATATTGTACTCCTTCAAATATTCAGCCAATTTTTTTGTTTGTCGAAAACATGTTGAGCGGCTGATAAAATGGCGATTGCAAAAAGCTGCAAGATCTTCATCTTGTTCAGTCAGAAGACTGATCAATAATTTATAAGGAACACTTTCTGTTGATAGGAAATGTTGGTATTGGGTATATTGAACAAGTTGTTCAGGAATGGATAACTTGTTTTTAGTATGTAACAGTTTAATATCAGTAAATTGTTCTAAATCATCTTGTATAGCACATAGGATTTTTTTGAAACGGGTCGGACTGAAATAGAAATCTAAGTTTTCTCGTACATGATCTAAACTATATTCCCCCGGCCATAAGGTCATTATCTTTCCATACACATTTAATTTCATTCTTGCATGGTCATCTAATAAAATTTTTTCAATCAATTCTTCACCTTCTTTTTATATTTTTATTATTAATACCGTATTTATTTTTCCTTGTAAATACTTGTCTCAATTTTCTAAAAAAACTCTACCGGATTTAGAAATATTTTTTTAAAATTTGTCTCAAAATTATTGCTCAATGAGTATATTTTGTGAGAGAAAAGAATAATAAATCGGTTTTAAATAACTAATCATTCAATGTATTCGTTTTACTATATCAAATTTAAAGCTCCTTAAAATAACTGTAATTTAATAGTTAGAGACAAAAGAGAAGAGAACTAGAAAGATTAGTGAATTTTTTCTTTTTTTTATATTATCTAATTGAATTTTAAAGTTTTTCTAAGGAGGTATCCATAAATGAAGAAGCGAAATTATTTCATCGTTTTCTGTCTATTTTCTCTATTTTTCGTCACCTATTTCTATTTCCAAAAAGGAAAGACTGTGGCAGCTAATGAAGAGGCAACCATTGAAGTCTTAAATAATGAATATGGCAAAGTAAGTATTAGGAAAATAGATCGTCAGCTAACGGTCGTGTATCGATTAAATGAGCAAACACAAGAAAACAGATTTTTATTCCAGTTACATCCAAAAGATGCACCTGAAACGAATCTGCTTTCCTCTTATGTTTCTCAGGAATATCAAGAATACACAGATGAGCAACAACGAAAATGGCTAGCAGGTGATTTTTCTCAAGCCATTGAAGAAAAAGAATTGACCATTGAATTGCCGAGTACGAGCAAAGAATTTCAACTCAATATTCAGATAGAAGAAAAAACGGGTCAGTTACTTTTATCTGACCCAGCTTCCTTTTCATTTTCTATAGATAACGAGAATCAGGAAACTGCACAAACGAGTGAACCAACGTCTGAAACCACGACTTCTTCTGAAAACAGTGAGGTGTCGGATGATTCATCGATAGCTAAAAACGAATATCGTCCGTTTGAACAACCAAAATTATTCAATGAACAGTTGAAACCGAAAGGGTTAGCGACGATTGAACCGGAATATACCACAGATGAGCAAGGAACCTATCCGCAAGCGATGTGGCAACCGGAAAATGACGAGAATGTACGAAATCATCAAGGGAATCGTCATGGTCAATCACAATGGGATGGATTGACGAATTGGGATGGTGACCCAACCAATCAAAACAATTCTTATATTGAATATGGTGGGGAAAAAGAAGAAGCCGATTACGCAATCCGTAAATTTGCCAAAGAGACAGCGACTCCTGGATTGTTTGACTTGTATCTGAATGTTCGAGGAAATACCCAAAAAAATATCCCTCCTTTAGATGTCGTTCTGGTTGTTGACTGGTCTGGCAGTATGAATGAGGACAATCGTATTATTGAAGTGAAGAATGGGATTGATCGATTTGTCGATACCTTATCAGAAAGTGGTGTAACGGAAAAAATCAATTTAGGTTATGTTGGTTTTTCTAGTGAAGGCTACGACAATCGAACGATACCGATTGCAGGATTTGATTCTGTAAAGGAAGAAATCCAAGCAGCCACACCTGATTCAACAAGTGGTGGTACGTTTACTCAAAATGGTTTACGTCAGGCAGGCGAGATGTTGTCTGAACAAAATGGTCACAAAAAGGTGATCGTTCTTTTGACTGATGGTGTTCCGACATGCTCCTATCACGTATCAAGTGTGGTGACTGAAGAGGACGTTAGTTATTATGGCGCGACTTTTAGCAATCAAGTCGATCATCCCGAATATACTTCAAAAATTTCCCCGCCTTATCTTGTACCTGTTAGAGACCAATATTCACAATGGCGTTGGATCAATTCAACGTTTACAGCAACGATTGGTGAAGCAATGGCATTGAAACAACGAGGAATCGAGATCCATGGCTTGGGTATACAGTTGCAAGGAGATGAAACTGAAGGCATCACGAAAGAGGAAGTAGAACGTCGAATGCGTAAGATGGTTTCCACTGGCGAAGACGGCACGGCATATTATGAATCTGCCAATGAGTCTACAGATATTGCTGATTATCTAGCAAAAAAAGCTGTGCAGCTTTCTGGAACAGTCGTTGATGGAAAAATCACTGATCCAATCATTGATCCATTTGTTTATCAACCAGACAGCGCTTCTGTTACAAGTGTAGGGACAACCCCTCTATCGATTGAGCCACTTCTCTCTATTGATGGGCAAACGATCAACGTCGATAAAATCTATTTAGAAAAAGGGCAAGAAATCCAACTACATTATCAAGTGAGACTCCAAACAGAAAGCAAAATGTTCGAGACTGATACTTGGTATCAAATGAATGGGCAAACAATCTTCCAACCAACGAGCAACCCAGATGTTCTTGCTAAATTCGGTGTGCCGTCAGCCAAAGCACCAGGTGTATCTCTTGATTTTTTCAAAGAATGGGAAGAATTTGATCAAGATACGACGACTCGACCAGAGAAAGTGATTTACGAAATCAAGCGAACAGGAATCACCGAAACATCTAGTTGGGAAAGTGGCTATGTACAATTAAGTAAACCGGAAGAGGAGAACACCAATGTTTGGGAGCGAACCAATATCACCAAACTTCTAGCGTCCAGTGAAGCGTCTCGTGAAACCCTCAGCTTGCCAAAACACAACAATCAAGGGCAAGAATTTCACTATGAAGCGGTGAATGAGTTAGATGTACCAGGATATCAATCAGAAAAAGTCAACGCAACGACTTGGAAAAATAAAAAACAATTTGTTCCTTTAGATTTAAAAATAACCAAGAAAACTTCGTCAGCTGACCATCTCCTAAAAGGAGCAGTGTTTCAACTAACGATTGAAGGTCAGGAGATTCAGCTGATCGACCATGAGGATGGTACCTATTCATTGCCAGAAGGCACACGCCTTGAAAAAGGAAAATCTTATACATTGACAGAAATCAGTGCACCTGCTGGACATGAAAAATCGGAAAAGCAGGCGTGGGAAATTGCTATTTCTGACAATGGGGAAGTAACAGTGGACAAACAACAAGCTACAGTCACTGATCAAGTGATCCAATTGACGATTGAGAATCCATTTGCAGACCTTCCGATAGCCATAAGAAAATATACCGAAAAGGACAAACAAAAAATCAATCTGGCAGGAGCAACTTTTGCTTTACAAATAAAAGGAGAAACAGGAACCTATCATACACTGAAAGAGGAAGTTACCGCGTCATCAGGATTGGCAGAATTCGTGATACAAAAAGCGGGTGAATATCGCTTAGTAGAAACAGCAGGACCGCTTGGTTACGATACGATTCCAGGAAACTATGAATTTAAAGTTGACCCTTACGGTACGATTCTCTATGACGGAGAAAATGTAGAGGAAGATACCGTTTGGACATTGACGCATATGAATCAAATCAAACCTTTTGATTTAACAGTCCTAAAGCAAACGGATACAGGACAGGTGTTAAAAGGGGCAGTCTTCCGACTATCCGGTTCAGATGGACAGGTTGAATTACCAAACGACGATAAAGCAACTGATACATTTGTTTTTGAGAACCTAAAACCGGGTGAGTACACGTTGGAGGAAATCAAAACACCAGAAGGTTATCTGGGGTTAGAGCAACCCGTACAGATCGTTATCCAAACGGATGGAAAAGTAACTGTAGATGGTGAACCATCAGAAATCCAGTTACAAACTGATCATACGAACAACCAAATCCATTTGGTCATCACCAATCAGGCATTGATCCCACTGCCTGAAACCGGAGGATCTGGCCGACTTGGCTTCCTATTATTAGGTATCCTTGCGATTGTTTCATTTGTCGTTTATTTAAGGGGGATGAGACGAGGAGGCATTTCAAGTTGACCAAGTATTATTGGTTCTTGCTGTTGTTGCCTTTTCTGTTAGTTGGTGGTGCCAAAACGTGTATCGCCCAAACACAAGAGATGGTCCAGTTGATTGTCCATACTACGCAACCCTCATCAGATAAACAAACGGAATCTCATAAAGCGAGTTTTGCGGTTTACGATGTGACAAAATCATTTTATCAATTACGTAAAAAAGGATTTACTGTCGAAGAAACACAACAAATCATTGCGCGACAAGGTACTTCAGCAGGTTCTTTTCTAATGGAAAAACTGGTGAAGTCGAACAATGATGGAGAAGATGTAGCAATCTTTGATCTACGTGAGTCAACGAATCAAATAGGTAACGTTTATTTAGTGAACGAAACCACTCACATAGCAGATGCGTTTGTAGGATCACAAAATGTAGTCGTGGTTTTGCCTCTTTATGATTCATATGATCACCCACAAAAGGCAATCCATCTCTATCCTAAAATGAACCAAGAGCCATCTGCGATCGTCTTTGAAAAAAAGCTTGTAGAGGAAAAAAACACTTATTCGATTGGTGAAAAGATCTACTATCAATTGGATATCCAGTTTCCAAATGGAATAGCAACTGAAGAAACATGTGTAGTCACTGACAGTGCGACGAAAGAGTTGGAGTTGCTAACTGAATCGCTCAAAGTCCATAGTGAAGAAAAACGCTTGGAAAATCTGACGTTTCATAGCCATAGTCAAGGATTCAGTATTGCGTTTAACGGTCAAGACTTGCAAGATCTGGCAGGTAAAACAGTGAGGATCAACTATCAGATGCGTTTACGACAAGATGCAATCGCTGATCAATCGATCATCAATCAAGCGACATTAGATATCGGAACAGCATCATTGTCACGAAGTACACGTATTCGAACAGGAGGGAAGTGGTTTCAAAAAGTTACAAAAGATAAGGAACAACAGGTGCTAGAAGATGCAATGTTTATGATCAAAAACCAACAGGAAGAATACCTGCATTTGAAAGATGGAAAATATTGCTGGAAAAAACGAGCAAGAGATGCAATAACGCTGACTTCTGATCGAAATGGCTTATTTTCCATCAATGGCTTAGCAGACGGAGAATATTTACTTGAAGAAATCAAAGCACCAAAAGGGTATAAAAGAAATCCTTATGCTGTCTCGTTTGTCGTAAAAAGTATGTCATATGCCATCAATGGACAACCTAGTGAACCTTTGAAAATCACTAATCAGAAACAAGAAACGAGTTTTCTTTTTCCAAAAACAACTGACGAAAAAATAAGTGTTGGTATGATTGGTGGCATATCGATCATAGGTAGTTTCATTATTTATCAAAAGAACAGGAGTAAAGAAGAATGAAGAATAGAAAAAATTTCAAAAAAGTATTACTATGTCTTATTTCATCACTACTTACACTGGTGGCATTACTTCCTAATCCACAAGTGTTTGCTGAAGGAATGGATGCACAATTGGTGATCCACAAAAAGAAAATGTTAGATTTCCCACAACAAGAGATCCAAAATACAGGGAAAGAAATGACTGAATTCAACAACTATCAAGGGTTGGCAGATGTGACGTTCCATGTGTATGATGTCACCGAATCATTTGCTGAAGCAAGAAAAAATGGCGCGACGATTGAAGAAGCAAAAGCGATCGTCCAATCACAGACTTCTGGCACAGCTCTTCTTTCTGGTACCACAGACGCTCAGGGGGATCTTTCTTTAGCATTGCCAAAAAAACAAGCTGGAAAAGATGCAGTTTATGTGATTGAAGAAGAAGCAAAATCAGGAGTAACAGCTGCTGCAAATATGGTTGTGGCATTTCCAGTATATGAACTGATCAAACAATCCGACGGTTCATATCAATATGGGACAGAAGAACTAGACGTAGTTCATTTATATCCTAAAAATGTCGTGGAAAATGAAGGAACGCTGAAGGTCAAAAAAGTAGGTTCAGCAGAAGGTGAAGCACTAAACGGTGCGGAATTTGTCATTGTGAAAGAAGATGCAGGTGTTGCCAAATATTTGCAAGGTGTAGCACAAGGAATGTATACATGGACAACTGATAAATCTAAAGCAAAACACTTTGTGACTGGCAAAAGCTATGAAATCGGTGAAGAGGACGTTGCTGAAAATGAAGCAGAGAAAGGTCAAATGCTCATTACTGGATTAGAAGTTGGCGAATATGTGTTAGAAGAAGTAAAAGCACCTGAAAATGCAGCGATGATCACTGAGCAAACGAAGACACCATTCACAATTGTTGTTGGTAGCCAAACGCCAGTTGAACTTATAGTGAAAAATGATACGACGAAAGTAGAAAAAGAAACGCCGCAATTAGATGGGCAAGACGTAGCAATCGGAGAACCGATCAATTATGAGATCAGCGTCAATATTCCTCTTGGGATCGCGGATAAAGAAGGATCAAACAATAAATATACCACCTTCAAATTGATTGATACACATGATCCAGCTTTAACATTCATGAACCAATCAACGGGAGAAACAGGTTATGCACTTTACGATGGTGAAACGATCATTGATTCAACAAATTACCACGTAACTGAACAAACAAACGGCTTCACAGTAACGATTGAACCAACTTATATTCCTTCATTGACTCCAGGTGGTACGTTGCGTTTTGTTTATTACATGCATTTGAATCAGTTAGCAGAACCAACCCAAGGCTATAACAACGAAGCAAATGTTGATACTGGACATACGACAGATCAAACACCACCAACTGTGGAAGTACTGACAGGTGGGAAACGATTCATTAAAGTAGATGGAGCAGTAGCTGATATCAAACCATTAGCAGACGCTTCGTTTGTGGTACGTGATCAAGATGAAGCAACAGCGAAATATTTGATCATTGATCCAGTAACAAAAGCAGTAGCGTGGACGACTTCACAGGAAGAAGCAACGATTTTCACGACAACAAGTGATGGATTAGTGGATATCACAGGCTTGTCTTATGGTACGTATTATTTAGAAGAAACAAAAGCACCAAACAATTATGTGAAACTAACTGAACGAATTGCGTTTAAGGTCGATCAGCAATCTTATGCTGTTGCAGGTGAATTGGTTGCACCAGAGAAAGTACCAAACAAACACAAAGGGACATTACCAGCAACTGGTGGCAAAGGCATTTCATTGTACATTTTCTTAGGTGTGGTTTTACTGACAATCGTGGGTGCATACTGGCTAAAACGACCAAAAGTTAAATAGTATCAAATGAAGAACAAGTGACTCGCTGAGGAGAATAAAATGAAACAAAAAAAATGGCGTCTGTTAGATCTAATCATGTTCTCGGTATTTTTTATCGGTGTCCTCAGCTTGGCGTATCCTTTTGTCAGTGATACGTTGAATAATTATCTCGACCAGCAGATCATCAAAAATTATCAAAAAAAGGCAAAGTCTGAACATGCGACAGAACTTGCTGAATTACAAAAGCGGATGATCAAAAAAAATGAACAACTGGCATCAAACGTAGCGATGCCAGAAGCAGACCCATTTTCCAAGAAAAAAAAAAATGATCAAAAATCTCAGAAATCGTATATCGAATCACATACCGTTGGTGTTTTGACGATCCCCAAAATCAATGTCAGCTTACCGATTTTTGATCAAACAACGACGAAACTATTGGAAAAAGGCGCTTGTCTGCTCGAGGGCACCTCATACCCGATCGGAGGCAAATCGACACATGCGGTACTTTCCAGCCACCGAGGCTTGCCGCAAGCAAAATTGTTTACAGATTTACCTCAATTAAAAATAGAAGATCACTTTTATATTGAAATCAATGGACAGTATCTTGCGTATCAAGTCGATCAGATTAAAACCGTAGCACCGACAGAAACAGAAGCGCTACAAATCCAAGAAAATCAAGATTTAGTCACACTGGTTACTTGTACTCCGTATATGGTCAACAGTCACCGTTTATTAGTACGCGGACACAGGGTCGCTGTTGAACCAGAAGAAATAAAAGAATCGTTAGAAAAAGTGAAACGGGCGAAGCGTACTGCATTTTTACTCGTAAATGGCTTGATCAGTGTGTTTTTGTTGCTATTTCTTATCATGATGATAAAATATTTTACAAAAGTTATTAAAAAATAATATAGTTTCGGAAACTAGATGATAAAGTTTTTGTAAACAGAACATCTTTCATGTATAATGAAATTGAACAAACGAAATGGAGTGGATCAAGATGGAGATAGAATTTAGCCGAAAGTACCAAATCGTCAATGAAGTATTAAATGCGGTGACCCATGGGATTGCAGCTTTGTTAAGTCTGCTTTGCTTCAATTTGCTGATGGATCGCGCCCATACAACCTTAGATTATGTCGCTTTTGCGATTTATGGTAGTTCTCTTTTTCTGCTATTCTTTTCTTCTACGTTATTTCATAGTTTGATTTTTACGAAAGCAAAAAAAGTATTTCAGGTATTTGATCATTGTTCGATCTACCTTTTGATTGCTGGAACCTACACGCCATTTTGTCTGCTAGTCGTGCAAGGAACGACAGGACTAGTTTTGCTAAGTGTTATTTGGGCGACAGCAGTGATTGGCATCATCTATAAATGTTTGACTTTAACAAAGACAAACAAGGTATCAAAAGTTTCAACGATCATTTACAATGTGATGGGGTGGGCAATCATCGTTGTGCTACCTAAGCTCTATCAGAATATCGATTTGACTGGCTTGCTACTGCTAGTTGGCGGAGGAATCGCCTATTCTGTGGGATCACTATTTTATAGCATGAAAAGCAGACGATTCACCCATGTGATTTGGCATCTATTTGTCATGTTAGGTGCAGCGTTGATGTTTTTAGCAATCTATGTAAGTAATTGATTTAAGGAAAATATGATTCAAAAAACTGACCAATTTATTGGTCAGTTTTTTTGTCTATTTCTAAGAGAATTATGTGAAAATAAATAGTGGTTTTTTATTTTTTGTTTTCTGTATACAATAAAATTGAAAAATTAAACATTTTTGCTGAAAATAGCGATTTAAACTAGACAATTCAAACAATTTTGTTTAATATTATTCAAATAAAATTCAAATTATAATCTAAGGATATTTCAATTTGATGAGAAAATAATTTTTTGAAAAGAGGGAAAAGAGAATGACAGAATTAACGATCGGCGAAATTCCAGTGAGTCAATTAGCAAATGAATATCAAACACCCCTATATGTGTATGATGAAAAAAAGATGGAAGAAACGATAAAGTCGTTTAAGCTGAACTTTGATTCTGATTCTTTTCAAACAAAGATCTTGTATGCGTCTAAAGCCTTTCAAACAGTAGAATTACTCCGTTTGATCGCTGAACAAGGGTTAGGTTTAGATGTCGTAAGTGGCGGAGAAATTTATACCGCGTTACAAGCTGGATTTCCTGTAGAAGATATTTATTTCCATGGCAACAATAAAACGGTCGATGAATTAAGATACGCGATCGAAAACGATATACGCCATTTCGTTGCAGATAATGGGATGGAAGTCGAAGTCTTGGAAGAATTAAGCCAAGAATATCAGAAAAAGCTACAGATCATGTTGCGATTGAATGTAGGGATCGAAGCGCATACCCATGAATACATCGTCACCGCACACATCGATTCAAAATTCGGCATGCTTTACGATAGCGATGTTTGCCAACAAGCGATTGCACGTATCCAACAAAGTGAGTTTCTTAGATTGGAAGGCTTTCATGCCCACATCGGATCACAAATCTTTGATATGACGGCTTGGTTGGCTGAGATCGACCAGTTGGTCACCTACCTTGAAGATTTTCAACAACCGCTTTCTTTAAATCTAGGAGGAGGCTTTGGTATCCGTTATACCGAAGCGGACACACCTTTACCGATTGCAGAATCAGTCAAACATCTGGTTACACATACAGAGCAGGTACTAGCTGACAGAAACTTAACGATCGATCGCTTATTGATTGAACCTGGGAGAAGTATCGTTGGTGAAGCCGGAACAACACTTTATACAGTCGGCTATATCAAAGAAACACCTCACAAGAAATATTATTTTGTGGATGGTGGGATGACAGATAATATTCGACCGGCACTTTATCAAGCAGAATACACCTGTGATTTAGCAAATAAACTAGACATTGAAAAAACAGAAAAAGTGACGGTTGCGGGGAAAATGTGTGAATCAGGAGACGTGGTGATCCAAGAAACACAGTTGCCTCCTGCAGAGCCAGGTGATCTTCTGGCAGTGTATGCCACAGGAGCCTACGGATATTCGATGAGTAGCAATTACAATCGTGCACTTCGACCAGCAGTTGTTTTTGTCAAAGATGGCGTGTCGAGAGAAGTCGTGCGTCGGCAAACTTATGCGGATCTATTGAGAGGAGAAGTCTATGCAGATTTATAAATATAACGGTTGTGGCAATGATTTTATTCTCTTAGATTACGATGAAACGATCGACTATAGTCGTTTGGCTCAAAGCTTGTGCGCACCAACTGCTTACGATACGGATGGATTGATTGCTGTTAAAACCGATCCATTGGAAATGATCTACTACAATAAAGATGGCAGTCGTGCACCGATGTGTGGCAATGGTATCCGTTGTTTTGCCAATTATGTCAGCGATCAACAATTACATGAAGAGCCACAATTTGCAGTCAAAACGCTTGCTGGGATGATCCATGTGACGATCCATTCACGAGAACCTTTTTATTGCACGGTCGACATGGGTTCGCCAGACTACCGACCAGAGAAAGTAGGCGTAGCGCAAGCAACACCGATCATCAAACAAGCGCTGACGATTGATGAGCAAAAGGTAGAGCTGACTAGTTTATTCATGGGGACGATCCATACAGTTGTTTTTGTTGAAGATGCGTTGGCTGAATTAACCAAGGAGACAGGAGAAAAACTCTGCCATCATCCCTTATTCAAAGAGAAAACAAACGTCAATTTTGTCCAATATGTCAATGAAGAAGAATTGATCGTCCGCACGTATGAACGTGGGGTCGGTTGGACATTAGCTTGTGGCACAGGCTGTTGTGCAGCGTATGTCGTCGCAAAAGATCAAGGATATCTCTCCGGCTTACAAGCTACGATCCATTTAGAGCAAGGTGATTTACTGATTTCTGGTGATGAAACGATTACGATGGCAGGACCAGCCAGTTATGAATGGCACAAAAATTTGGAGGTAGAAGGATGATCAAAGGATCGATTGTTGCATTAGTGACTCCGATGACGGAAACAGGTGCAGTGGATTATTTAGGATTGGAGCAGCTGATTGCTTTTCATCTGAAAGAACAAACAGACGGATTACTTGTCCTAGGAACAACTGGGGAATCACCAACACTATCTGAGGAGGAAGAGGAAGAGATCGTACGATTCACCGTTGAAAAAGCCAATGGGCGTATCCCAGTGATAGCTGGCGCAGGATCGAATGCGACGGCGAAAACGATCAAGAAAGTCCAGCGTTTTGCAGAACTAGGGGCAGACCAATTATTAGTGATCACGCCTTACTATAATAAAACGAGCGATGCAGGCTTACTGGCTCATTTTAAAGCGATCGCAGACGCGTCCTCTCTACCAATCATCTTATATAACGTACCGTCACGAACAGGCATGACGATTTCATTACCTGTATTAACGGAACTAGCGAAGCATCCACGAATCATCGGCATCAAAGAGGCTTCTGGTGATATGTCCTACACAATGGAAGTCGCACAACTGATTGATGACTCATTTGCGCTTTACAGTGGCAATGATGATTTGATTTTACCCATCTTGAGTATTGGTGGCATCGGTGTGATCAGTGTTTGGGCGAATATCCAACCAAAAGTAGTCCATGGATTAGTCCATGATTACTTGGATGGAAATAGCCATTCAGCAAAAGAAAAACAATTGACTCATTTAGCGTTGATCAATGCCTTGTTCAGTGAAACCAATCCAATTCCAGTGAAAGCAGCAATGAATCATTTAGGTTTACCTGCTGGACCATTAAGACTACCACTGATTGAATTAGGCGAGGAGAAAAAGCAACAACTGATTGCACTGTTAGCAGAAAACGGAGGGGCAAGCATATGAATATCGGGATTATCGGAAGTGGAAAAATGGGCAAGCGAATTGCAGAAGTTACCGAAGAATATCAACATCAACCATTGATGTTGACCGAATCCCTGCAATTAACAGATGAATTATCATTTGCTCATACACCAGCGGTCATGATCGATTTTTCTCATCCAGCTGGTTTGGATAAAATCTTGCGATACAGCCAAGCTCACCAAGTCCCACTGGTGATTGGCACAACTGGCTATACCGAAGAGCAATTTGCTGAAATCGCCCAAGCAGCTCAAACGATTCCTGTACTCTACAGTGCTAATTTTTCATTAGGAATCATGGTGATGAATCGCTTGATCAAACAAGCAGCTCAAGACTTAGCCAGCTGGCAGATCGAATTGATCGAAAAACACCACAGTCAAAAAAAAGACGCACCTTCTGGCACAGCCAAGCGTTTAGTAGAAACACTACAATTCGTTCGAGAGCTGACGCCTGTCTATCAATGGGCGGACAAATCACGAGAAGACCAACAAATCGGTGTCCATAGCCTACGTGCAGGCTCTTTTCCAGGAGAACATGAAGTCCTTTTTGCAACCAAAGATGAAGTTCTTTCAGTGAAGCACGAAGCCTTTTCAAATCGAATTTTTGCAGAAGGGGCAGTTCAAGCAAGTATCTGGTTGGCCGAACAGTCAGCCGGTTTTTATCAATTAGAAGATCTATTTGGACCTAGAGGAGGAGCCTAATTTGAACGCACAAGAAATCATTCGTTTTATTCAAACAGCAGAAAAAAAGACCCCAGTCAAAGTTTACTTAAATGTTTCTGAGCCCATTGAGTTTCCAAACGCAAAAGTATTTGGCGAAGCGCACAGTCCAATTGTTTTTGGGGATTACAAAGACATTGCACCGGTACTAGAAAAAGAAGCGGAGAAAATCTTAGCGATCGAACTAGAACAGACAGCTAGAAACAGTGCAGTTCCTTTACTGGATATCAAAGACATCAACGCTCGGATCGAACCAGGCGCTGTCATTCGTGACCAAGTAACCATCGGAGATCAAGCAGTGATCATGATGGGTGCTGTGATCAATATCGGTGCTGAGATCGGGGATCATAGCATGATCGATATGGGCGCAATCCTAGGCGGACGTGCGACTGTCGGTAAGAATTGTCATATCGGTGCTGGAGCTGTGTTAGCTGGAGTTATCGAGCCAGCTTCCGCTCAACCAGTAGTGATCGAAGATGGTGTATTAGTTGGTGCGAATGCAGTGATCGTCGAAGGCGTTCGTGTTGGAAAGAATGCAGTCGTCGCAGCAGGTGCAGTCGTTTTAGAAGACGTTGCCCCTGAGACGGTCGTTGGTGGTACACCGGCACGTGTATTAAAAATAAAAGATGATCAAACTAAAGAAAATACCGCATTGATTGCAGCACTAAGAGAATTGTAGACAAAGAAAGGATGAAAAACATGCGCGAAATAGATACCTGTATTGTCGGAGCGACGGGATTAGTCGGTCAAACTATGTTAAGAGTATTAGAGGAGTACGATTTTCCAGTAGGAAAACTCAAGCTTTTAGCATCCAAACGCTCTGCGGGGAGTCTGTCTGTGTTTAAGGGAAAAGAGTATGTTGTCGAAGAACTGATTGAGACTTCTTTTTCTGGGTATGATTTGGCGCTTTTTTCAGCTGGAGCATCCGTGTCTCAAACATTTGGCCCAATTGCACGTCGAGCCGGCTTAGTAGTCATCGACAATTCTTCAGCGTGGCGAGAAGATCCTACGATCCCGTTGATCGTCCCTGAAGTAAATCTAGAGGATCATACGTTAGATCCGTTGATTACCAATCCAAATTGTTCGACGATCCAATCCGTCTTACCACTGAAAGCACTACAGAATACGTTTGGTGTGACGCGAGTCAATTACACGACGTATCAAGCTGTTTCAGGTTCAGGGCAACAGGGAATCGCTGATCTACAGGCGACAAAAAATGGTGAACCAGCAACTTTTTATCCTCATGACATCAGTCAAACGGTCATTCCAGAAATCGATCGCCCAATGGAAAATGGGTATACCAAAGAAGAACAAAAAATGATCAATGAAACAAAAAAAATCTTGCATCAACCAGATTTGCCTGTTTCTGCGACTTGTGTGCGTGTTCCCATCGAAAATGGCCATGGTGTCTCGATTGCTGTTGAGTTAGAAAAGGAATTTTCATTGGAACAAATCCGTGCTTGCTTCAGTCAGTTTCCAGGGATTTTGGTTGTCGATAACTTAGCAGAACACCAATATCCCACAAGTACATTAGCAAGAGGCACAGACCAAGTATACGTTGGGCGTATTCGTCGCGACCTCTCTGTTGAAAATGGCTTACTCTTTTATACCGTAGCTGACAATATTCGCAAAGGCGCTGCGGCTAACGCGGTGCAAATTGCTTTGGCGCTTCTACAAGAGGAGGTCCTTTCATGAAAGTCGCAAAATTTGGTGGAAGCTCGATGTCTCATGAAGAACAGTTCCGTAAAGTCCGTGAGATCGTGTTAGCTGATCCTAATCGAGAAGTCGTTGTCGTTTCCGCTTTAGGAAAAAGAACCGATGAAGACGATAAAGTGACCGATTTACTCTATTTGATCCATGCGTATCTTCAACATAAGGTTGATTGGACCCCACTATGGGAACGGATCACACAACGTTTTATTCAAGTTAGGGATCTTCTGTCACTCGACTTTCCGATTGAAAAAGAATTAACCGCGATCGAAACACATCTAAAACAGGAAAAAGTGACGATCGATTATTTAGTCAGTCGTGGGGAGTATCTGACTGCACAATTGATGGCGGAATATTTAGGGTATACCTTTGCAGACGCAAGTGAGCTGATCTACTTTGATTATGAAGGGGGCATCGACTTTCCGCGTACAGAGCAAGCAGTACGCGAGATGTACCAGAAACACCAAAAGTTGATCGTCCCAGGATTTTATGGTGCCAACCCAGCAGGAAAAGAAAAATTACTTGGTCGTGGGGGCAGTGATATTACCGGCTCCGTTTTAGCAAGTGCCTTACAGGCAGATCTTTATGAAAATTGGACGGATGTTTCAGGCATCATGATGGCAGACCCAAGAATCATTGACTCGCCGAAAGTCATTGAAGAGATCTCTTTCCGTGAATTACGAGAAATGGCTTATATGGGTGCCAATGTCTTGCACGAATCCGCGGTCTTTCCTGTACAAGAAGCTGATATCCCGATCCAAATCAAAAATACGAATCGACCGAATGATCATGGAACAAAAATCTCAAATCATGAAGTCGAAAAAGAAAATGGGTTGACGGGGATTGCAGGAAGAAAAGATTTTCTTTCAATCACCTTGTTCAAACGACATATGTCAGACGAGATTGGTTTTATTTGGAAAGCCATGAGTATTTTTGCAAAACATGGCATCTCGATCGAGCATATCCCCTCTGGCATCGATAATATCGGTGTCGTCGTTTCGGCGGAATTGATCATGGATAAATTGTTTTTGATCACGAAAGAATTACGTGAGGAATTAGGCGTAGAGGAAATCGAGATCATCGAAGACTTGGCTTTGATTTCTGTTGTAGGCGGCCCACATAAGGAACCAATTGGACTTTCTGGAAAAGTATTATCGATTTTGAATGAGTTAGAAATCAGGACCTCGATTTTATCGCAAGGTGCGCAAGAGTTGAATTTGATCATCGGCGTACCCAATACACAATATGAAACCGTGGTAAAAGGAATCTATGAAGGGATGGTGAGGCGACATGTTGGCAACACACCGAATGGCGTTACATCAAATTCCTGAACTTGGCTTTCATGAATTTAAAACGAAAGAATACCTTTACGAACAAATCAAAAACTGTGGTGGCGTGATCCATGAAATCGATGAGACAGGCTTGTTGGTTTATTTTGATCAGCAACAAGACACAACGATTGCTTTTCGGACAGATATCGACGCGTTGCCCATCACAGAAGCCACAGGGTTACCTTTTGCGTCTACACACCCAGGATTCATGCACGCCTGCGGACATGATGGTCATATGGCAATGCTCTTAGGATTGACCGATTATATTGCCACGCACCGTCAAGAGATGCACCACAATATCGTCTTGATTTTTCAACCCTCAGAAGAGATTGCTGGCGGGGCAGAAAGTGTGATCCGTTCTGGGTGGTTGGAACATTACAAGGTACAGGCAATCTTTGGTTTTCATTTATGGCCAGGCTTGCCAGAAGGGAAAGTATTTTCACGACCAGGTGCGTTGATGGCGCAAAGTAGTGAAACAGATATCATCGTCCAAGGCAGATCTGCGCATATCGCCTCAAGCAGTCAAGGCATCGACAGTCTAGAAGCAGCTGTGCGTTTTATGAAACAAGTCTATGACTTTGACGAATCATTGCCAGAAAACCTTGAACATCTCTTGAAATTTGGTCAGATTACAGGTGGGACGATCCGCAATGTCTTAGCCAATGAAGTCGTGATCTCAGGCAGCATTCGTTCATACAGTCGTAAGACCCAAACGGACTTAAAGATGCAACTAACACGACTAGCAGAAGAATTCCAACAAACTTCCCCAGCAAAAATCTCATTTCGTTATAACGATGGGTATCCTGCTGTACGTAACGATGAACAGTTGTATGCAGCACTTGCCCACTCAGAGTTGTTACATGAGTTGGCTGAGCCTGTCTTACAAGCAGAAGATTTTGGTGTTTATACGGAACACTATCCTTGTGTCTTTTTCTTCTTAGGTGTAGGTGATACACCTGCCTTGCATGATGCAACCTTTGATTTCGACATGGCCGTTTTAGAAAAAGGATTGGAATGGTACCAAACAATCCTTTACACCAAGGAACTTTTCTGAAAAAATAAGGATAGTAACCAAAAGGGGAGAAGTCTATGAATCTACACCATCGTTTTAATCCAAGGCTAGCTAAAATCGAAGTCTCGCAGATCCGTATGTTCGATCAGCAAATCTCAAGCATTCCGGGCATCATCAAATTGACATTAGGTGAGCCAGATTTTTCAACACCTGAAGCAGTCAAAGAAGCAGGGATCACAGCCATCAAAGAAAACTATTCTCATTATACCGTGATGAGAGGTTTACCAGAATTATGTGAAGCAGCTTGTTTCTTCCAAAAAGAACGTTACGGTCTTTCTTATGATCCGCAAACGGAAGTACTGACAACGATCGGAGCCACAGAAGCTATCGCGACAGCTTTATTAGCGGTCTTAGAAGAAGGAGATAAAGTATTGATCCCAGCACCTGCATATCCCGGCTATCAACCAATCGTTGATCTAGCAGGTGCCGAGTTGATCACGATCGATACATCAGACACTGGCTTTATTTGTCAGCCAGAACAACTAGAAGAGGCGTTTGCCAAATACGGAGACGAAATCAAAGCAGTGATTTTGAATTACCCAAGTAATCCAACCGGAACATTGTTATCTGCGGAGCAAATGAGCAAACTTGCAGAAGTTTTAAGCCAACATCCAGTCTTTGTCATCAGTGATGAAGTATACGCGGAGTTGAACTACGTGGGAAATCATGTCTCGATGGCTACGTACTTACCTGAACAAACAATCGTCGTGAATGGACTCTCTAAATCCCATGCCATGACTGGTTGGCGCATTGGCTTTCTCTTTGCTCAAAAACCAGTGATCGATGAATTGATCAAGGTCCACCAATATTTAGTTACTTCTGCCACAACGATTTCTCAAAAAGCTGCGGTCGAAGCCTTGACAACGAGTATGGACGAAGGGGAAAAAATGAAGGCCCGCTACGTCGAACGCCGAGATTATCTATTGCCGCAACTTACGGAATTAGGCTTTCAAATCTCTCAACCTGATGGTGCGTTTTATTTGTTCTGTCGCTTACCAGAAACCATCCAGATGAATTCGTGGGACTTTTGTTTAGCACTCGCAGAACAAGGTAAGGTTGCCTGTATCCCTGGCTCAGCTTTTGGACCGGAAGGCGAAGGCTTTATCCGAATCTCTTATGCAAGTGGGATGGATGACCTACAAGAAGCGTGTAAACGTATCGGCACATTTTTAGCACAATTAAAACAATAATATTAAAATAACGAATAAAATTTTTAGGCAAGCCTTTTCATTTGCATTATCATTCTTAGAATGATATCGTGAAATTGTTTAGAATGATTCTAAACAATTGTTATGAGGAGGGTTTTGTCAATGGAAAAAACGAAAGTAATTATTGTCGGTGCATCACATGGAGGTCATCAATCCATTTTAGAATTACTATCTAGATACGGAGAAAATGTGGATATCACCTTGTTTGAAGCAGGCGACTATGTTTCATTTATGTCATGCGGCATGGAATTATATTTAGAGGATCAAGTCACTAGTGTGAATGATGTCCGTAATTTCAGACCGGAAAACTTTCCACAACCAAATGTGGGGATTTTAAATAACCACGAAGTTAAGACAATCAATGCAGATAAAAAAACAGTAACAGTTACACGTAAAGAAGATGGACATACGGAAGAGTATGCTTACGATAAATTGATCTTGAGTTCAGGTGTCAAACCAAACTCACTACCTGTTCCAGGAACAGACTTAGAAAATGTATATTTGATGCGTGGCTACAATTGGGCAACGAAAATCAAAGAACGCATGACAGACCCAGCTGTGAAAAAAGTTTCAGTGATCGGTTCAGGCTACATTGGGATCGAAGCAGCAGAAGTTTTCTTGAATGCGGGGAAAGAAGTAACGTTATTAGATATGATCGATCGTCCTTTAGGTACTTACTTAGATAAGGAAATGACAGATATCTTAGAAGCGCACTTAAAAGAAAAAGGCATGAACATCAAAACTGGCGTGAACATCAAAGCCTTCACAGGTGACGGTAAAGTCGCAGCCATCGAAACAGACAGTGGCACGATCGAAACAGATTTGATCATCCAAGCTGCCGGTGTCAAACCGAATACCGAATGGTTGAAAGGCATCGTTGATTTAGATGAACGTGGCTGGATCATCACAGATGAATACCTACAAACAAACTTACCTGATGTTTATGCAGTAGGAGATGCAACACTTGCTTATTCGATCCCAGCAGGCAAAAAAGTGCCGATCGCATTAGCAACAGTTGCACGTCGAGAAGCACGCTATGTCGTTCAACACTTATTTGAACAAACACCAAGCAAACCATTTGGTGGCTTAGTCGGCTCATCTGCGTTACGTGTGTTTGACTATCATTTTGCTGCAAGTGGCTTGAACAGCTTCACAGCTGATCGCGCTGGCGTAGCCATCAAAACAGCCTTCTATGAAGATACGATCCGTCCAAAATTCGTACCAGAAGAATTTGGGAACGGAAAAGCAGCTGTACAATTAGCCTATGATCCATTTACGCATCAATTGCTAGGTGGAGCAGTATTATCAACAAAAGACATTACTCCTCAAGGAAATGTTTTGGCTTTAGCCATCCAACAAAAATTAACGATCGAAGACTTGGCAGAAGCAGATTTCTTCTTCCAACCAGGACACGACCGTCAATGGAGCCTACTAAACTTAGCCGCACAACAAGCACTAGGTGAAGAGCCATTTGTGGAGTAAAAACTACATTTATGTAATAGTAAATACGGAATAACAGGTGGATGGAAACATTCTGCCTGTTGTTCCGTTTTTTTATTTATTCGTAAGAGTTGTTTGGGCTGAAGGGAAATATTGACGATTATGCTGTTAAAACAGCTTTTTAGGAATGTAATAATTTTTTTTGATATTTTTTGATATGATTAAGGTGGAAGTTATTTTAATTTGTTAAAGTAATATTTTAGTACGTTACGTATATATATTTGTAGAGAGGAATCGGTTACTATTTATACATAGAATGGAGAGATGAAAGATGACCTACGTTCGAATAATCAAAATAATCCAACTGGTTTTATTGGCGCTAAGCATCTATTTTGCTGCAATGAAAAATACGATCTATACCATACTGATTATGCTATCACTATTTATTGAATATACCCAATCCGAGCAACCTAAAACTCCTTACAAATCGGGAAAAAATTCAATCTATCTACCGAATCAAACATCTAGAACGGAAGTGATGTTTGCGCTGATTCCCACGATTTTAGTTCTTATGATTTGCTCCATTTTGGAATTAGAATTGTATCATTTTTAGTAACAGGAATAATTTGAACCACATCTATTTATTAGTAATAAAAATGAATACATAAAAGTATCGATCGTATGAGAATTTTAGAGAAGGTGAACCGAGTGAGCCAAATAATTGTTCTCACCTCCTATCTAGTGATGGGGGACAAAAATAAAATTCATTTTTGTTTCTAACCTTAAACTTAATAAACGGTGTTCCAGAAGTAACTCCTTCAGAAATAAGCCGAGAAACCCAAAAATTTGAAGAACAATTTTCGTTTTTCTCGGCTTATTTCTCGGAGCTAGGCACTTCTGTCACAACCTCATGGAGGTATAAAAATAATAGAAAATAGTTAGAAAACAGGACAGAAAATCTACAATAAAAGAAGAATAGAATGGAGAGATAATAATGACCTACGCTAGAATACTCAAAGGGACTAGTTTTATTTTATTAGCTTCAAGTATCTACTTTGCGGCCCAGCAAAATACTATTTACTTCACACTGATTTTATTATCGATACTTATTGAGTTTGCTCAACCCAACCGCCCTAAGATCCCTTATCAATCAAAACGAGAAGCCATCTATCTACCGAATCAAACGTATGGAACGGAAGTGAAGGTTGAATTTTTTTTGACGATTGTAGTTTCTATTATTTGTTTTGTTTTGGCGTGGTGATTGAGAGCCTGAATGGCGAATTTTTTCAGCTTAATTCTTTTATTTATACATAATTAAAAAGATATTTTTCAAAATAAAAATCTATAGGATTTAATTTGAAAAAATTAAAAAAATTACTTTCTTTTATTCTATATAATCCAAACTGCACCTCTATGAAAGAACATGTATTGCCTAGAGATATCAGATGAATGATAAAAGACGAACGTCTGTTTTATGGTGAAATAGTGTTTGAGCCATTTGATATTTTTTCGCAAGCAATACAATCGTTTAATTCGTAGCATCAATCTTTATCTATAACTTATCGATGATTAATAAGTGGAAGGAGGAAAGAAATACCAGTTCAATAACGCTGATATTGGATAAAGAACACATGTAGCGAAAAATTTTTCATAGAAGATAACCACAATCTTTTTCTACATTTACAAATCGATAGTGGATTGTGCACATGAAATTAGTAGTAAATAAAAGGAGAATAATTAGTATGTTAGCATCACATTCTTTTAGAAAAAGTGTATTTATTAAACTTTTGTTTGTGCTGGTAGCCTTTGTTCCAATGGTTTTTGCAGGTACTCACAAAGCAGAAGCAGCCGTTGGATATAAATATTTTAATGATATAAAAGACCAATTTGTCACCTTACAACCTAAAACTAAATACTATTTATGGACATCAAAACAATTCATTCCTGATACTGATAGAATTTTGATGGCGCCATTACGGGCAGACAATTTCTTCTATCCTAAAGAAGGAACTTCCAATATGAAAGTGACCTTTTTACCAACCGATGTACCTGGTGTATACAATATCCAGTTACCAGGTAACTACTTCTATGTGGATGAATCAAAACCATTTGTCCGTTACCCAGATTCTGCTTATACTCCTGAGCAAAGATACTATGTATTAGGTCAACGACCAAAACCAAACCATTTAAGTACTAAATGGCAACTTATTCCTGTTCCAGGAACAACAGGAGGATATCGCATCTGTAATATGGCAACTGGTCGTTACTTATCTGTTCATATATGGGATTGCAGTGAATTAGGTAGCCCATTACGTTTGATTTGTAAAGAATATTCACCACATAATTCAAATGTCATTCAAACTTTCTATTTATCACGATAATATTTACTAAAAATAGTAAGATAGATTTTAATAATTTTAAAAAATGATTTCACCTACCCCTCATAGCAAGGGGCGGTGGAATCTTTTTTTACAAAACAAGAAGAAACTTGTACTGTATAAAAAAATTATCCAAAAGAATCCAGAGTTAGATTATCTCTACGTAGATGTTAAGGGGTGATGGGTTACATAAAGAAACAGGAGACTTGTATTGATTTCTTATAGTAGGAAAAAAGCACTTCAAAAATAAATTATTTTTGATCTTTCTAGCAATGATTATCAATAAACAGATGAAAAAGTAGTAGGGAGAACTTTCCTAAGTTAGTTAAAAAAAACGACCACAAAATTATTATCAAATTTTGTGGTCGATTTTTTATCAGCAGTTGCTTAAGAAGGTGACCTGTTTGGAAGGAACAGTTATTTATTATGTTTGGAGAATCGACTCAATCAATAATTTAGGATAATCTGTTTCTGATGTATTTTCTATTTTCCAACAATAGTCGGATAAATAATCCCTCTTCACTACTTGTAGAATATCTTCAGTAAAATCTTCTTTGCTACAATCCCAATCATATTCCATCAAATAAAAATAAATCTCAGATAACAGTGCTTCTTTTTCAAAAATGGAGCGGATCGTCATGTAGAAGTTCTCGGCATTGATTTCTTGAATCAAATCCTTGATAGATTCCGATTCAATTCTATAGATTTCAGCTAACGTGCTGATTTGTGTATACACTTGTTGGTAACATGAGCTACAAAAAAGATTGAATAGAAAGTTTTCATTTTTTTCAACCAATTTTACAGGATCAAGTTCCCAATAAAATTTATTGCTCAATCTTTCCATTCCTTTCTATGATTTTATTTATCATCCACAGTTTAAAATATTTAGAATGGGAGAATGATAAAAAAGAGCAACTATAAAATATAGTTGTAGAATAGGGGAATGTTCAACATGAAATCATCTATATTTTATAGTTGCTTGTTTGATGAAAAGTCATTTTCATCAATTAATATTATAAAATGCACACAATGATCCTTTTTATAGAAAAAAATTATTTTTAGTTGATTCTATTCAATTTCCTAAAATCGATACATAAAGAGGCTATTTTTCGGCGTCACACTACCTTCTACGAACCAATAACAGCAACAGAGCATTTTTAGAATAAAACAGTTGAAGCGCAAAGAGAAGAAAAGCATCGTTTACAAGGACCTTCTCTATAAAAAATAACTGGATTTATTTTATGTAAAATAATGGCATGAAACTATAAAAAAAAAATAAAACGAAATGTATAGGTGATGCTAATCTTTAGTTGATAAAATCATAGGAATGTTCCAGAAGATAAGCAAGATAAAGTAATAGGGGAGGAAAGATCATGAAATACAAATATCTGACAGGTACATTCATAGCAGCCTTAGCACTTAAATTAATGACTACTCCTGTACCTGGATATACAGAAAACCAGCTTTCTACAACGAATAACGCAGATTTAGAGGAATTACTTTCAGATTCTAATACAGCAACTAAAGAAAGCTCAGAAACAACATCGTTACGTGTAAAGGCACAAGAGACAAAGAGTCAATCATCTAGTAGTTCAGAACAAAGAACTGTAGACTCTGTTCAAAAGACGGCGGAAACGAATGAACCTTCTTATTTAGATAAAAACTGGCGATATGAAGAGACGCTCAATCAAATCGTATTAACAAAATACATTGGGCAATCAAAAGAAATTGCGTTAGAAGGCAAAATCAATGGCAAACAAGTTGTCTTAAAAGCACTGAACGAGCAGGTTATTCCAAGAGATGTCACACGATTAGTCATCAATGCCTCTGATGATGAGCGGGTGTTACTTGAAGATATGTCATTAAGCCAAGCATTCAAGGATTTCCAACAGTTAGAAACAGTAGATTTACGTGGACTGGATACAGCAAATGTCACTGATTTTTCAAGTATGTTTGAAAATTGTGAGAAACTAAAACAAGTAGATTTAGCAAAATGGCACACAGAAAAAGTGACGACGATGCGTCAGATGTTCAAAAATTGTGAAAATTTGACAGAAGTCGACTTGGAAAATTTCAACACTTCTGTAGTCGATGATATGCAAGAAATGTTTTATGGTTGTGAACAACTCCAGGTGATCGATTTAAGCAGTTTCACTACAAAAGAAGATACAGAAATCGATCAGATGTTTACAACAGAAAACCCTTCAGAACTGCTAGTTTTGACTGAGGATGCAAAAATTTTAGCGTTAGACTTGGAAAAACAAGCCAACCGTACTCCTTTGTCAGGTATCACTTTCAAAGCCAATGGTGGTAGCTTTTCAAACAATCAACAACAAATCGAATATTTTGATCAATGTGTAGATCGACCAAATAAAATTGCACTTGAAACATTTGCTGACTATAAATCCAAGCTAATTCCAACGAGAACAGGATTTGCAACAGAATTTACAGAATGGAAAGAAAATCGCACACAAAAAACAGACGTTGAAAACGTCTTGGATCTACTAGGCACCACTTATACAGCGGAATGGCAAGATAGCGATTGGACGTTTACAGAAACAGAAACAGAGATTTTATTGACTGGTTATAAGGGTTCTGCCACTGAAATCGAAATTCCTGGAGAAATCAATGGCAAACAAGTCATTTTAGAAGATATCAATCCAACAGTCATTCCACAAACTATCACAAAATTTGTAGCAGTGGAAAAAAACGGTAAAAAGGTAAAAATCAAAGACACTGATCTAAAACAGGCTTTCTATCATAATCAAGTATTGACTGAAGTAGATTTACGAGGATTAGATGTGAGACAAGTGACAGATTGCAGTGAATTCTTCAAAGAGTGCAACCAATTGAAGAAAGTAAATCTGTCAGGTTTAAATATGTCAAAAGCCCAAAGTTTTAATAGCATGTTTTATGGCTGTGTACAATTGAGTGATGTGGATCTAGCGAACGTAAATAGCCAATCAGTCACTGATATGGCTCGCATGTTTTACAATTGTAATGAACTAGAGCAGATGGATTTGACTAATTTTGATACTACAGCGGTCCAAACGATGGAAGAAATGTTCTATAACTGTTTCGTTAAGCAAGAACTAAAATCACTTGATTTAAGTTCTTTCAACACGCCTAGCCTAGTCAATACAGACCGTATGTTCCAAGGAGCAAAATTACCTAAGATTCTTGATCTTACACAATTTGATATGGATCAGGTAACGAATGTGATCGACATGTTTGATGGTGATCCACAAGAACTATTGATTGTGACAAATGACGACTCATTACTTAAATATCCATATGAACAAGATCAAAAAACACCGTTACAAGCAGTCACGTTTGATGCAAAAGGAGGAATATTTGAGAATCAAAAACCATTGAAATTTTATTTTACAACTTGTGCGGTCACACCAGAGAAATTAACAGAAAGAACATTTGAACAATTCAAGAATCAACTAGTACCAATCAAAATAAATGCAATCTTTAGAGGATGGCATACGCCTGAAAACAAACAAAAAGATGCGAATGCCGATTTATTGACGCAAACCTACACTGCTATTTGGAAAAATATGACATGTAATACTTCTGTAGATAACAAAAAACTGGATACATCAGGTGAAATAGGCTTAGCTTATTTACCTAAAAAATTTTCACTGCCCTATAGGGATCTTTTAGACGGTGGGGAACAAACCATTCCTTTTATCAAGACAGAATCTCTGAATGTCGGTATCAGAGATATTTCAAAAAGTCAAAGTTCTTGGTACCTCACTAGCCAATTGAAATGGGGCGAAGATGAAATCGATGATGCCTATCTACAATTTGAAGGAACTAGTGAGAACATTAAGAAGAATAAAAATGATAATGAAGCTGAATACAACGCAAAAACTGATTTAGTCGCTGCTGATGATGAAGTACGTATTCCTTCTGCTGAAGAAGGAAAAATCAAAGTCACAGCAGAAATACCGACTAAAATTTTAGAAGCCAATCAAGAAAAAATACACGACGATATCTATGACTATGATTTAGGTGAAGCAATGCTAGTCATTCCAGAAACAGAAAGAGTTAAAGATGGCAAATACCAAGCAAATGTTGTATGGGATCTTACAAATGCCCCTCAATAAACTGCTAGAAATTACTTGTTGATACAGGAAAATCTGACTTATTCATCACCCAATAAGTTAGATTTTCCTTTTTTTTATGTACTTGAAGATCCTAAGAAATAATATAAAAAATTATTTTTAATAAACGTGTTACATATAGGATGACAGAAAAATGGAAAGGGGAATAAACATGAAATACTCAAAAAAAATACTCTCATCATTATTGATTGGCACACAAGTTTTAGGATTATTGGGAAGTATTCCTGTTGAAGCTTCCTACCATTTAGAAAATGAAACTCAAGTGACTACTGGATCAGAACAATTGGTTCCTGAAAATCAAGATTCGACCGATGCGGTAAATCAATCAGACGCTACAGTAGATAGTGGAGAAACTAAAGACGAAATGGATCAAGATAAGGAAGAACCAAGTGTTGAAGTTCCAAACAAAGCGGAGGATCAAGACAAAACAGAGGATAGTGAAGAAATCACTAGACCAAGCAACGAAGAGAGCAATTTGGAGAAACCAACTAAAGATGAAAGTAGTCACGAATCGGAAAAAGAACAACCAGTGAAAGAAGATACAAAAGATACAATTAATAAGGAGGTTGTCACAGAAGACAGCTCAGAAAAAACGAATCAAAGTGTTACACCAACTATCAACACTCAATCTACAAAACAAATAAGAGAGCAAACAGCGAAAGTAGCAGTCAATGAGGTTCCATATACAGTAGAATCTTCAGCTTCTTTGCCAGTTACTAACGGGAATCAATCAGCAAGCTCAAACAATGAACCATCAATCGAGGAAGGAACAAAGGGGCAAAAAAATAAAATCACTGAAGAATTTATCAAAAATATCGGAGAAGATGCCCGAAAAGTAGCCGAAGAAAATGATTTATACGCCTCAGTGATGATTGCTCAAGCAATTTTAGAATCAGCTTCAGGGCAAAGCTTGTTAAGTCAAGAACCAAATTACAACCTTTTTGGTATGAAAGGGGCGTATCAAGGAAAGAGTGTGACATTTCTTACGCAAGAAGATAATGGCAATGGGCAACTGTATACAGTTGAAGCTGAATTTAGAAAATATGAAACATATAAACAGTCATTGAAGGATTATGCGAAATTACTAAAAGAAGGGATCACTGGAGATAAAGATTTTTATTCTGGCGCTTGGAAATCGAAAACCTCCAAGTATCAAGAGGCAACAAAATTTTTGACCGGCAAATATGCAACAGATACAAACTACCACAAAAAATTAAATGATTTGATCGTGACCTATGAATTGACAGAATATGACCATCCATCATTGAAAGAAGCAAAGACTGGAACATTCACTTGCCCTTTGGAGGACTATACATTAACTAGCACATTTGGAGGAAGAGGTGGAGAATTCCATCGAGGAATCGATTTAGCAGCACCACAAGGCACAGCAATCTATGCAGCACATGATGGAATCGTCAGAAAGTCCGAATATCATGATTCTTGGGGGAATCATACTGTCATCGAACATAAGGATGGCTATGTCACTTTATATGCACATCAGGCAAAACTTTTAACTAAAGTCGGAGAAGAAGTCAAACAAGGTCAATTGATCGGTTATGTCGGTTCCACAGGAAACAGTACAGGACCGCACTTGCACTTAGAAGTATGCCAAGACACTAGCTTAAGCAAAGACAAATTAGTTGATCCTTTATTGCTTCTCAAATAAATTCTTCGATAGTAACGAAAGATCACTGCGAAAGAAAATTTTTCGTAGTGATTTTTCATTATATATAATTTGAGGTCAACACCTTTTTACCACCACATCATAAGTTCGTTTCGGTATTATTTGCAGATAAGAAAATAGTCCATTCTTTAATCCATGTTAGGTAAACTAATTTGTGAACATGAGTAAGATAAATTTCACTTCTAATCTCAAGAAAATAGTCAGTATCAAGTTTTTTAGTATGTAAGGCTAGAAATTTTTTTGGAATCTTTCAATAGTCTTTTTTCTAAACAAAGAAAATAAGAAAAAAAGTAAAAAATCATAGTAATAAAAATCTATCTAACACCCCTATTCTTGATAAAAAATACACTAAAATCCAATATAAAATACGATCTGTTCTTGTATTTACTAAGCTTTATACGCATTTTCTTATTTTATAAGTTATGTAAAAAAAGAAAGATAAGAAATAAATTTCAAAAAAAAAAAGTAGTAGACAATCGGTTATAGTGTAAACCGTAAGAGGTGCACGAAATAGATTGCACTGTTAAGAGAAAAAAATAAAAAATAGAAAGGAAAATGGAAAATGAAAAAACACATCGCACTATTTGGAACAACTTTATTATTAGGATCTTTATTAGGTGGAACTGGGGTGTTGGCACAGGAAGAATCAGATGTGTCAGAAGAGCAACCAATAGAACAAACAACTCCCAAACCAGATCATGCAACAACTAAAGTTCAAGGGACGTTAGAATTGTCAGAAAATGGTGGATACAATCCAAATAGTCCTTCGGATAGTCTTCATACTAATAATTTTGAAAGAGTAAATCTACCAACTACTAATAGTTACTTTGGTATTGCTTATCAACCGAAAACATTTAATATTGGAAATGGAGTGAAATTAGCGGATACAAATGAAGAACAGAATATTGTAATGTATGGACCTACAGGTGTTGCATCAAATACTAAATCAGATACTAAGTCAGAAGATTTTCACGTAGCTGTTAAGGATAAAACACGTTCAGAAAAGCGTCAATGGACTTTGAATGCAAAATTAGATAGTGCAATTGATCAAGCGGATTTAGGAATTTCAATTAAAACTGGAACTACGGTAAATTCTGTAAAACGCAATATTAATAACGGAACAGACGCTTTTAAATCAACTGATTTGATTGAGCAAGTAAAAAAAGATAATAACGGAGATGAAGTAACAAACAAGGCTGATATTACAATTACCACAACAGATACAGACGTAATGAAAGCTGTGGGAGGTAAATTTGTAAATGGCGTATACGATTTGAAATTGCCACAAGTAGAATTACACATCCCAGATGCAAGTAAAGTAAAAGCTCAACAACTAGATACTAATGTTACTTGGACATTAACAAATGCTGCACAATAATATTTAAGTGTCGTCAATCTGATAATTTTAGTCAACGGTGCTTTCCGTGATTCCTAAGAATAGATCAGGAATGTACTCATTAAATTAGAGTGACCTGATCTATTTTATTAATATAAAAAAGTTGATTTGATGAAAGGAGAAAACTATGAAATTTAAACATTCTTTATTAAAAATGGTGACATTGAGTTGCTTAATGGTTCTAGGATCTAACTATGTGTGTGCTTCTGAATTGGAACAAGGTAATCCTGATGAAGTAAAAACACCATTATCAGGAAACTTAGGATTATCAGAAAATGGCGGATATGATCCTAATCCTCCTAGTAATTTAAATAAAAAGACTGGAATTAATAATAGTTATTTGGGTATTTCTTATATTCCGCAAACTTTTGATTTCAAGTCTACAAAGTTGAAAGATGATGTCAATGAGCAGAAAGTATCTACAAATAAGGGACAAGAAACTTTTAATGTTGGAGTGAAAGATAAACGAAGACAAGACACTCAACAATGGAGTTTAAACGTAAAACATACTATGTCTATTGATAATGGGTATCAAGGGGTTTCTTTGACGGTTCCTGTTAATGGAGAAGTTAAAAGAAATATTAATAATGGAGAATCCGAATTTCAAAATGGCGAATTAACAGCACAATTAAGAAAGAATGACAAAGATGAAGTAGTAAAAGCTGAAAAATCCGAATTAAATATTACGTCTGAAGAAAATACAATCATGCATACAACTGGTGGGCAATTTGTAAATGGCGTTTATGATTTAGAATTAGGTGATATCACACTGAATATTCCAGATGCTAGCAGAGTACCCGCACAGAAAATTGGTGGAACAGTAGAATGGACCTTGTCCAATACACCAATGAAACAAAGCTACCTAACAGAACAAATACGTAATTTATTTAAAGACGGAAATTGCAGAGAATTGAAAAGAACTATCACTAGTAAGCAAGTTAAGGCAGCTGAGAAATCAATTGAAACTATTGATAATGAGGAACAAAAAAAATATAATCGTTCGTACTTCGAAAATTACGTAGAAGGACATTTTATTGAGTGGTACGGAAGAGGAATCTATGATGCTTATTTTGCAAAAATGTGTTATTTCAAAGATTCTACTAATAGCTCAGCCGAAGTTCTATTCATAAAAGATAAAAATCAACCAAACATTAACTTTGGTAGTGATGAATATATGCGAGTTACTGTAAAACGAGGGGATAATCTGATAATGGAAGAACATATAAAAGGAAATGATACTAGTGCAAATCACACAAAATCAGTAATAGTTCAACCAGGGGATATCATAGAAATCTATCACGCAGAAGGTAAGAATCAGCGCCTAAAAACTTATCCTGAATCTTACAAAACTGGTGGAATAAATAATAAGGGAAATGAATTAACCCTGAAGTATAAGGTTAAGAGTAATCTTGATTTAGAAACTATAAAATAGTAATAAAAATCAGTATAAAACTAATTATTACAAAGATAATTCTTTTTTGTGGATATATTTATAAAAAAATATAGTTATAATAACGAAAAGACAAGGTACTAAGAAAGTACTTTGTCTTTTTTCATAATTCACGTTGACTATCCTTATACATACATAGTTTATAAATAAAAAATACTACTAATAATGAACACCATCTGTCTAGACAATAAAAGTTTATAGTTTTATTAATTAAGCATATTCAATTTGGATTTGTATTTTATTTTAGCAACTCTTTTAAAGAGGAAGAAAAGAAATCCACTTAACTTTTTCATCTATGTCACTGATTCCAGATTTACATGAAAATAAAAAAAAAATAATTTTAAAAAAAGAGGTATGCTCTATGTGTAAAAAAAATTAGGGGGATGAAATCACATGAAATCAATTAAACATTTAGCTTTATTGCTGACTATTTTATTTGTGGGAATGTCATTGATTCCCGTTCGTGCACAAGCGGAAGAAACAGGAGGTTTTACGATCGAAGGAGTCACAAATGCGCATCAAATTGATGAGAATATCAGTTACTTTTACCTGCATGAAGATCCTTCCGCAGAGGATACACTGGAAGTGAAGCTGATGAATGCCTCAAACAAAGAAATCACGTTGAATGTGCGAGTGACTGATGCCAATACGAATTCCAATGGGATCATTGACTATAGTGGGGATTTAGAGAATCATTCAGCGTTAAAGACACCACTATCAACGATTTTAACACCAGAAAATGATGAAGTAAAAGTACCTGCTAACTCAGAGGTAGTGACAAAATTAAAATTGAAGATGCCTGCTGAAAAAGCAAACGGGGTCATTTTAGGTGGAATCAATGTTTCAGAAAAAGCCGAAGAACAAAGTGGTAAACAGAAAAAAGGCACGATCACGGTTGGGAATACTTATGCATATACTTTGGGGGTAGCTGTAACAAACGAAAATGAAGTCCATCTTTATCGAAATGAAACAGTTTCGTTAGACGGTGTGAAGGCGGAATTGTTTGACGGAAGAAAGATCGTCAGTGCGAATATCTTGAATCCAGAGCCTTATATCTTCTCTGAAGCCAATGTTTCTGGAAAAATCGTGAAAAAAGGTTCAGACAAAGCGATCATCGAACAAGAAATGTCAGATGTGTCAATTGCACCGCAATCAACTTTACCGTTCCATTTTGATTGGGGAAAGAAAGACTTAGAGCCTGGAACATATGTCTTTAAAGCAACAGTCACTAGTGGAGAAAAGAAATGGCCGCTTGAACAAGAGTTTACAATTGAAGCAGATAAGGCTAAAGAAATCAACAAAGAGTCTGTCTTCCATGTGCATATTCCACAGTGGCTAACCTTGTTGATGGTCATTCTAGTAGCAATCAGTGTCATCGGTACAATTTATCTAACAATCAAAAAATATAAAGGAGAATAGACAATGTATAATACAGGGATTTTTCTAATTGTTTTTGGGTTGATTTTAGTTGTATTCAATGGGTACTTGATGTTAGGAAATTATAAAAAGCACTTGATAGAAAATGAACGTAACACGATAACATACATCATTAATGGTTTGACCTTGTTGTCCGCTTTCTCTTTAACAATTGTAGGAATTGCATATATCTTTATCGTACATGCACAACTATAAATAATTGGTATTTAGGGAATCGCTAGGAATCGAATTTCTAGCGATTTTTCTATGTGTTTAATTTTTTTAGTGAATACAACCATTTCTATGGACATCTTACTATTGATTCTACTCATAGTTAATTAGCAAAGGATATAATTTTATATCGTTGATGGAATCATGGTAAACTAAGAGTAGTTTCTCTCTATATTTTATGTATTTAAGTGGTTAACACCGTAATCCGAAAATACAAAAGCAATCTGATTAAAATGTGTGATGAAACTATTCATTTATCCTTTAAAGTTTTTCACTTTTATTTTTTATTTGCGAAAAGTAGGTTTAACCTAAATTGATCCTCCATATATTTCTAGGCTGATTTTATGCTCCTGATGGTTTGAGGTCAGCTGAAAAATATGTGAGAAATACAAAAATGATAGGAGAACAACATGATCGAAAATTTTATTGAAAAAGATATCGTGCGACAAGTCAAGTTAACAGAATATCTTTATGAATTGAAAACACTCTCTGTAAAAGATGTAGCAAAACGATTAAACGTCACATTCAATACAGTGAAACGAGATTTTGCTAAAATCAATATCATTTTAGAAGACTATATCGACTATCATGAAACAAGTAGTACGACTATTGAAATCTCTTTTTATACGGCGATCTCCAGGTATGATTTGATAAAAGAACTTTACAAGGAGTCACGTTTTTTAAGAGTTTGTTCTTGGTATTTGATGGGAGATACAAGTTATTTGACAATTGTTGAAGAAGAATTTGTATCGGTGGCAAAAGCATTCAAAATAAAAAAAGCTGTGGAAGCCTATTTTAGAGATGCGAATATCATGGATGCAGATGGGAATATCATTGATAACGAATTAGCCTATCGATTTGTGATGTTATCGATTTGGATGCGATGTGATATGCTGGATCAAGTGATAGATAAACAGTTATTTAAACGCGCAGGTATTTTTGTCGATCAAGTATTGCATCGTTTAGCAAATAATTATGAAATTAATAAACGAGAATATCAGTTTTTAGTATTTTCGGCGTATTTATCTTTGGTACGTAAAGATAAGAGTGTTTTAAACTATTCTGAAAATGAATTCTCCTATTTAAAGGGATCGATCATTTTTAACCAAATTAGAGATATCGCATCTCTTGTTTTAAGTGATTCAACCATATCAGACCAGGAAGTTGCGTATTTTGTGTCGATTTATCGTTCAATCGACTTAAACACGGATAGCTATTTGATTGTTAATATGAATTATCGGAAAAGACGTGATATCTTTATAGAAAGCCGGCCAGATACGGTCAAGAAATTAATCAAACTGCTAGAAGATAATTTTGATGTAAGTTTAAGTAATAATATATTGTTTGAAAAACCTTTTATGAATTTTTTAAGTACTATGTGGTATAACATCCAAACCTATAATGTTGAAAGACATTACTATCTTAGTGACTCTCAATTAGAATTATTTTATAAGCTTAAGGAAATATTGACCCAATGGATTGATGAACTTGATTCGTATTATGAAATTAGATTCAATGACACAGCATTAGAAAAATTATGTTCTGAAATCGAATCGAGTTTGGTGAAAAAAAGAAAAGATAAGTTTGCAATTATCATTGTTGCTGAAGATGAGCTTTCCCATGTGATCTATCGAGAGAATATCACCCGTTGGTTGAATATGGATTATCATGTTATTGATAATACGATGTATTATTCTGTCGAAGACGTGCCAATCTATGCAGAAGAATGGCCACATATCATAGTCTGTGAGCGAGCATTGGTCACACGGAATGAGGAACAAAGTTTAAATTTATTTGCAATTTCTAAAAGTACTTTATTTGAAGATATCAAAAATATTTTTTTGTACATTTATAATTGGCAATGATTGAATATTTAAATACTAAAAGCCATCTTCTGCTTGGGAAGGTGGCTTTTAGTATGTATTTAAAGAATGGTGTGACAGATGTTCGATTGTGCAATTAATCCACACAAAAAATAAAAGAAGCCGGAACTGTATCATTGACAGTATAATCATAATTTTCTTGATTGATGGTTTTGTAATCTTGTTCTACTAAAGTAATCAAGGAGGTACTGTTGATAGACGTTGTTAAATCAGAATATAAAAAATTCTCTAAGAGTGTGAGTTTTGCATCAATTCCGAGAATTTTTGGAAATAACTCCCAAAAAGTTTCAGAAGATAACTTACACAGTAAGAATTCTAAATTTCTTTCTAATTCTTTGATGTATTCAAACACAGTCATGTCATTGCTTTGTTTTGCTGCGTGTTTTAAATGTGCACAACGTTCGATAAATTCTATTTCATGTTTGTTTAGTTTAGAAAAATCTTGCAAAGTCATGTGCGGCTTCCTCCTTCTAGATAGATCTTGTTTTATTAAATACATTATAACTTATTTATAAATTTTATTTTATTTATTTTGTTAAGAGGACGAAATAAATTAGCGATAATAAATAATACTTCCTTTGAAATCATTGGATAAAATGAAAAATATTTTTTGATGTTTTATGTTAAATACCAAGGATGGAACTTAAGATATGTATTAAATGGCTAATAGTGAGTAACTAGATATATTCTCATAAATGAAAGAATATTTTGATAGCTAAATGCAAAAAAATATGTCAGGTATGTTAGACTATTCCTAAATCAAAGAAACTGAGGTGTTCGCATGTCTCTTACTCAAAACTATCATATAGCTGTTCCTACAGCTTTTTATCCAGATGAATCATTGAACATCGATGCAACGTTTGCTCATATCGAATACTTAGCAAATAAAGGCATAAAATCGGTTTTGGTGTGTGGCTCTACTGGCGAACAACATTCGCTAACTGTTCAAGAAAAAATAGCCATGATCGAACAGCTTCCTAAATTGAAGGTCGCTAACGACTTTGAGCTGATTTTTGGGTTAGCGAGTATTCGTCAAAAAGAAGCGGAGTTGCTTGCAGAAAAAATCGATCAATCCAATATCATCAAGGGGATATTATTAGGGTTTCCACCCTACCTTTTACCTAGTCAGGCGGAAGCTTTTGCTTATGCTTCGAAGCTGATCCTATTGAGTAATAAACCAACGATTATTTACAATAACCCGCTTCGCACAGGTTTTACCTGTTCTCTTGAAACTTATATTGAACTATTGAAAGAGGAAAGAGTCATCGGTATTAAAGAGGCGGGTGATCCAACGAATGTCCAAGAGCTACTTGCTCGAACATCAAAGGAACTGCACATCTATGCAGGAGGAGAAAAAGAATTAGCACGAAAGATTGACTTAGGTTTCAATTGCTTGTCTTCGATTGCAGGCAACTTGTATCCGCAAGAGATTCAGCAATGGTTTAATGCACGACTAGAAAAGAAAACATTGGCGAGTGATCATTTGCTTATTGAAAAAATCGATGAACTTTATGCGCAGAGTGTTTTGCCATTTATTAAAAAAGGAATCGCTGAAAAGGAAAAAATTGCCTTTGGCGACTGTCGTAGTCCATTAGGTACGATGTTATAAGTCAAAATCAAGCCGTCCTTATAAAGAAGCACGAATAGCCGAAAATAGCTTCATGTTTTCGATTATCAGTGCTTTTTTAATATGCTCCTCAATCCCCCTTCTTCACCCGTATCGCATACGAATCCAGCAAGATCCGCGCAATCACAGAAAGTGGCAGGCGAGAGCGGACTTCATATTCAGGGAAAAAAGAGATTTCTGATTTGAATCCGATCAAGGATAATTCTGCTAAGTGATTCAAACGGCTTTCCCGTGAGGCGGTGATCAGGATCGAACTGATTTCCTCGCGGTAGCAATTCTCCGCTGCTGCTACGAGTTCTTCTGTTTCACCGTTTAAGGAAATAAAAAGAACGACATCTTTTTTGTGCAATTTGCGACTAACGGTTTTGATGATATTTGGATCGGTATGAAGGACACAATACTTATCGAGTAGTTGGAATTTTGTTTGTATTTCTTCCCCAATCATTTCTGAAAATCCTCTGGCAAAGATAATGATTCTTTGTGAACTCCAGATTTTTTGAATCGCATCTTCGATTACTCCTGTATCCAATAGATTGATGGTACGCACGACTTCCTGTTCGTTTTTTAGAATGGAAGTTTTTATTTCTTCATCTACCTTATCGACCGTAGCAAAATTGATGGTGGTATTCTTCTTTTCCTTTAAATGATGCTTAAAAGAAGTATAGCCTTCGTACCCTTTTTTCTTCATGGTACGAACGATGGTCGTGGTGGATACGTTGGCTCGTTCGCTTAGTTTGATAATTGATAGATTTGGGATTTCTTGGATGTGATTCATCATATACTCCCATAAAAAATGTTCTGCCTCGCTTAATTTAGATTCCATTTACTCCTCCCCCTTTTCTTTTTATTCTACCACTGATGTAAACCCTTACTCAGATGAGTTTTATTTTGTAAACATTTACCTAAAATTTTGCTTATTTAGAAAACATGTACATCCAAAAACAGGTCATACTGTAGATAAAGTGAGGAGGGATACAGGTGGCTAACGTATATACATGTACGATGAATCTGGCGATTGATCTGTTTATTGAAGTGGAACGACTCAAACCGAATGTCGTGAACCGCTCAATCGATGATGACATCCAAGCAAATGGGAAAGGTGTCAATGTTTCATTGATTTTAAAAAAACTCGGGATACCAAATACTGCGTTGGGCTTTAGCGGAGGATTTACTGGGGCTTATATTGAGGAATGTTTGACGAAGGAAGGAATCAACGCTCATTTTGTTTCTATACCTGGAATGACTCGCATCAACGTATTTACACAAGTGAATGAGGAATCAAGTGAATACAAGTTGGTCAATCGTGGACCAGAAATCGACCAGTTAGCGATGGAAGAATTGCTTGAGACAATCAGTCATTTGTCAGCTGGAGATTATCTTTGTGTTTCTGGGAGCCTGCCAAGAGGGGTACCAGAAGAAATCTTAGTAATGATCAGTAAAATTTGCCATGAGAATCAAGTGCGCTTGATCTTAGATACGAGTGCTAAAATCGTTAAACGATGTCTAAAGTATCAACCATTTTTACTGAAACCGAATGAGCAGGAATTGGCAGAATGGTTTGATGAAGAAATAGCAGAAACGGAATATGTGAACTATTGCAAGAAACTATTAGCCGCAGGCGCTCAAAATGTCTTGCTGTCATTAGGTGGAGCGGGCGGGATCTATGTGAACGAAAATTATTGTTTGACAGGAAATGCCCCGCAAGGAAAAGTCGTCAATACCGCTTGTGCCGGGGATACACTCCTAGCCACTTTTCTGGCAGGCTTGATCAAAGAAGAAAATAGTGCGGATTGTTTCAAGGACAGTTTAGCTGCGGGTAGCTCGACTGCGTTTCAAAAAGGATTGACTGATTTTACAGATGTCGCAGAGTTGAAAAAAGAAATCACTATTCATAAGGAGGAATTCAGATAATGGCTAAGTATCGATTAATTGTAGCAACTGGTTGTCCCACAGGTATTGCCCACACGTATATGGCACAAGAAGCACTGGAACAGGCAGCGAAGAAAAAAGGCATTTCGATCAAGGTGGAGACCCATGGTCAAGTAGGGGTAGAAAATCGTTTGACAGATCAGGAAATCATTGAAGCGGAAGCAGTGATTATTGCGGCGGATAAAGATGTCCAGCCTGAAAGATTTGCCGGGAAAAGGATCATTGATGTTTCTGTTTCGAAAGGGATCAAAGAAGCCGATCAATTGATTGCTGCGGCTTTAAACGGTGAAGGAGTGATTTCTGAAAAAGTCGAAATGGCGGAAGGAGATAAGGAAAAACAACATGCACAACAGAGTATTGGTCACAGCATCTATAAGAACTTGATGAATGGTGTTTCCCACATGTTGCCTTTTGTTGTCAGTGGAGGAGTCTTGATCGCCATTTCTTTTTTATGGGGGATTTATTCTGCTGATCCTGCCAATGCGCAATACAATGAATTTGCTGCGAATTTGAATCGAATCGGCGGTTTTGCGATGAGTATGATGGTGCCGGTCCTTTCCGCTTTTATTGCTGAAGGAATTGCAAAGCGTCCTGGACTGGTTGTTGGTTTTGTCGGTGGATTGATTGCCTCAGATGGTGGTACAGGTTTTTTAGGTGGGATTATCTCAGGTTTCTTGGCAGGGTATGTGGTATTGGGATTAATAAAAGCGTTAAAACCTTTGCCTAAAACACTAGATGGTTTAAAGGCAATTTTCTTATATCCCGTACTAGGGGTGTTGATTACTGGATTGATCATGACAGTCATTTCAGGACCGATGGCTAGTATCAATGAAGGAATGATGGATTTTCTAGCAGGGTTTGAAAACTCAAGTCCTTTAGTATTAGGGGTGATCGTCGGTTGTATGTGTGCATTCGATATGGGGGGGCCGATCAATAAAGCAGCCTACGTTACTGGAACTGCCCTGTTAGCACAAGGAAATACTAGCTTTATGGCGGGAGTTTCTGCAGCCTGCATTGCTCCACCGTTGATTACTGGCTTTGCGGTCTTGCTTTTTGGGAAATACTTCGAGCCAAACGAAAAGAATGCTGGTCTAGTGAATTTCATTCTAGGTTCAACACATATTACGGAAGGTGCGATTCCTTTTGCGGCAAAAGATCCGCTTCGTGTCTTGCCAATCATGATGCTTGGTTCGTCGATCGCCGCTGTATTGACCTATTTCTTTCGCGTGCAAGTACCAGCACCCCATGGCGGATTTCTCGTTTTACCAGTAGTGACGCATGGCTTATTGTGGGTTCTTGCGATTCTTGCTGGTTCTATTGCAGGGGGAGTATTACTAGGCTTGGTTCAAAAAAGAAAGTCACTGAGTGTGTGAAAGGGAGAGGATTCATTTGATGGAAAATTTATTTGTTTATACCAATGTGGCGGCGAATACTCGTGAAGCGGTGTTTGCGTTTCTTTCAGCAAAAATCGTTGAGGTAGGAAAAGCGACCAATGAGCAGGCGGTCAAAATCGGCTTGAAACAGCGCGAAGCAGAAGGTACGACTGGTATGATGGATGGCTTTGCGATTCCTCATGCGAAAAGTGAAAGTATAGAAGAACCAACGATCATTATCTTGAAATTAACGAATGCAGTCGCCTGGGATAGTTTAGACGGTCAACCGATCAAGTATGTGATTGCGTTGTTTATTCCAGCTGCAGAAGCAGGAACCAGTCATTTGGCGCTTCTTTCGCAAATGGCACGAATGTTGATGGATGAAGGCTTTAAACAAGCATTTATCACTGCTTCCACTCAAGAAGAAATTGTTGGGTTGATTGATTTTAAGTTAGAAGGGATGTTGAAAAAATGAGGAAAGTATCAGAGGGGAAATACCAAGCATTGGTAAACATGAGTAATCCAGACGGGATCATCGGGGCTTTAGCGATTGATCAAAGAGGCGCATTGAAAAAAATGATGGCGAGACATCAAGAGGAGGTCAAAGTGGATGATTTGATCCATTTCAAAGAACTTGTGTCCGAAGAATTGACACCTTTTGCTTCTTCGATTCTTTTAGATCCAGAATATGGGTTGCCCGCTGCCGAAAAACGCGCCAAGACAGCTGGACTATTGTTGGCTTATGAGAAAACAGGATATGATACAACGATACCTGGACGTTTGCCAGATACCTTAGCTTTTTGGTCAGCCAAAAGACTAAAGGAAGCTGGAGCAGATGGCTGCAAATTCTTGCTTTACTATGATGTAGACGAAAGCGAAGAAGTCAATGAACGGAAACAGGCATATGTAGAAAGAATTGGTTCAGAATGTCTGGCGGAAGATCTTCCTTTCTTTTTAGAATTGCTATCTTATGATGCAACGATCCCAGATACGACCTCCAAGGAATATGCCAAGATCAAACCGAAAAAAGTCATTGAAATGATGAAGATTTTCTCAGAGCCGAGGTTCAACGTAGATGTCTTGAAGGTAGAAGTACCTGTCAATATGACTTATGTTGAAGGTTTTGGAAAAGAAATCATTTATTCCAAGCAAGAAGCATCCGCTTTGTTCATCAAGCAAAGCCAAGCGACTGACTTACCGTTCATTTTTCTTAGTGCAGGTGTCAGTGCCGAAGGATTCCAAGAAACGTTGTACTTTGCCAAAAACGCTGGGTCTTCGTTCAATGGTGTTTTATGTGGGCGAGCTACATGGGCAGATGGTGTGGCACCTTTTGCGGATCAAGGGAGACAGGCGGCAAAAAAATGGCTTGCTGAACAAGGGAGAAACAACATTGAGGAATTAAATGGAGTCTTGATGAAGACAGCTTCGCCTTGGAAAAATAAGATTAGTCGCTAGTTGGTTAGTCATCTTGAAATAGCAAAAGAGAAACACTTTGAGCACCTAGACGTAGGAAATGAAGTGTTTCTTTTTTTTTGTTATTTTTCATTGGAATTTAGCGAAATGCAAGAAAAAGAACCGTTGGATTTCTTCATTATTTTATAAATTTTCTAGAATAAACAAGCTTTTTAAGGACAAGCCTTATGCTGCTTTTTATGAGGTTTATGCTGTTTTTTTATTTTAAGTGGTATTTTCGAGGTATTTAAAATGTTTTTATATATAGTTGATTAAAACGTTGTTATATAGAGGTTTTTAAGCAATTTTTATGTTGACAGGTAGTTATTATTACTTTACGATTGTCTTGTGGTTATAACCAGTTGGAAGGGGTAAAGAAATGGAAAATTCTCGTAAAGGGAAACCGTTATATTATCAACTAGTTGATGTACTAAAGAAACGAATTGAGGCAGAAATGATCCCGCATGATAAATTGCTGTCTGAGAGGGAGTTATGTCTGTACTATGGTGTGAGTCGGACGACGGTTCGATTGGCATTGCGGGAATTAGAAACACTTGGCTATATTTATAAAAAACATGGAAAAGGAACGTTTGTCAGTGACTTATCGCATCAAGCAGCAAGTCTAGCTGGTGCTTACAGCTTCACAGAAGAAATGTTGGCATTGGGGCGTACACCGAAAACGATTATTTTAGCTTTTGAAAAACAAGCAGCGACAAAGCAGTTGGCTGAACGCTTGAATCTCAATCTAGGAGAAGCAATCTTCAAAATCAAGCGGCTACGCTTAGCGGATGATGTTCCTTTGATGGTTGAACGGTCTTATTTACCAGCAAAACTGTTTCTTGGCCTTGATTTGCCGATTTTAGAAAGCAAGCCTTTGTATGATGTTTTTCTGGAAGATTTTGATCAACATGTCCAAGTGGCAGAAGAGGAATTCTATGCCAGTATTGTTTACGCAAATGATGCCGAATTACTGCATATATGCGATGGGGCACCGATTTTACATTTGAAACGGACGACCTTCAATAGCAAAAACGAGATCATCGAATATACAGATAGTGTCGCAAGAGCAGACCAATTCCATTATAAGATCCGTCATGTTCGGAGTAATCTAGGAGGAAAATAACATGTTTGAACTGTCGAAGGATGAATTAGAAAAAATAGGTGCAAGGATCACTACAGAAGAAATCAAACAACAACCTGATCTGTGGGAAGAGGTTGTGGAAATCTTAGAAGAGAAGAAAAATGAATTAGCCCTTTTCTTTGATGCACTTGAAAAACAGGCAAACAAGCAACAAATCCAAGTCATCTTTACCGGTGCAGGCTCTTCTCAATATGTAGGCGATACGCTTGTTCCTTACTTGAATGAGCATGGAGACACCAAACGATTTGCTTTTCATAGTTTTGGTACGACCGATATTGTTGCTTCTCCAAGAGAGTATTTGTTTCCTGATCAACCCACGCTATTGATTTCGTTTGCTAGAAGTGGTAATAGTCCGGAAAGTCTGGCGGCGGTCAAAATCGCTGATCAAGTCGTGGATACGTTGTTCCATTTAGCAATTACGTGTGCAGAAGAAGGACAATTAGCACAAGTCGCACGTGAACAATCGCAACATTTCTTGTTGTTGATGCCAAAAAAAGCAAATGATGCTGGCTTTGCCATGACAGGTAGCTTTACATGTATGTTATTGAGTGCCCTTTGGCTGTTTGATCAAACGAGCCAAGAAACAAAACAAAAGTATGTCACTTCCTTGAGCCATATCGGCAAAGATGTTCTGAAAAGAGAGCAAGAACTGATCCAAGTGTTAGCCGTACCATTCAATCGGGTCGCATACCTTGGTTCAGGTAGCTTGGCTGGCGCCACAAGGGAAGCACAGCTGAAAATCTTAGAGTTGACTGCCGGGAAAATTGCGACGATCTTTGATTCTTCGATGGGCTTTCGTCATGGACCAAAATCCTTTGTCAATGAGCAAACCTTAGTGATCGGGTTTGTGACGAACCAAGCGTACACACGCAACTATGATTTAGATATTTTGGAAGAAATCAATAGCAATGCTATTGCTGCAAAGGTGTTAGCCATTGCTCAATCGACGCAAAGAGACTTTTCTGGAGCAAACTTTTTCCTAGAACCAGCCGCGCTAGAATTACCCGATGCCTATCTATCCGTAGTGATGATTTTGACCGCACAAATCATTGCTCTTCAAATGTCAATCAAAGTTGGTAATACGCCTGACACACCTTCACCGACAGGAACGGTGAATCGAGTAGTCAAAGGTGTGACGATCCATGAGTACCAAAATGAATAACAAGGAGGTCAATAAAAACGATGACACCAAATAAGAAAAAAGCGATGGAACAATTAGCAACAAAAGACGGCATCATCAGTGCATTAGCAATCGATCAGCGGGGGGCATTGAAGAAAATGCTGTCGGCTTTAGGAGAAACACCCACAGATGAACAATTGATTGAGTTCAAAGCGTTGGTTTCTAGTGAGTTGACGCCCTATGCTTCAGCTATTTTATTAGATCCTGAATATGGTTTGCCCGCTGCCAAAGTACGTGATCCATCCGCTGGTTTGCTCTTGGCGTATGAAAAAACGGGATATGACGTATCGACTCCTGGACGGTTACCGGATCTATTAGGAGACTGGTCTTCCTTGAGATTAAAAGAAGAACAAGCAGATGCAGTGAAATTTTTACTTTATTATGATGTGGATGAAGATCCAAAAATCAATCATTTGAAACACGTCTTTATTGAACGTCTAGGAAGTGAATGTGCAGGAGAGGATCGGCCGTTTTATTTAGAACTGCTCTCTTATGATGCCAAATCCAATGATAGCGCTTCACAGGAGTATGCAAAGGTTAAACCCCATAAAGTGATTGAAATGATGAGAGAATTTTCAAAGCCTCGTTACCAAGTAGATGTTTTGAAAGTCGAAGTACCAGTCAATATGAACTTTGTGGAAGGTTTTGGTAACAAGGAAATCGTCTATAGACAAAAAGAAGCAGCTGACTTTTTCAAGGCGCAAAGTGAGGCGACTCACTTGCCATTCATTTTCCTGAGTGCGGGTGTATCTTCTGAATTATTCCAACAAACGCTAGTCTTTGCTCATGCGTCAGGTTCCACCTTCAATGGGGTCTTGTGCGGAAGAGCGACTTGGAAAGATGGCGTCAAAGCTTATGTAGATGCTGGGAAAGAAGGAGCCGTCAAATGGTTACGGACACAAGGTAGACAGAATATTGAGAACTTGAATCAAGTAATCAATCAGACAGCGACACCTTGGTATCAAAAAACAGGCGAATAATGTAAGCGTTACCTTTATTTTTAGAATGAACAATTTATTTGTAAAGGAGAATGAACAATGGCAATTATTGGTGTAAGAATCGATGGACGTTTGATCCATGGACAAGTCGCGAATCTTTGGGTAACGAAGTTGTCGATTACTCGGATATTAGTTGTAGATGATGAGGTCGCAATGAATACAGTAGAAAAAAGTGGCTTGAAATTAGCCACACCAGCAGGAGTAAAGTTAAGTGTCTTACCGATTGAAAAAGCCGCAGAGAATATTCTTGCTGGCAAGTACGATTCCCAACGTTTACTGATCGTCGCAAAAAAACCTGATCGATTGTTGAGACTTGTTGAACGAGGCGTGCCGATCAAGGAAGTCAATGTAGGGAATATGTCTCAGACAAATGAAACCAGATCAATCACCAAATCGATCAATGTGGTGGAAAAGGATATTGAGGATTTCAAACAGTTAAATGCGCGTGGGGTCCATTTGACCGCACAAATGGTACCAAGTGATAAGTCAGAAGATTTTATGAGTCTTTTGAATAAATAAGGGGGTTAAGTAGATGTCCATTCAATGGTGGCAAATCTTATTATTATCTTTATATGCAGGTTATCAGATTTTAGATGAACTACAAATTTATTCCTCAATGAGTGCCCCCGTTTTTGCCGGTTTGTTCACCGGATTAGTCATGGGGGATTTACAAGCTGGTTTAATTATCGGTGGTAGTATGCAATTGACCGTTCTAGGTGTTGGGACATTTGGCGGTGCTTCAAGGATCGATGCAAACTCCGGAACGATACTAGCAACTGCTTTTTCCATCTCATTAGGGATGAATCCAGAACAGGCAATTGCGGCTATTGCAGTTCCTGTCGCTAGTTTAATGATCCAATTGGATATTTTAGCTCGATTTGCGAATACGTACTTCGCTCATCGTATCGATCAACATGTTGAAACAATGAATTATAAAGCAATTGAACGCAATTATTTATTAGGTGCTCTTCCTTGGTCCTTGTCACGTTTGATCCCCGTCTTTTTAGCCTTAGCATTTGGTGGCGGATTAGTCGAAAACGTCGTCGCTGTACTAAATGGCGATTTGAAATGGTTAGGAGATGGCTTATCTGTCGCAGGAGCGGTATTACCAGCAGTCGGTTTTGCTATTTTACTACGCTATTTACCAGTCAAGAAACATTTTCCTTATCTGATTTTAGGTTTTACGATCACTGCCTTATTAGCAACGTTGTTCTCAAATGTCCAGTTGCTTGGCACGAGTGTCGCAAGTGTCGTCAAAGATTTGCCGGCAACCTTCAATTCATTACCGATGCTGGCAGTAGCAATGATCGGTTTCTCTTTAGCAGCGATCAGCTATAAAAACAATCAACGAACAGAAAACCAGCAAGTAGCAAGTCCCCATACAACCTCTGAGGAAGGAGAAATCGAAGATGACGAAATCTAATTACAAGTTAACGAAAGAAGACTTTACACAAATCAACCGCCGAAGCTTGTTGACCTTCCAATTAGGCTGGAATTATGAGCGGATGCAAGGTTCAGGCTATCTCTATACGATCCTGCCACAATTGCGAAAAATCTACGGAGATGATACGCCGGAATTAAAAGAAATAATGAAGACCCATACACAGTTTTTCAATACCTCAAACTTTTTCAATACGATCATTACTGGGATCGATTTAGCGATTGAAGAAAAAGAAGGTATTGCCTCAAAAGAAACTGTTTCTGGGATGAAGGCTGGATTGATGGGACCTTTCGCCGCAATTGGCGATTCCATTTTCGCCGCATTGATTCCGACCATTTTTGGGGCATTAGCAGCCAATATGGCGATCAATGGGAACCCCGCGGGTATTTTTATCTGGATCGTTGCCCAAATCGCAGTCATGGTCTTTCGATGGAAACAATTGCAATTTGCTTACAAAGAAGGGATTTCTTTAGTAACCACGATGCAATCACGATTAACAGCTCTCACAGATGCCGCAACCTTGTTAGGGGTGTTTATGGTCGGTGCATTAGTTGCTACAATGGTGAATGTGCAAGTTTCCTGGGCGCCGAGCATTGGTGATGTGACGATGAACATGCAAAATAATATTGATATGATCCTGCCTAAATTATTACCAGCTGCGATCGTTGGCGGTGTCTATTGGTTATTAGGCAAAAAGAATATGACCTCCACCAGAGCAATTTTTATCGTCTTGATCATATGTGTCGTTTTATCCGCTTTAGGTGTGATCTCAAAATAGGAGAGTGTTGAAAATGAGCAAACAGTTAGTTCTTGTCAGTCACGGACAACTTTGTGAAGGACTAAAGGCAAGTACCGAAATGATCATGGGACCGCAAGCTCATATTCATACAGTGCCTTTATTGCCCGAAGAAGGAACAGAGGATTTCAAAGAAAAATTTCTTGCGGTGGTTTCTTCGTTGGAAGACTATGTTGTTTTTTGTGACTTGATGGGCGGGACGCCAGCCAATACTATTGTCCAATTGATCATGGAAGGCGAAGCGATCGAATTATATGCTGGCATGAATATGCCAATGGTCATCGAGTTTATCAATAGTCAAATGGTCGGAACATCGCCGGAATATGTTCGTTCTGGTGCAGAGAATATTCTGAATGTGAACCAAGTAATTGCTGTATTGGCTGAAGAGGACGAATAAATCAATGTTTGACAACGATTACAAAAAATAGTATCTTTTTAGATAGGATAGTGATTATTCAGTTAAGCTAGACCTGATCAACGGCCTTTTTAGGTGGTTGATTGGGTCTTTTTTTATACTCAATAATAAAATAACTGTAAGACTATCATACCAAACTGAAAAGGGGCAATGACTGATGAGTTTTCCAAAGAATTTTTTATGGGGTGGCGCAACAGCGGCGAATCAATGTGAAGGAGCATGGGATGTCAATGGTAAAGGAGATTCGATCAGCGATCACAATCGTGCAGGAAATCGGGAGATGGGGGAACGGCGCACATTTGATTTGGTGATCGATGAAACCAAGTATTACTATCCGAGCCATACAGCGATTGATTTTTATCATCACTACAAAGAAGATATCGCATTATTTGCGGAAATGGGCTTTAAAGCCTATCGTTTATCGATTGCATGGACACGGATTTTTCCTAACGGTGACGAAGAGCAGCCAAATGAGGACGGATTGAAATTTTATGATGCAGTGTTTGATGAGCTACATAAATATGGGATCGAACCGATCGTGACGATCTCGCATTTTGAGTTGCCGTTTCATTTGGGAAAAACATATGACGGATTTTTAGACAAACGAACGATCGACTGTTACGAACGCTATGCAACGACACTTTTTGAACGTTACAAAAACAAAGTGAAATACTGGTTGACCTTCAATGAAATCAATTTTGGTGTCTTAGAACATGGCAAACAAATCAATGGATTATTCAATCGAACTTATACGGAAACAGAAAAATATCAAGCCTTACACAATGTCTTCCTTGCTTCTGCTCGAGCGGTGATTGCTGGACATAAAATCAATCCTGATTTTCAGATCGGCTGTATGTTGGCGTATATCACGATGTACCCTAAAACATGTCATCCATTAGATGTATTGAAGACGCAACAAATGAATGACCGGTTAAATTATTTCTGTGGCGATGTCCAAGTCAAAGGAGCCTATCCTTATTACATGAAACGCTACTTTGAAAAAGAAAAAATCGAAGTGGACATCACAGAAGAGGATTTGGCACTCTTGAAGGAAGGCGTTGTCGATTATTATACGTTTAGTTATTACATGAGTACGTGTATTGCAGATGATCTAAATACTCGGTCAGATAAAAGTGGCGGCAATCTATTTGGTGGGGTGGCTAATGAGTATCTTGAAACAAGCGAATGGGGCTGGCAAGTTGATGCAGTTGGTCTAAGGTACACGTTGAATCAGATTTATTCGCGCTACGAAATCCCATTGATGGTCGTAGAAAATGGACTTGGGGCTGTCGATAAAATTGAACCAGATGGCTCGATCCATGATGACTACCGGATCGATTATCTCGCCCAACATGTCCAAGAAATGGGGAAAGCAATCGATGATGGCGTGGACTTGATTGGTTATACTTCTTGGGGCTGTGTTGATTTGATCAGTGCAGGAACTGGTGAAATGAGTAAACGATACGGCTTTATCTATGTCGACCGAGATGACGAGGGTAACGGAACGTTGGCTCGCTCGCCTAAAAAATCATTTTACTGGTATCAAAAAGTGATTGCGACAAATGGTGAAAGCGTAGAAATGAAATAATTCGGTAGAAAATAGCCCACCTCCAATCGACTGGATGTGGGCTATTTAGTGAGAGATTTTGTAGGTTATGAGTCCAAAACCAACGATTATGATCGGTTTGATCTAGACGAAGTCAACTCATGTTATAGTAAAAAAAGTTGCTTCTGGCAGATAGTGGGGGTTGGGGAGCAGAGGTAACGGAATAGGACGCTCTTTTAACCAAATAATTAAAAAATATCCTAAGAAAAAGAGAAAGGGTGTTATTGTTAGACGATAACCGCTAGGATAGAAGGAGAGAAATAGTGAGAAAAATCAAAAATATCCAAATCATTCGATTGATCAAAATCATCCAGTTCGGTCTTTATTTTATGTCGTTGTTTTTATTTGCAAAATCCAGATATAAAGTGGCACTCTTACCTTTATCAGGCGGGACGATATTAGAAGTGCAACTCCCTAGAAAGTATGGTTGGGGATTTGTGAAAAATAAGGAAAATGTCTTTCTTTCTTCGAAAAAAACATGGGTCGAACCAATGGTTGCTTTGATTGTTTTAGTATTTTTGGTTGGTCTTGCCTGTTATTTCCTATAAAAATTCGAACAAATCGAGGAGGAGCAGAAACGATGGATCATATTTTTGTGAAAAGCGAGTTTGCACCACTAAAGCGGGTTGTTTTAGCACAGTCTGAATTTGGCTTTCCTACGAAAGAATTAACCGGTGTCGATTTCTTGACAGAAGAAAACCATGAGTTATTTAGTGGGCCTGAAGTGATAGGCAAAGACTTTAGTGAAGTTTTCCCAGAACAACAAAAAGCTTGGGAAGTCGAACGGAAGAATTTACAAAAAGTACTAGAAAAATATGGGGTAGAAGTCCTTTTACCAAGAAAGTTGACCTCTTTTGAAAAAGAACTAGGGCTAGAGTATGGCTACAGTAACTTTTTCACCAGAGACCCCTTTTTTACGATTGGGGATCTATTGATTGAAGGTTCATTAAAGCTCCCACACCGCAGAAATGAGATTCTACCGATTCGTGAGATACTCATGAATGAATCGAATGAGAATGACTGCTTGTATTTTTCTATTCCTAAGCCAGATATTTCGCAAGGTATCGATTCAGAACAAGGGCCTTTCTTAGAAGGTGGAGATGTTTTAGTATTAGGAAAAACGATTTTTGCAGGTAACTCAGGGTTAGCATCCAATACTCATGGTATTGAATGGTTAAGAAATCTAGTCAAACGATTTGGCTACAAAGTGATCGAAGTGCCACTTCATCCGACGATCTTGCATTTAGACTGCGCATTAAGCCTTGTCAAAGATGGATTGATGATCGTGTGTGAAGAAGCGTTCCTAAATGGTATCCCAGAACAGTTAAGCCATTGGGATCGGGTAGAGGTGTCTTTAGCACAAGCCTCTCGATTGGCGACGAACGGACTGCCGATCAACGAGACAACGTATATCACAGATCCAGAATTTACTTTTATTGGTGAAGAATTAGAGAAACGAGGAATCACAGTCGAGTATATTGACTATAAACTGACAAGGATTTTTGGTGGTTCTTTCAGATGCAGTACGCAACCGCTTCTGAGGAACTAAGTGGAAACGATCCTACAATATGGGAAAAGGAAGGTCATTGCAGAAATGGTAAAAATCACAAATTTTCGCGATATCGGTGGCATCAAAAATAGAAATGGCAAAGAAGTTTTAACAAATGTTTTCTTGCGTTCAGGTGAACTATCTAGTTTGACAGAAGAAGATGCTAGACATTTAGAAACCACCTATCGTTTAAGTAAAATCGTTGATTTACGCGGCGAAGATGAAATTCAGGCTCGACCAGATAAAACGGTTCCACAGACGAAATATATCCATATCGACATCATGAAAGATGTGGCAGACGAAGGCGCTGGGCTGGAAGATTTTGTGAAAATCGGCTCCCCTGAAAAAGCCACGAACTATATGACAAAAATATATGAAGATATCGCCTTGAATCCGACTTCGCAGAAAGGGTATGCTCGTTTCTTCCAAGAAGTACTCACTTTGGATCAAGAGGAAAGTCTTTTATTTCATTGTTTTGCTGGGAAAGATCGAACGGGAATCGCAGCCTTGCTAATATTAGAGTCATTAGACGTTCCTCGCAAGGCAATCTATGTCGATTATCTACGTACGAATGAACTACGTAAAAAAGAAAATGCGATGATTTTGGCGCAAGCAAAAAAAGTCCACTTGAATGAGGGGAATCTAGCTGCTTTAGATGTTGCGTTGAATGTGGACAGCAGTTACTTGGACCGTTTTTATCAAGTGGTAGAACAGGAATACGGGTCGATCCAAACCTATTTGAAACAAGCCCTGGCTATCGACCAATTAAGTTTACAGGCAATGAATAATCAATTTCTTAAAGGTTGAGTTGCTATTTTTCATTACTCCGAAAGTTAAAACATTGATTTTTCAAAAAAATGTAAGAAACCAATCATATTATAATCAACTGTATCGATAGACTTGCTGATCTAAGAAATTAGGTCAGTTTTTTTGTCTTCCAATACTCAAGAGAACAGTTGAAAAGGGATTCGGTTTATGAGTACGTGATGATAAAAATATTTTTTTCGGTTTGTTTTGAGGAATAAATATCTTTTTTTAGGATAATTGAAGTGGATATCAGGTTGTGAATCACATTATTTTAATGATTATAAAGATGTGTTTTTTTTGTTTTTTAGTGTAATGGGATTTTTGCTTTTAGTTTATTATAAGTAAGGGTTTGAGATAGTTTTATATTTACTTTTAAACGTTATTTTATTTTTACTTAATCATTCTTTTATATCAGGGAAATATGCGTGAGTACAGTATTTTTTCTGAATTAGAAAAAAATTATAAATAGATTAAAAATGGGTGAGGTGATATATTATTGAGGAAGAAAGAGCTTTTTTATTAATAGCTGTGAAGCTAGATACATGAGTAAGATATATTGTTTGATTGAGCACGCTATAAGCTATTAATGACAAATTCTTTCACTTATATACAGTTAGGGTAGGTGGTTACATGCGATGGAAGTATTTCTGGAAAAAATGGTCATCGATTGTTACTGTTGTGATGCTACTGTTGCTATTGCCTATGGGGCAGGTAATAGCAATCCATATAGAACCAATGGAATCACAACGTGAAGAAATAAACAACGAAGAATCAACGTTACAAGAGTTCGTAACAGATTCTAATTTTTTACCACAAGGAGAAGCGAGTGATGCGTTGTTGGAAATAAGTGAGGAAGCTTACGAAGAATATCTAAATAGCTACAACGAGATACGAGCTTCGCTAACTCCAAGTAGTGAGACAATCAGTGTCGAAGACAAAGCAAATGAACAAGAGAAAGACAACAGCGAGAACACTATGAATGGATCAGAAGGAATTGATCTGCCATCTGCAAGAGTTGTTCGATCGGGACAGCTCGGAACGATTCCTTGGAGTTTGGATAATACGGGGACCTTGACGCTTGGATCAGGTATCTTTGATGAGAGAAATGATGTTGGTGGTAGGTATGAAACAATCGACTATTTCAATCACTTTGCTCATCGGGATTTGATTCAACGGATTGTGATAACAGGAAGAATCGAGCTTCGTGGTCGTATGCAAGGTCGCCATAACCATCTCGAAAGTGGTAACGCATCCGGACAGGGACTTTTTTCGAATATGTCGAATCTACGAACCATTGAAGGCATCCACCATCTAGATACGACGAATGTCACTGATATGTCTACGATGTTCTGGAACTTATCCAGTTTAGTTGAGCTAGATCTTTCGTCTTTTAATACAACGAATGTGGAGCTTATGGGTTATATGTTTGCGGGCATGTCGACGATCACTCGTTTAGATCTTTCTAGTTTCAATACAGTAAACGTAACGGATCTGCGATCAATGTTCTTAGGTATGTCTAATTTAGTTGATTTGGATATCTCTAGCTTCAATACAGAAAATGTTAGAAATATGGACGGGATGTTTTCTTCTGTTAGCAAGTTAAAAGAACTGGATTTGTCTCACTTTGATACGAGAAATGTCACAACTATGATCGGGATGTTCAATGGGACCAGAGACTTGACCAATTTGAATATCTCGAATTTTGATACGTCAAATGTGACAAATATGGTACTTATGTTCGCCGATGCGAGTAGTTTGACAACATTAGATTTAAGTCATTTCGATACAAGGAATGTCTCTGTAATGACGGGTATGTTTGATGGCGCGACAAGCTTAACTGAGCTGAACATTCAAAATTTCAATATGAGTGGACTTACACAATCTTTAATGTTGCTCTTTCGAGGGGCACCTCTTAGAAAATTAGTGTTAGGTGAGAACGCTCAGTTTTTTGGTATGACCTTTCTAGCTGAGTTACCCTCAACGGCTACGCATCGACCGACTTGGCGAAACGTCGGATCCGGTACACCAGAAAAGCCCAAAGGTTCTTTCAGTTTGACAAGTGAAGAATTGATGACAATGTATAGCGGAAATGGAATCGCCGATACTTGGGTATGGCAACCACGAGTCTTTTCACCATTTACCATTGATGTGGAAGGACAAGGTACGGTGAATCCAAATACAACGTTAACTGTCGAGAGTGACGAAATCATTGATATCAGTGCAACACCTGCACTGGGATGGCGTTTTTCTCACTGGCGCATGGATAGCGGAGAAGGTGATATCGACGATGTGAACAGAGCAACAACAACATTTGAGATGGGGGAGGAAGAAGTTCGGTTAACAGCAGTTTTTACAGATTTGACTGCGATGATGTCTGTTCGGGTTCCGATGGCCGCAGTATTCAATACCACTGCTAGTTCCAATCATCGAACCATTGTTTCACCGGAGTACAGAATCTACAATGATTCGTCATTTGGGATTCTTGTGGATGTAGTAACGGCAAAAAATTTAAAGGAAATGGCTATCATCGATGAATTAAACGTCTCGGCCAGCGGTAATGAGAATACATTGATCGCCCAAGGAGCGGTTAAGGAGGAAAATGATTTTCAATTGTTCCCTCTACTGACACAAGATTCTAATACCTTTGAATTCACTGGGACTGCAAGCGAACTTCCGGAAGATAAAGTTCAAATCACCCCGTCGTTTGATATGGTTTTGCGATTTATTCCTGATCCATAAGTGAAAATACGTTTGAACGTTGATCGATAAATTTTATCGAAGGAATGGAGAAAGAAGAGATGGAAAAAGAGAAAAAACATAATAAAAAAATCTGGATTGCGTTGGCGTTGGTTCTTTTGATTGTCGGGGGTGTGCTCGTCTACTTCTCCATGCAAACAGAAGAACCAGTACCGACAGTTAGTGCTGAGCTACTACCAGGATTAAGAGATGCTAGTGATATCGAGATTGCAGAGCGTGCACAAGAAATTGCCGATGCCAATTATTTTACGTTGCAGATCGCACCTACAGCAACTTTTGAAAACGGGGAAGCAGAAGGATCGATCGAAATCGTTAACCCAGGAACAAATGTTTATCCAATTGCTGTGGATATCACGTTAGCAGATAGTGATGAAGTGATTTATTCATCAGGATCGATTCATCCAAACCAACAAATAGTTGGGGCAAAGTTGGATAAGCCACTTGAAAAAGGGGAATACGTCGCGATTGCTCGCGTCAATATTTATGATCCAGAAACCAATGAGAGACAAGGAATCACAGAAGCAGAACTCTCGATTATTGTTCAAAATTGAGAACTGTATGAATGGTTAACAAGGAGGGGAACATCATCATGCGCATAATGAAACAGCTTCTAATCGTCGTAGGGTTTGTATTGTTTGTGGGGGGTAGCTTAGCAGAAATCGCTTATAGTGCTGAAAATCAAGCCTTTTTTAAACGAGTAGAGGGGAAAATCGGTCATCAAAGTCCACCAGCAGAATCTGTTACGCCAGAAAATGAAGGAAATAAAAAGGATATTTTAGTTGTAGATACGTCAAGATTTCCCGAGCGAACGTCTCGGCCTTTAAAAGCCGGAGTAAATCTACCAAAAACAGGCAGCATTTTATCTAATTGGATAAAATATGTAGGTGTTATTTTAATGCTAATAAGTATCCTGTTACTTTTTTCGAAGCGTGATAGTGATGCAATAAAAAAATAATTCAACATACGGGATTAGTGACAACAAGTAATTCAATGAATAAGAAGCTGTTACATTATGCGCAGGATGTTTTTTGACGCATGAGATAAAACAAATCAAAGGAAAGAGGATGAAAGAATGAAAAAGCAAATGAAATTAGTAGGAACTGCAGCAATGATCGGAGCATTATTAGGAGGGACATCTTCTGTCGCTGCGACAACTTTTAACGGAGAACCAAATGGAAATATTCCAGTTACAGGACGTGTTGGGTTAGATAATACCGTTGATCCAGGGGTTAACCCACCGACAAATCCAGATGAAATGATCAACGTGACTGTACCAACATCAGCAGTCTTCTTCACAACTGGTACTTCTGGTCATACAGAGGTCCAATCACCCGTTTACAGTGTTACAAACAACTCGGCTTGGGATGTCAATATCAATATCACAAGTTTAGCTAACCCAACTAACTTATCTAGCTTAAGTGTATTAGAGTTAGATGTAGAAGATCAATCCGACAACGTACGAATTGTTACAAGTGGATCAGCTCTAAGTGCGCCAGCATCTTTCATGTCACTAACAAAGAATGTAGCTGAAGGTGGAACAGCACCTACTAAAGAATTCGGATTTGTAGGAACAGCGATCCCTAATTCAAATATTGCAGATGTGATCACACCGACATTTGACATGGTTTTACAATTCCAGGCAGTAGTGCCAGCACCATAATACTCTCTTAACGAGTAGAAATGGATCGATCATTTTATTCAAGAAAAACGATAGAGCTTCTGGGGGAGAGTTATTTTATACAAGAGGTCATCTATCAAATAGTTGTTTTTTGAGTAATGAGAGGGACTATGTATTCTAGATGATAGAATATAATTTTTGAAAAATTCAACGATATAAATGGAAAGAGCAAACCAGTGATTATCTCTCATCGGTTTGCTCTTTCATGTTATCTGGTCAAAAAGAATAGCTGAAAAATATCATCTTCTTATTGATCAGATAGTCTGTTTATGAGGTAACTAACAAGCTCTTCTGTGTTACATCAAAAAAAGATCCGTTCGACTAAGAAACAGAAAGTCGAACGGATTTTCTTTTTGTTAATTGACTAGCAACTATCATCTGCGTCTTGGTTTTAGACTGTTTAGACCATGTCTAAACATTGCATCAAGAAGCGGTGACCAAGCGTTGGTTGTAAATTTAGCTTCTTTACCAGTCGCTAAGCGATTCATTTGTTGTTCATAATAAGAAAGACTAATAATGCTCCCAGCTTTTTTGTCGAGATTTTTCAGATGTGTCGTTAGACGTGGTAACTGAATGGCTTGAGCATGTCCTTCTACTAGTTGATTTGGCAACTCTGGATTCATTGCTAGTGCTCGTGCTAGTCCAACCATTGCAATTTTTTCTTTAGTGATTACTTCTTCCATTGTTTCTGGTTGTGTCAGTCCACCAGTTAAAATGATTGGGGTTGTCACTTGCTGTTGGATATCTTTAGCAAAATCAAGGAAAAATGCCCCTTTCCCAACCTCCATGAATTTTGTTTTTTCGTAATTGCCACCAGAAATCTCAACAAAATCGATCCCTAGTTCCGCCATTTTTAAAATAACTTGACGCGAGTCTTCTTCACTAAACCCTTGAGCAGTAAAATCTGTGGAATTAAGTTTTAAACCAACAATAAATTCCGGTGTAGTGGCTTCTCTTAGCCCTTGGTAGATCTCAAGAAGGAAACGCATCCGATTTTCCAAAGAACCACCGTATTGGTCGGTTCGCTGATTATCTGCTGGAGAAAGAAATTGGTTGATGAGATAGCCGTGTGCACCATGGATCTGTACTCCAGAAAAACCAGATTCTTCCGCTATTTTACCAACTGTAACAAATTGTTCCACCAGTGTTTTGATCTCTTTAGTAGTTAGTTCTCTTGGAGGATTAAAAAATCCTTGAAGTTCTTCACCTATTGGTTGAGCAGTAGGTGCAACCGGTTGTGAGTTCATTGTTTTGGGTGACTGTTTGCCGGGATGATTGATTTGTAAAATAAATTTTGTATGGTTTTCTGTTCCAGCTTTGGCCCAGGCTTTTAAAATTGATTTATCTGTATTTTCATCTATAACAACATTTCCAGGTTCACCTAAATGATCACGATCGACCATGACATTTCCTGAAATTAAAAGTCCACTACCGCCTTGAGCCCAACGGTGATAAAGATGAATATGTTTTTCAGTTGGGTTATTTTCTTTGTCGGCAAGTGTTTCACTCATTGCAGATTTGACGATTCGATTTTTTAAGATTGTTTGATTTGGTAAAGTGATTTCTGATAATAGCATTGAATTCTCCTTTTATTTCAGTATTTTTTTTAAAAGTTTCAACGACCGATTTGAATAAGGTGGGAATAATCCAGGAACGTTGAAGGTTGAACGATTTTCATAGACTCCTTTTTGATGAGAAAAGGTAAGAAAACTATATTTTCCGTGATAGCCACCGATACCAGATTCTCCTACACCACCGAAAGGTAAATGAGGATTGGCTACATGTTTCAGAACATCATTGACCGTCACATTTCCTGATGAAATAGCGGCCATGAGCTGTTCTTGTTTCCGATTCGATGTTGTAAATAGATATAGTGCTAAAGGTTTTTCATACTGTTTAACTTGAGAAACCGCATCATCGATGGTATCAAAAGTCAAGATTGGTAAGATCGGCCCAAAGATTTCTTCTTGCATCGTTGCGGCATCATGACTAGGTAAATCTAAAATGGTGGGTTCAATATATAAATCTTCCCGATCTGTTTCACCACCAAATACGACAAAGGAGTGGTCAGCTTCTAACATCTGTTGCAATCGGATAAAATGGCGATCATTGATGATCCTGCCATAGTCTGTGTTATTTCGGATATCAGAACCATAAAATTCTTTCGTGGCAATAATCATTTCTTTGATCAATGTGTCTTTTCGTTTACGGGACACTAAAACATAATCTGGCGCAATACAAGTTTGTCCGTTGTTCTGCAATTTTCCCCAAACGATGCGCTTTGCTGCCACTTTTAAATTAGCAGTATCATCGACGATCGCGGGACTCTTGCCACCTAATTCTAAAGTGACGGGTGTCAAATTCTTTGCGGCAGCTTGCATTACGATTTTTCCTACTGGGACACTGCCAGTAAAGAAGATATAATCGAATCTTTGTGCGAGTAATTCAGTCGTTACGTCCACACCACCTTCGACCGAGGCAATGTATGTTTTGTCAAAAGTTGAATGAATCAACTTTGTCAGAACTTTAGCCACATTTGGCGCTAATTCGCTTGGCTTCAAAATCACCGTATTCCCTGCGGCAATTGCCCCAATCAGTGGTTCAATAGCTAAATGAAAAGGGTAATTGAAAGGAGCAATGATCAACACTTGTCCATAAGGTTCATACTCAAGATAACTTTTCCCCCACATATAAATCGGTGTATGAACGGTTTTTCGCTTGGCGTATTTCTTTAATTTTTTGATCATTTCAGAAATACTTTGATAGACAACACCAATTTCAGTGACATATGCTTCGTGTGCTGGTTTTCGCAAATCTTTGAATAATGCTTGTGTCAATTCAATCTCTATTTCTTGCATCGCCTGTTTCAGTTTGATTAATTGGACTAATCGAAAGTCGATTGATTTTGTTTTTCCTGTTTCAAAAAAATGTTGTTGATCCTGTAAAAGTTGGTTGATCATCCGTTTTCTCCTTTTAATATATTTATATGTTCGAACTTATGAACCTATTTATTTAAAAAGAAAGGCCGAAGCCTTTTTATATTTTTTCTAGTAGTTGCATAAATCCTTTCAAGTTACGTTTGATACAAGCAACATCTAAATAATAGATCCGCTCTTTGCCACGTTTTTCGACATACACAATCCCTGCTTGTAAAAGCAACTTTAAATGATGAGAAATAGCGGGGCGAGAAATAGACATTTCTTCTGTGATTTCTGTCACACTTAAACCACCTTTTTCTACTAGCAAACTGACGATTTCTTGACGATTTTCTTCTTGTAATGTCGTAAATAGGGGCGTGGAATCGCGTAATAACGCTAAAAATGTTTCTCGCATAGTGACCTCCTTCAATTTGTTAAAGTGAGTATAACACGATATGTTTAAACTTGTCAACGTGTTATGGAAAGCCATCATAAGCATGTTATTTTTTAGTTTATTCACTTATTTATTATTAGTATTTTCACATAATTTTTGATATACATGTTTACAATCTATTTTTTTTTAAGAATAGATATAAAAAGCAAAAGAGGTGTGAAAAATGCGAGAGTTACAGTTAAAATTTATTACAAATACGATTACAGAAAGGTGGATGCGGATTTTAAATGTGATCGAACAACAGAATATGTTTACGATTGTCGGATTGTCACAGCAACTTGGTGTTTCTAAACGGACAATCCTAAAAGATGTCAGTGAACTGAAAAATTACTTTGAAGAGAGTGCGATTTTTGAGTCAAATACCACTGGCTATTTTTTTAAAGAAAAAAATCGACGACTGTATCATGAAGACAAAGAAGCATTGTTACAATCGGAGATTTGGTTTGAAATTATCAGTGACATTTTTTATGGAGAACTAGTATCTGTCGGAGAATTAGCTGATCGCTATAATTATTCAGAAAGTACGATGCTACGATCAGTCGCTCAAATCAAAGAGGTTTTAAAAGAATATCAGCTTTCACTTAGCTTAAAACCAGTGGACCTTGTGGGAAAAGAAGGAAATATCCGCAAGTTTTTTTTTGATTTTTTTTATGAAGGAGAACCAACACCGTATACGGTCTATCCCCCGGAAAGTATCCACCAAATGTTTTTGGATAAGTTAGGTGAGCGTCTTGGTAAGTATGAGATAGGAACAGGGATCATGGTCACAGGATTTTATTACTGTTTGTATATCACGATGATCAGAAATAAGAATGGGCATATCATCTCTTTACCTCGTAGGATAAAAGAGATCGATTTTAGCAATGAGACAGATTTTTTATTGATGTCCGAATTGATTCCACTGATCAAAAAAGAGTATGGTATTTCGATCCACCAAGATGAAATCATTTGGCTTTTTTTGATCATAATCAGCAAACGAACAATTGATCATATCGAGCAAGAGACTGTCTTTTTGGAGAAGTATAATCAGTGGCCTGAAATAGAACCAGTGATTGAATCTTACTTCCAATTATTCAACATCGACCGAAAGACTGATCCCATATTATCCACCTTTCTTTCTGCCTTTTTTCTGGGGAGGAAAATCAATAATGAAATGGCACCAATACTGAATAAATTGTTAAGTGAAGAAATTATTATCATCAAAGATCTCTATGGTTTAGCCTATGAGAAAAATCGACAATTTATTCATGAAAACCAATCATTGCTGTCTTTCTCAGAGAAATATTTAGAAGATATCATAGCAAGTTTAACGATGTATACAGAAATCTTGTTCTCTTATTATTCACCCAAGAAAACAGTGTTGTTTCTTTTGGAAGGTAATCATTTACTCGTTCAGTTGATCAAAGTCCAAGCCAATCAACTGTTGTCGAAGCAGCATCATGTGCTGTTTGTTCCGTTACATGAATTAACAGAAGAACGTTTGAACGTTGAGCATGTTGATTTGATCGTAACGAATTATCGTCCTTATTTATTGGATTACCAGTTGAACAAGGACTATTTGTTGATCAATCGAGTCCCTAATAGAAATGATTGGGTCAACATTTTTACTCAGTTGAATCCTTTACTCAATAGTATGCTGTAAGAAGTAAAAAACGACATTAATCGATGAAGTAACTAAAGAGATTAACTGATCTCCGCGGTTCTTCATCGATTTTTTGTTGTGCAACTAAAAGAGCGAATCTATCAAAGGCACATAGTGAAAGTAGGAACAAGCCACTTCACTAGTTAGTGAAAAATATGAATTTCTTTTCTTTTTGCGCTACGTTAATCTTATTTATGCAGAAAGTAATGATAATTACTATTATGTGAGAAAGGTTATAGGAGGAGGGAAATGAATCGTAAAAAAAAATACATACTAAGCCTGAGTATGTTACTTATTCAATGTTATGCACCTTTGGTTGTATACGGGACAGAGGTTCGATCAGTTGAAACAGAGGGGGCAGTCGGTTTTACAGGCGTGTATGAAATGCCTGGAGATCCAGTACCAGCTCCAGAAGTTGAAATCAAACCAGACTTCCCGAAAGAAATCGCTCAACAACCGTCAGAGGAGAGAGATGCCAGTCACAGAAGATTGCCAAAAACGAATGCACAACAAATGAGTAGTTGGATAATTTTAGGGGTTTTTCTTGTGATAATGACACTTAGTTTTTGGTTTTGGAAACACAAAAAGAAAAAACAATCATAGAAAGTAGGACGTGTATAAATGAAATTAGTTAGATTAGCAACAATTGCAGCCTTATCATCAACAGTTTTTGCCGGAGGTATGACTGTATTTGCAGAAGATGGTTCCACAGACACATCAAAAGAAGTACGTAATGTAACAACTAATGGAACGATTGAATTTACACCAAATGAAGATGAAGAGCTAGTCGTTGTTCCACCAGTAAAAGAACCAGATGTCGAGATTGAGCCTGAAGTGCCAGGAACAACTGGGCCTTTATCAATCATGAAAGCTGTCACAATGGATTTCGGTTCACAAGTCATTTCAAATCAAGATCGAACATACAATATGGTTGCAGAAAAACAACAAAAAAAGGGGACAACTGGTGAAGAAAACAAAGTTCCGTATGTCAGTTTTGCGCAAGTACAAGATGTCCGTGGAACGAATGCTGGTTGGAATCTGCAAGTACGCATGACCGACTTTAAAGCAACGAATACAACAGTGAATGATACATTGCTCGGTGCAGAAATTTCATTGTTGGATCCAAGAATCCAGTATGAAGGAAGTACGCCTGGTAATGCGCCAGTAGCTCATCCAGCTGGAATGAAATTAATACCAAATGCTTCTGCGGTATCCGTGATGACAGCAGAAAAAGATAAAGGTGCAGGGGTATCTTCAGTTGTTTGGGGGAACCAAGCAGACCTAGATGCACAAGAGGCGAACGATGAAGTTGAAGTAGTAACAAACGATGCGATCCAATTGTTTGTTCCTGGTTCTACAGCAAAAGATGCGACACAATATAAATCAACATTGACTTGGGAATTATCCAATACACCTGATGTTAGTGGTGTAAATTAACAAGAAAAAAAATATGAGTAACATAACGAATCATAATCATTAAAAAGCAACCGATTTTTGTTTATAGAAGTGAATGTGGTAGCGTTACAATTTTGTAGCGCTACCTCCTTTAAAGAAAGGGGTAAGTTTATGAAAAAGACAAGTACATATCGAAAAAATAAAATCCAACAAGTGGGGATCGTATTACTCGTCATGATTGTCAGCCTGATGGCTCCCATGTTGGTTGGAGCGGAAGAAGGAACGTTGAATTTTTATGTAACGCCTGAGTTCTCAGCAAATCAAAAATCAGGAAATGATCGTTATTTTCAATTGAATCTTGCACCAGACACGACAGAAAAGCTAACGTTGAAACTACAAAACGCAAACGCAGAAGCCAAAAAAATCAAAATCACCCCACATACTGCTTATACCAACGTGATGGGGGTCGTAGAATACGGACAAGATACGGAAGAAGCAGATCCAACGCTCAAACATTCGTTGGCTGAGTTGATTGAACAACCAGAAATCATTGAGCTTGCTGGAAATGAAACAAAGACCGTTACGCTTGACTTGAACATGCCTACAGAAGAATTTGAAGGATTATTAGCGGGTGGATTACGAGTGTCAGAAGTCAAAGAAGAAGCAACAGAAGAAACGAGTAATGAAGAAGGTGTCGCCATCCAAAATGAGTTTGCGTATATCATCGGTGTGGTTGTGAGCAACAAACAAGATGCTGTACAACCGGATTTAGAGTTGTTAGATGTTTTTGCTGACCAACTCAACTATCGCAATGTGATCAGTGCAAATCTACAAAACTTCACCCCGACATTCGTGAATCGCTTAGAAGTCGAAGCTACGGTTCAAAAAGTGGGCGAAGAAGAGATTTTATACCAAGCCAGTCAAGAACAGATGCAAATGGCACCAAATTCGAATTTTAATTTCCCGATTTCTTTGGAAGGTGATCGTTTTCGCAGTGGTGACTACGTATTGAAAATGACGGCGCGTTCTGGGGAAGACGAATGGCAATGGGAAAGAACCTTTACGATCGAAGCAGATGAAGCACGAGCATTGAATCGTGCGGATGTTATGGTCGATACGAGTATTAATTGGTGGATGATTGGTTCAATCATGTTACTTGTTTTATTGCTTGGAATAATTCTTTACCTAATCCATAAAAGAAAAAAAGAGCAACCGAATAAGAGTAATGAGAAGGAGTGAATACAATGCCCTCAAGATTAAGAAGAACGATGCTTTTTTTAGGGACGACAATTTTAGTGATACAAACAGTAATTATACCGATCGGCATGGTCTACGCAGAAACCACGATGGACAATGTGGAACATGAGCCAATGGAACGTCCTGCTATCCAAAACTCCTTAAAAGAACTATCCAGTAATCCTAACTTTTTCTTTTCTCAATCTCAATTGCAAGGAACGATAAAAGTTCCGCTACAAGTGACGTTCTTTTCTGATCAAGAAGTGTCAGAGGCACGAGTGGTCTTACCAGAAGAAGCAACGCTTATCCAAGACCAATTGTCGTCAGGGATTTCAATCGAACAAGGAGAGCAGCCTCATGAATGGATCGTTCAGTCAAAACATGCGCAAAATACGTTTGTCCTTCCTTTGGTATTTGACAAGACAGGAAACTATGAACTGTCCGTGGAAGAAACGACGACTCAGCTAAAAATCAGTGAGCCAGAAGCGATCAGTGATGGACTTCCAGCTGAAGAAAGTGACTCCCCTGATGAGGAGCTAGGCGGACAAAAGGAATCAAAAGAGGGAGAACATATAATAGAAGAAAATCAAGAGGATGATCAGACATCCGAAGAAGTAGATGAGCCTAAGGAAGAAGCTCCGCAGAATCAACAAACAAAGGAGAAAGAGCCTTTCGTAAGTGTTTCAACATGGGAAGAATTTCAAAAAGCCATAAGTAACGATGATGTACAAAAAATTATTTTGGAAAACGACATAGTCAGAAACGCTGGAGCGGCAGGAACGATCAACAGAAATATAGAAATTGACGGACAAGGATGGTCGATAAATTTTGCCAATAATACTGCTGGATTCACACTTGGAGCAGTGAGCGTAGAGACGACAATTACTTTAAGAAATATAACAATAACAAAACCGGGAACTACAGCAATTTTTACAGGTACAGCAGCCAACAGTCAAAGATGGACATTAAATTTTGAAAATGTTCATACAGGAAGTGGGAATGTATCTGGTTTAGTTAATGCACCGAATGCAAAGGCAGGATATATAGGTGGCGAAAATACTTATAGGTCGACTATGAATGCGCGTGATGATGCTGTCTTCCGAGTCAATAATTTTTTTGCTCGAAATGGAAGTAAAGTAAGTATGGACCTGCAAGCAAAGTTAGCACAAATTTCAGGCGTATTACCGGTAGTTCAAATTACGGATGAAGACACTACAGTTTCTATTAATACAACTTCAACAAGCTCTGGTAGATACGGAGGGGTTATCAGACTAGATTCAAATGAATCGCTTATTGAGGTTAACAATGGAGCATCTTTGAAAATAGAAGCCCCTCAAACTAGTGCGCTTCTTTATGATACTGCTACGAATTCAAGAATTTTGGTAGACAATGGCTCTAAAATGGAACTTTACTCTTCTCTTCTTAATGGAAATGATGCAACAGTTAGATTTTATGGGGCTGCAAGCCGAGGTTCTCGATTTGATATAGATAATAATAGTACTGTTATTATTGAGGCTGAAGAAGGAGCTGCTCCGGCAGTAAGATTTCGTGCGGATGGTCAATTCTTTGTAAAAGGAAATAGTAAATTACAAATGTACAATGGTGGAAATGGCTCACCTAATAATTCGGCGAATCAAGGTATAGAATTTGCTAATGATGGTGGAGTTTTTGATTTGAGTGGCGTGGGAACAGAAGTAAATATTGTCTCTGATTTTGGACCTGCTATTGGTGGAAACAGTTCGATGGAAATCAATGTTAGGGAAGGAACTAGTTTTACAGCAATTGGAAGATCGAGCACAGCATCAGGTGCAATATTTAATGGTTCAGTTAGTAATATAACTATTGATAATCCACTTTTTTTTGATTTTAAAAATACACGTCCAAACGGAGGCAATATATACAGTGTATCGGCATCCTCTATATTTGATTTGAAAAATTCTAATTTTGCAGCATGGGCTAATGGTTCTAATTTTGATCTTGAAGCAGAAAAGTATTGGAATATGATTGATTTTGAATTAACGGGAAGCAATTTTAATACTATTAGAAAGACTAGCGATCCGGAATCATTTAATACAAGTACTTTTGGACCGGCTGGAATGACTGCATATAGTAGAATTAGTGCAAATAACGCACGTGCTGTTGTAGATGAATTAAGAGTTCCTACCAATGCAGATAAGTCTATTTTTGGTCATGTAAGTATTCCGGAAGGGAGTGACTATAGATCAGCGTTTGAAGGCGAGGTAGAACTAGAGATAGAAATTGAACGACTTACTGGAGAAAAAGAAACACATAGAGCAGTTACTAAAGTAGATAGTATCTATGGTGAAGCAGATAGAGAGGGGATATTTGAAATAAAATTACCTGATCTTTTAAATGAGGGAGATCGGATTAGCGTTCTATCTGCTTTTCGCGGTGTTGGTGAAGTTGGAGTTCCAAGTTTACCGGACGATATCAAAATAGATAGTGTTGTCGTCTTTCCAATTATCCCACCAAAACCAGTGGAGTTTCCTTTGAATACCATCGGAAAAACAGCAACACATGTTCAGGGATATGTTGAAAACAAAGAGGTTGAAATAACCGCAACTCATAATGGACAAATCTTTGACACTTCTGATGTAACGGTAGACAACGAGGGTAACTTTATCCTGAATTTATCTGACTTAACTTTAAAAGAAGACGATGAGATTCAGGTCTTTCTAAGAGATGCGGAAGGCTCGGCAAAAGCCGCAGGTGTGATCAATCCGCCAGAAACCAATAACGCACGTGGAAATATCAACCCAGCTGCTGACTTAACATTTCACGATGTAACTTTTGAACCGGCTACGACATTAATCGTTGAGGATGTAGGACCTTTCTCACCGGTAGATCCTTTGGATCCAGAATTAGAAGTGGAACCTGAAAATAAACCAGAATTGCCAGAAGATCAAGGGCAACTAAGTATTGACTTTATTTCGTCCTTCAATTTTGGCTCACAAGCTATTTCTGTTCATGAACAAACCTATTATGCCCAACCTCAACGATTGTTGAATGAAGATGGGACAGTGAAAGAGAACGAAGAGCGACCAAATTATGTTCAAATCAGTGATCGTCGACCGGACAATGAGCGAAGTGGTTGGCAATTATCGGTTACCCAGAATGGACAATTCAGTAATCAAAATGGTCATGAATTGCTTGGTTCGGAAATCCAATTGAGTAATCAACAATTGGCGACAGCACAAGGCGGAACTGCGCCTGAGCTACAGGAAGAATCCATGCAGAGGATTTTACCAAATACGAAACAAATCTTATTACAAGCAGATAAAGAATCTGGAACTGGAACGTGGATCTATCGCTTTGGTGATCAAGAATCGGCACATAAGAGTGTCGGATTGTATGTCCCTCAAGGAACGAATCCAGAAGCTGAGAAATATACAACGACGTTAACATGGGAATTAAGCAGTGTTCCAGAAAATCAATAAAGAAAAAGAGTTGTGACAGCCATATACAGTTTCGAAAAATAAGCCAGAAACCCCAAAAATCTTGGGGTTTTCTGGCTTATTTTTGCTAACATTCTTTTTTGAATACATTTACTAAGTTTTAGAGAGTGTGAGAGGACGAATATTATCACATTTTTTTCATCCTCTTAAAACTGAGGGGGAAAAGCACTATTATAATAGTAGAAAACTTTCTGTAAAAAGTGCGAAGAAAACGAGAGATCCCTTTACACTAGAGTAACTATAACGTATATAATCTATATAAGGTGTGCTGTCACCATTAACGTTGATCGGCACAGAAAAAGAAGTAAAAAAAAACGAAGCAAGCGAATATGGAGATAAATATGATAAAGAATAAATTGCAACAATACAAAATATTATTGATATTATTGATTCTTGTAGCTGTTTCGCTGATTATTTTTTTGAATCAAATCATTTATGCGTGGTTGATCGTGGAAATGTTTGCCTTTCTTCTTTGTGGCTATTTAGTGATTTTTGATCAAAGAGAAGCAACCTCTAAAATCGCTTGGATCTTAGCGTTATTATTTTTACCGATCGTTGGGATCATGCTGTACTATCTGATTGGTCGTGAGCCACGATTACGCAAGTTATCGAAACAGCAACTAGAGAACGAACGAAACATACAAGAAACGGTGTCCAAGATTCTTCAGGAACATTCAGAAATCATTCATGCCAAGCACGATCTTTCCAAAGAAATTTTCCATCTTTCCGCAAAGTATCCCACAAAAGACAATCAATTGACATTGTTAAAAGAAGGGACGGATGCTTTTGCTTCATTGTTGCAAGATATCAAACAGGCAACACATCATGTCCATGTTTTCTTCTATATTATAAAAGGGGATGAAACTGGCGAAGAACTAGTTGCTGCTTTGATCGAAAAAGCTCGACAGGGAATCAAAGTACGTTTTATGTATGACAGTGTCGGATCAATTGCTTTCCCGAATCGATTATTAGATACGATGCGAGAAAATGGTGTAGAGGTAAGAACCTATGATCTATTGAATTCACCGTGGCTGAGTAACAAAGCCAATTGGCGCAATCATCGGAAAATCGTTGTGATCGATGGGGAAATTGCACACACTGGTGGTATGAATATCGGGAATGAGTATAGTGGACGCGGGAAAAAGTTTTCTTATTGGCGAGATACGAATGTTCGAATCGAAGGGCCTTCTGTACTCGAGTTGCAGGAATGTTTCGTTTATGATTGGTTATTTCTCGATGAAGGAACGGAAACGATCACTTATTTCATCAACCAGCAAGAGCTGTATTTTCCCTTACAAACGGAACAACCAAAAGGTTCGGAAATCGTACAGGTCGTTTACGGAGGGCCGTATGATCAGGAGAGGATCATCAAAGACTCTTTCAATGACTTGATTGGTAAAGCAGTTGATTCGATCAAGATTGCTATGCCTTACTTTATTCCAGATGAAGAAACACTTGGGGCGCTTAGACGAGCAGCTCGCTGTGGGATCAACGTGCAATTGATCATACCAGGAAAAGGCGATCGCGGGATTTCATTTCATGGGACGAACTCGTTTATTGATGATTTGTTATCGGCAGGAGTTGAAGTGTCGATCTACGATACGACTGCATTTATCCATTGTAAATACATGATCGTTGATGATGTGGTCGCAACGATTGGATCAACTAATTTTGATATTCGTAGTTTTTATCTCAATCATGAACTGTCAATGTTCATTTATGGTCCATCAAAAACGATCGATGAATTGAACGTCCATTTTACAGAAGATTTAGCCCACGCTGAAAAGGTCAAAAAAGACGAATGGCAACGGCGAAGTGCATGGACGAAAATCAAAGAGAAGATCAGTGGCTTGTTTGTGCCGATACTTTGATAGAAGCAACGGAATCAGCGCATAAGAAGTTGCCATTAGCCTAAGACAGAATAGACAAAGCGTTTCTTACGTGTTTGTTTCTTCTGTTTTTTCTTTTATCCTTTCTTATTGTTTTATAACAATACAATGCGCAATAAAATAAGTTTTTTTAGAGATATGCTACTATAGAGATAGATATAGAGTGTTTTTTTACAGTTGGATCATACGAGTTTGCATCTGTGAAAATGTGCTTTGAGACTTAGAAAGTAAGAGGTGATTTTGTGAAAAACAAACAGAAATCAGTCATTGTTCTGGGAGGTGGACTTGGTGGTTTGTCTGCAGCAGTTTCCTTAGCCCAAGAAGGATTCGACGTATCGCTATATGAAAAGAACGATCATTTAGGGGGGAAATTGAACCGTTTAGAAGCAAATGGGTTTGGCTTTGATCTAGGTCCATCGATTTTGACGATGCCCCAAATTTTTGAAAAACTGTTTCTCACGAGTGGCAAACAGATGGCAGATTACATTCCGATCGAACGGTTAGATTTGCAGTGGCGTTCTTTTTTTCCTGATCACACAACGATTGATCTATACAGTGATTTAACGAAAATGGCCCAAGAAAATCCTTTGCTGACTGCAAAAGACATGATGGAGTATCAAGATTTTTTAGACTATGCGAAGGAAATCTATGCGGCCACCGAAGTCGGTTATTTTGACAAAGGGCTTGATTCGACAATGGAGATTTTAAAAGAACATGGTGTGATCAAAGCGTTGAAAGGGTTTGATTATTTTTCTTCGATGCATGATGGAATCGCTAAACGTGTGAGTCATCCAAAAATGCAAGATATCTTAGGGTATTTCAGCAAATATGTCGGTTCCTCTCCTTATGATGCGCCAGCGGTTTTAAATATGATGAGTTATATGCAGCATGAGCAAGGAATTTGGTATGTTCCGGGCGGAATGCATAAAATTGCTGAAGGAATCGTCAACCTTGGGAAAGAGCTCGGCGTAGCGTTCCATACTGGCTGTCAGGTTGAAAAACTAAATGTAGTGGATGAACAGATCCGTTCGGCACGACTAGCGGATGGGACGGTGATCGAAGCAGATTATTTTGTTTCGAATATGGAAGTGATCCCAGCTTATGAACAATTATTAGATGAAAAACCAGCGTTTACAGAGAAATTAGAAAAGAAATTTGAACCCGCAAGTTCAGGTTTTGTCTTGCATCTAGGTGTTAATAAAGAATACCCACAATTAGCCCATCATAATTTTTTCTTTTCGAATGCTTCTAAAGAAAACTTTGATCAAAACTTCCATCAGCATCAGTTGCCAGACGACCCAACGATCTATCTTGTGAATGTCAATAAGACTGATCCTTCTCAAACCATCGAAGGACATGAGAACATCAAGATTTTACCGCACATCCCTTATTTACAAGATCAACCATTTACAGAGGCAGAATACGATGCCTTTCGGGAGCGTATCTTGATCAAATTAGAAACGATGGGGTTAACGGATTTGAGAAAACATATTGTCTATGAAAATCGTTGGACCCCGGAAGATATCCAAAAAAATTATTTATCCCATCGTGGAGCAATCTATGGGACTGTATCTGATCGTAAGAAAAATCATGGGTTCAAACATGCAAAACATAGTGAGCGCTATGACAACTTATACTTTGTAGGTGGGACAGTCAATCCAGGTGCAGGTATGCCAATGGTCACTTTGAGTGGGCAACAAGTGAGTGACAAGATTGCTCGAAGAGAAGCGGATGTATAGGAAGGAAGGCTTATTTTGTTACTAATAATGATCGTCCTTTTTGTCGCTTGGCTTTCAGGTTGGTGTATCTTTTATCGACTGCCATTCATCACAAACCTAACCTCTGCAAAACGTTTTGACACAAATGTTTCAATCATTATTCCTGTACGTAACGAAGCAAATACGCTCCCCAAATTGCTACAATCGATCCAAAGGCAAACGATCCAACCACGAGAAATCATCGTCGTGGATGATGCTTCCACTGACGGTACAGCAGAAATCGCCAAAAACTTAGATGCAACAGTTTTCTCAAATGATCGTGAACAGCATGGAAAGGCGGCTGCTTGTTGGTTAGGTGCAACAAAGGCCCAAAGTGAGCATTTCTTATTTTTAGATGCAGATACATTTTTTCAGACAGACAATAGTTTGGAAAGACTATTGAATGAATACGAAAAAAGAGGGAATAGTGGCTTGCTGTCGCTTCAACCGTTTCATCAAACTGTTCGCTTTTATGAACAGCTCTCGTTTGTTTTCAATGTGGTCATTCTGGTAGGGTTGAATACTTTTTCTGTGCTAGGTGAAAAATTAAAAGCAGCGGGGGCGTTCGGGCCGTGTATCTTATGCTCGAAAACCGATTACTTCCAAGTCGATGGGCATAAAGATATACCTAGTGGGATCTTAGATGACATGGCTTTAGCCAAACGTTTTCAAAAGGCAGGGTTTCCCATCCATTTATATGGTGGGAAAGAGTTGATTGCTTTTCGCATGTATCCTGAAGGTTTCAAGCAATTGATCCAAGGATGGACAAAGGATTTTGCCACAGCTTCTAGAGCAACCAATCCCTTTATTTTGTTCGGGACCATATTATGGATAGCTGGTGGAGTTGGCTCTGTATTGGCTTTTCGTACGGATCAATGGCAGTTTGCGCTAGTCATCTACTGTCTGTATGTATGCCAATGCATCATCTTTGCCAAACGTGTGGGGAATTTCACCCTTGCTTTCTTGTTGTTTTTCCCGATCTTTTTTCTCTTTTTCCTTTTCTTGTTTTTATGGTCGTTGATCCAAACGTATCTGTTGAAATCAGTGACTTGGAAAGGAAGAAAAATCAAATTTTAGGAGGTTTTTATGCCGCTGATTTACTTTACTCCTTTCCGCCTGATTCTCGTTGATATCTTGGCATGGTTGGTTATCCATTTAGGGATCTCTTACTTACTTCGTCAGGTAGACGATGGCTTTTTTGAAAGAAATAAGCGATGGTTCCGCCCTTTTTCATTTGAGAAAAGCGGTGACTTCTGGCAAAAAAAATTTCGAATAAGAACGTGGAAAGACCGCTTACCTGATGGGACCGTCATTGCTAAAAATGGTTTTGATAAGTCAAAACTAGCGAACAATAATATTGAGTATCTGAAACAATTTGTGATTGAGACACAACGAGCAGAATTGACTCATTGGTTTTTGATTCCACCTGCTTTTCTCTTTTTTCTATGGAATCCTGCATGGGCAGGATGGGTAATGGTGATTTATGCGCTTGTTGTTAATCTTCCATTTATCATGATCCAACGATATAATCGACCACGGTTAGAACGAGTCCTAAATAAAATCAACAACTGATAGAAAACTTGCATTTAGTTGTGGGCGCAATATGTTCAGCCCAGAGAAATAAGGAGGAACCTACAAGATTGCTTTTCAAATTTTTGTGGGTTTCTCTCTATGTCAACAAAGGTTTCTTCGATTCGCAGCGTTTATACAATTTTAAGTTGAAAAGGTCTGGTCATTCGTTCTATCTCTTGCTAAAAACGAATAAATGGTTTTCTAGAAGTGAATACTACATAAACAAGCACCAAAATCCATTGATGAATAATTGTGGGGTTTTGGTGCTTTTTAGCGGAGCTTAACACTTTTATCAGAATCTCACAAACTGTCTTTTGTGCAAAGTTAGTGATTCAAAATAAAGTTGATTTTTTTGAAACTTTTCTTAGAAAACGATCGTCTAATTAAGTATAAAAAAAGAAAGCGGAGTGAGCGTATGAAACATGAAAAAAACGATTCATTTTTAACGATAGAGCTAATTTTCCTAGTCTTATTGTTCCTGTTTACTAGCCTCTTTTTATTGATGTATTCAATGGATACATTTTCAATCAGAGAAGAAAAACAAAAGGAAATAGAAATAAATGAATTAAAGAGAAGGGAAGATACGCAACTAAGTAAGGAAGCAAACAGGGATTTTACGAAAATACTGGGCCATATATATTATTTGAGATGAAACAATCAATGCAAATCATTTTCTGAGAGAGGGAGGTGTCTAATATTTTTAATCGGATCGCAAAAAAGCAACGAGTCAAATATTATGAATCTCAGTTAGAACAGTTGATTGAGACACAATATCAAAAAATGTATCGGATCGCTTATAGTTATACACACAGTTCGGAGGATGCACTAGATGTTATCCAAGATAGCTTTCAAAAGGCGTTGATGGATTTCTCAAAGGTAAAGAAGATTGATCATTTTCAAGCTTGGTTTTATAAGATCTTAGTCCGAACAGCAATTGATCATTGGCGTAAGAATAAACGAATGCCTTTGAATTTTGAATTGGAAGACGGTCCAGGACTTGAATTCATCGATTTTCAAAATGATGTTTCTTACATGGAATTACGAGAATTATTGAGCCAAACGCCTAGCCCAGAACGCGAGATCATTATCTTGAAATTTTTTGAGGGATTTACATTGAAAGAAATTGCGCATATTTTAAATTTAAATGAAAATACCGTGAAAACAAAAATGTATCGCTCGCTAGATAATTACAAAGAAATTTTAAAATAAAGGAGAGTGAATAGCGAAATGGGAGGAACAAAGAAAAAAATAAGTATGATGAATCAGGCGTATCAAGCGGGTGAAATCCCTGAACAACTAGAAGAAGAACTTTTTAAGCGTTTTGTGATTGCAAAGAAAAAAGTGAAAGTGAAACGACAAGTGAAAAAAGCTAGTCGTATCAGCTTGGGGATCGCCTGTTCAGCACTTATTTTGTTCGCAAGTGTTCAAAATAGAGACTTTCGCGTATGGGCGACAGAAATCCCTGTTCTCGGAGAGTTGGTTTCGATCATTACTGGTAAAACCTATTCATTCCAAGAAGAAAAAGCAGGTGTCTCGATTGCTGTACCAAAAATAATGGGGAAAGAAGAAATCCATGACCAGTTGAATCGAAAATATCTCGCAGAGGGACAACGAGCTTATGAGGAAGGAATGAAAGAAATCAAGAAAAACGGGCAACAGATTGATACAACAGGTGGATATCGCATATTGGTCAATGATGAGCGTTTTTTAGTGATTGATCGTTCAATCGAACAGACAATTGCGAGTACGCAAACGAACAATCAATTTGACACGTTAGATAAACAAAATGAGGTAATTGTGTCATTGCCTTTATTATTTAAAAATGATGATTATCTCATTGCTCTTTCAAAGGAAATTGAAGAACAGATGAAAAATCGTATGGAAAAAAATCCAGAATCAACTTATTTTGCTCTAGAGGATAATGGCTCATTTTTATTAAAAAAAGATCCTAGTTTTTATATCAATAAAGAACACCAGCTTGTTATCTTCTTTGATAAATACGAGGTAGCACCTGGTGCTATGGGGACACAAGAATTCATTATTGATACAAATAAAATCCAATCTTTATTGGCTGACCCAAACTATTTGAACTAAAGCTTTCAAACTTTACGAATAGAATCGTTCTTTGCCGAGAATAGTAGCATCAACCGGTAGAATCTTTTTTACATGTTTACCGGTTGACGCTTTTTAGGTTGAGAGAAATAGCATTCAATAATGGCCGAAGAATCCAATGCTTATCTGAATTACTCAATCGCTTGTTTGACGATTTCTTGCCAAAAATGAAAATATTCCTCTTCTAAATCGATCGAATCAAGTTCATCCCAAGCGATAAAGCCCTCGTTTACATAAAAGCCATCTTCTGTCATCTTTTTTTGAATCGTTCCTCGATAGTTTTCTCCTTTTTTTGTTTGGATCGTAATTTCTTGTTTGGCAATATAAGCAGTGATTATGACAGTCTCGAAATGATTCTTTACCATTGTCATCGGTAGCGCCTCCCTTTTATTCATTTTCCTCTTCAAAATATTGATAAAATTCATCTTTGATCAATTGTAGTTCAGCTTGTTGCTTTGGCTTGTTCCAATCGATTGATCGGGAAATTTGTTCGTCATATGTCTTGTTGGTACTAAACTCAAACCATTTTATTTCTTGTTTCAAACCAACGTGACGAATGTTCTCCCAGAGAATATGGTACTGGTCAATCGTCAGATATTCTTCATCACATTCACCTAAGAAAACGCCCTCGATATTTTCTCTATATCGACCAAATTCATCTTTTGTGTTTAATTGGATGGTCACTTTTTGTCGGTAGAGAAAGGACTGTAATAGTACTTGGTCGATTTCCTCTCTCGTCATTTGCGATTGGGGAGGGAGGTCTTTTAAGGCGGCTGCTGCATTTTCTTCGATCCCTTTCACTAGTTCATCCATGGCAAAAGCGGTTCCCCATTTCAAGCCAAAGGGGCGATCGCGGTATTCATTGTAATCGAGAAATTTTTTTTTCGTGCGTCGCATGTCCTTCACCTTCAATACCAGCCATTCCGCCAGCATGACCGCCTACAAGCGAACTGCGGGCGATTGCTCGACCACCTTCCAGTAAACTATGTGCATGGACGATTGCTTTGAATCCATATTTTTGTCGAATCTTATCCACGACAAAGTCAATCTTTGCCGCATTGACTTGCTCTTTAGGATCATCGAATAGATTCAATTGCAAGCCAGTCGCATAAACTAAGCGAGAACAATTGACGCCGATACTTCGGATATCTTGACGTTGATAATGTCGATCAAAAATCATCAATAGTGCTTCTGCTAAGACATGACTGGCGTTGGTCGGCTCGATTTTCATCTGTTGGTGAAACCCAGTTTTTCCTGAAACATCTGTGTAGCCTAAAGAAAAACCGACCCACAGACTAACTACTTGTGCTTTTGCTTCTTCTCGACGTAAGCGTGTGCCTACTTGATCCGCCATTTCCTTGATCACGATTTCAATCTCTTCTCGGCGAGTATAGTCCTTATTGAGGATTTGACTATTTCCGATGCTTTTTGATTTAGGGGTGTAGACTTCACCAAGAAAGCTTCGATCGATTCCCCAGGCATGGGCATAAAGTTGTGTACCAATTACCCCCATTGCACTTTTTAAACGATAGTAATCCGCATGTGCAAGCTCATAGATGCTATGGATGTTCATTTTATTTAAACGAATCGCTGTTTTTCGACCGATCCCCCAAAAATCTGTCAGCTGAGGGATCCGCCAAAGTTTTTCAGGGACGTCTTCATAACGCCATTCGGCGATCATGTCTCGGGTATCCTTGGCTTCATTATCCAGAGCTAATTTTGCCAATAGTGGATTATCACCGATACCGATCGTGGTATAGATCCCTGTCTGATCATAAACGTCTTGACGAATCTTTTTTGCAAGTGCCCGGGCATCAGGTGCATCGAACAAATTCAAACTATTTGTGATATCCAAAAAACTTTCGTCGACCGAATAGACATGATGGTTACTTTCGTCTGCATAGGTTTTATAAATCGCATTGATTTCTTTGTTCTTCTCCATATAATAAGCCATTCGTGGTGGGGCAATATATAAATCACTGGGATAAGGAAAGGGCAAATCACGCGCACGACTGATATTCGTGATCCCGTAGGCTTTTTTTGCAGCTGGACTAGAGGCAAGGATCAACCCGCTACCACGTTCTTCCCATGAATTTCCGGGATACGACATAACAACTAGTTTGGTTGTTAAAGGGTCTAATCCAAGTGAGACACATTCAACAGAAGCATAGAACGACTTACAATCAATACATAAAATATCTCTAGAAGGTTCTTTATGATAGTCAAATACAGGATTTTGATTTTTAAACATAACAGTCACCTCTTCTACATGATTAGAACACATGTTCGTATTTTTTGTCAACGAAAAAATCAACAGGAACTTTAAAAAAACATCGGTCTTCTAAAGGATCATTGGCATAAAGAGAAAAAGATTTGAAAAAGTAGTTGACTTATTTCAGAAAGAAATCTATACTTAAACCAATCTTAAATCAGTTTGGAGCGATTTCTTATGAAAATCACATTGAATTCACAACTGAATACGTATTACTTTAGCTATTTTAGATAGGTTTGTATTCATGACATTCATGGGTGCAAACACAACGTTTGTATCTATGATGGCTAAGGATGTTTGAGATGACTTGTCCGCCACATAGATGAAAATCTATAGTGGCTTTTTTGTTAGAATTGGTGAAGGCCCACTGTAGATTTGTCTACGGCGGGCTTTTTTTATACCTAACGAAAGGAGAACCACATCAGTTCATTTTCCAACGAGTTATTTTAAGTAAACAACGAACGATTTTCCATTGTCGATCAAGTGTTCAAACAGTGATAAAAAAATAAAAATAAAAAAGGATGTTATCTTATGATTTTAATTATTAAACCAGGAATTGAAGTAAACCAACTAGAACCAGTACTTTCACGTATCAAGGAAGAGGGCTTGGACGTCCAGATCAACCATGGCAAAGATCGTCTTGTTTTAGGATTGATCGGTGATCCAAAAATTATCCAAGGTGTACCATTTGAAAGATACGACATGGTGGAGCGTGCAGTAAAAATCTCTAATACGTACAAACTGACTTCTCGAGAATTTCATCCGCAAGATACAGTCGTTGATGTGGATGGTTTGAAAATCGGTGATGGTAGTTTTGTGACGATGGCTGGTCCTTGTTCGGTAGAAGGCGAAGAACAAATCATGGAAACTGCTCGTATGGCGAAAGCTGGTGGGGCAACGGTCCTACGTGGAGGAGCCTACAAACCTAGAACGTCACCATACGCTTTCCAAGGATTAGGAGAAGAAGGACTGAAAATGATGCGTAAAGCAGCGGATCATTACGGCTTAAAAGTTATTACTGAAGTCATGGATGAAGCCCATATCGATGTCGTTTGCGAATACACAGATATCATTCAGATCGGTGCCAGAAATATGCAAAACTTTCGTCTATTAGAAGCAGTTGGGAAAACAGGAAAACCAATTGGCTTGAAACGCGGGATTTCAGGGACGATCGAAGAATGGTTGAATGCGGCGGAATACATTGCGGTACAAAACAACCCAAACATCATCTTTATCGAACGTGGTATTCGTACTTACGAAACAGCGACACGTAATACCTTCGATCTAAGTGCTGTACCGATCATCAAAAAATTAAGTCATTTCCCGATCATCGTTGACCCAAGTCATGGTACAGGGGTTTGGGATCTCGTATCACCAATGGCAAGAGCTGGTGTTGCTAGTGGCGCAGATGGGATGATCGTAGAGATCCATCCTGATCCAATCCACGCATGGTCAGATGGACAGCAATCATTGAATGAAAAGAACTACCTAAGAATGATGGAAGAAGTCGAGATTTTAGTTGAAGCAATGAATAAAATCAAAGCCTTATAGAAAAGAGGAGCGTCATGTTAGAAGTTGTCTTACCAGAAAAAAGCTATGAGATCATCATTGAACGAAATGCACTCGATCATGTGTCTGAGTGGATCGAAGGAATCTGGAAAAATAAAAAAATCGCGATTATCAGTGATACGAATGTTTTTCCGATATACGGCGAAAAAATTTGTCAACAGTTGCGGGCAAGCTACGAAGTCGTCCATTATGTTGTTCCAGCTGGGGAGAGTAGCAAATCATTCGACATGGCAGCTAACCTCTATGCGTTTTTAGCAGAAGAACAATTTACGCGTAGTGATGCGGTGATTGCGCTTGGAGGAGGAGTGATCGGCGATTTAGCCAGTTTCGTTGCTTCCACCTATATGCGAGGGATTTCATTTGTCCAGATCCCGACTTCCCTACTGGCACAGGTCGATTCAAGCATTGGAGGAAAAACAGCAATCAATGCACCCATGGCGAAAAATATGATTGGGACATTTGCACAACCAGACGGGGTATTGATCGATCCAGAGACGTTAATGACGTTATCAGAGCGTAGAATCCAAGAGGGAATTGCTGAGATCATCAAGTGCGGCGCAATCAGTGATGAAACGCTATGGCAAGATTTGGCAAGCTTAACAGGAGTTGCTGACTTACTGGCTAATAGTGAAAAAATCATTGAAAAGGCGTTGCGTGTGAAGAAACAAGTTGTTGAAGAAGATCAATTCGATAACGGGAATCGTTTGTTACTGAACTTTGGCCATACGATCGGACATGCCATCGAAAATACTGCTGGTTATGGTCAGATCAGTCATGGCGAAGCCGTAGCGATCGGTATGGTGCAAATCACCAAACAAGCCGAAAGGATGGGACAATCACCAGTGGGTATCACTGCGCAATTGATCCAAATGATCGAAAAGTATCAGTTACCGATCAAGTACCAACCTTGGGAGGAGCAATCCCTTTATGATGCGATCACCCACGATAAAAAGGCACGTGGAAAGACATTGAAAATTATTTTATTAGATAAAATCGGACAAGCAAGAATCCAAGAAATCCCGCTTGAGTCCGTGAAAGACTATTTAAAGGAGGGGAACTAAATGCGTTTTTTAACAGCAGGAGAATCTCATGGTCCACAGTTAACTGCCATTATTGAAGGTATCCCGGCAGGTTTAGAAGTTTCACTTGAAAAAATCAATGAAGATCTTGCGAGGCGACAAGGGGGTTACGGTCGTGGTGGCAGAATGAAGATCGAGAAAGATCGTGTCCAAATCACCTCAGGTATTCGACATGGTAAAACGCTTGGTTCGCCAATCACAATGATCGTGGAGAATAAAGACTGGAAGAATTGGCAGACGGTGATGTCAGTCGAGCCAATCGAAGAAAAACATGTCACACGTCGTCGAGTAGCCAAACCTCGTCCAGGACATGCGGATCTAGTTGGTGGAATGAAATACCAACATCAAGATCTTAGGAATGTGTTAGAACGGTCTTCAGCTAGAGAAACGACCATGCGTGTAGCAATCGGCTCTTTAGCAAAACAGATCCTAGCAGCACTAGATATTGAAATTGCCAGTCATGTAGCAGTTCTTGGAGGGGTCAAAGCAACGATTCCTGAAGTGCTACCTGTGGCGGTGATCAAGGAAAAAACAACGATCTCCGAAGTCAATATGGTAGACCTTGAGATCGAAGAACAAGTCAAAACATTGATCGATGAGACGAAAAAAGCAGGTGATACCTTAGGTGGTGTCGTCGAAGTCCGGGTTGAAAATGTACCAGCTGGTTTGGGTAGTTATGTCCAATGGGATAAAAAATTAGATGGAAAATTAGCACAAGCCATGCTAAGTATCAATGCCTTCAAAGGGGTAGAATTTGGGATCGGTTTTGATGCAGCGACTTTACCAGGTTCTAAAGTCATGGATGAAATCACCTGGGATCAAGAACAAGGCTACCGCCGGACAACCAATCATTTAGGTGGATTTGAAGGTGGGATGACAAATGGGGAACAAATCATCGTTCGTGGTGTGATGAAACCGATCCCTACACTTTACAAGCCGTTGATGAGTGTGGATATCGACACGAAAGAAGCCTATAAAGCAAGTGTCGAACGTTCCGACAGTACCGCTGTACCAGCAGCTTCTGTGGTTGCTGAACACGTTATTGCAACGGCACTTGCCGTGGAGATCCTTGAACATTTCCCAGCGGATAACATGAATGAGCTGAAAAAATCTGTTGCCAGTCATCGGCAGATGATCCAAGACTTTTAGTGAGGAGACTGATATGAAGAAAAAGGTATTTGTCTTAGGTTTAGGTCTGATTGGTGCTTCGCTTTGCCGAGCCATCAAAGGATCGAATGTGACTCTTTATGGATGGGATCATTCAGCAGAAACAAGAAAAATTGCAGAAGAAGTCCAATTAGTGGATCATCTGGTGTCTGGGATCGAAGAAGCAAGTCAAATGGATGTCATTTTATTAGCGGTTCCTGTACAAGTTAGTTTGGACTATTTGCAACAATTAGCGACACTTCCGCTAAAGGAAACTGTATTGGTCAGTGATACTGGCAGTACGAAAGCAGCAATCATGACAGCGGCTAAGGAATTACCTTTTACTTTTATTGGTGGACACCCAATGGCAGGCTCGCATAAATCTGGAGTCAAAGCCGGCAATCCCAATTTGTTCGAGGAAGCTTATTATATATTGACCAATGATCATGAGAGTGATCGTGTAGCTGAACTGATGGAACTATTAGAACCGACTCGAGCAAAATTTGTGTTGATGGAAGCCAAAAATCATGACGAGATTGTGGGTGTTTTAAGCCATTTGCCTCATATCGTGGCTGCTGGTTTAGTGCAAACCAGTGAGGAACTCAATCAGAAACATCCAAGAGCCTCCCAACTTGCCGCCGGAGGGTTTCGAGATATTACGCGTATTGCTTCCTCCGACCCCAAAATGTGGACAGATATTTTATTGACAAATCAAGAAATCATGCTGTCCTTACTAGCAGAATGGCAATCCTCCATGGAAACATTGAAAACACAACTTGCGAAAAATGATGAAGAGGCCATTTATCGATTTTTTGCACAAGCGAAGCAGACAAGGGATCAGTTGCCGAAGAAACGACAAGGAACGATTCCAGCATTCTATGATCTATACGTTGATATTCCGGATATTTCCGGTGCAGTTGCTAAGGTAACAACGGCTTTGAGCCAAGCAGATATTTCAATCATCAATCTAAAAATACAAGAAACTAGAGAAGATATTTTCGGAGTCCTTGAACTGTCCTTCAAAAATCAAACCGATTTAGAAAAAGGACAAGCATTGATTCAAGCGGAAAATTTTCACTGTTGGATCAGGAGTTGAGACAATGAAATTACTTAACGCGACACATGGAATCAAAGGTGAGCTAACGGTTCCAGCAGATAAGTCGATTTCTCATCGCAGCATCATGTTTGGTGCAATCAGTCATGGAAAAACGACGATAACGAACTTTTTAAAAGCAGAAGATTGCTTGAGTACGATGTCCATATTTAAACAATTAGGTGTGAGAATAGAAGAGGAAGAAGAGAAAATCCATGTTTATGGTCATGGCGTAGAGGGATTACAAACACCCACAGAACGTTTAGATGCAGGTAATTCTGGTACAACGATCCGTTTACTTTTAGGGATTTTAGCTGGAAGTAAGATTTCGGCAGAAGTGTCTGGAGATGACTCGTTGAATCGTCGCCCGATGGGGAGAGTGATGAATCCTTTACGTGAAATGGGTGCGGATCTTAAAGGGATCGAACATCCAGATCTACCACCTTTACGAGTGACTGGTGGGCCTTTGAAACCAATCGAATATGAGATGCCGATTGCCAGTGCGCAAGTCAAATCAGCGATTTTATTCGCAGCACTTCAAGCAGATGGTGAGACAACGATCATCGAAAAAGAACGATCACGGAATCATACAGAAGAAATGATCAAACAATTTGGCGGAGAGATAAGAGTAGAAAATAAAGTGATCACACTTGCTGGCGGGCAACGGTTAGTTGGACAAAACGTGGCGGTACCTGGAGATATTTCGTCAGCAGCCTTTTATCTAGTCGCAGCAAGTATTTTGCCAGATAGTGAAGTCTTATTGAAACAAGTAGGAATCAATCCAACACGAACAGGGATTTTAGATGTATTGATCGAAATGGGTGCTTCGATCCAAGAAATGCAGATCGATCAACAAAATCAAGCGGCTGACTTAATGGTACGTTCTGCCAACTTGCAGGCGTGTACGATCGAAGGAGAAATCATTCCTCGCTTGATCGATGAATTACCAATTTTGGCATTAGCTGCGACACAAGCACAAGGCACGACGATCATTCGGGACGCACAAGAATTAAAAGTGAAAGAAACAAATCGCATCGATGCGACAGCGGAAGAATTGATAAAAATGGGCGCAAACATCGAAACAACAGATGACGGGCTGATCATTCATGGTCCAACACCTTTACATGGGGCAATTGTTGACAGTCATGGGGATCATCGCATTGGCATGATGTTACAGATTGCCGCGTTATTGACCGATGAGCCAGTTGAATTGAACCATCCAGAAGCGGTAAATATTTCTTATCCTGACTTCTTCACTGATCTAGCTGATCTGATCAAGGAGAAAAACTAATGGCTGCGATTGTGCTGATTGGTTTTATGGGCGCCGGTAAAACAACGATCAGTCGCAAGCTTTCTATGCAGTTAAAGAAACCATTGATCGATATGGATACAAAACTAGTCGAGGAGTTTGGCTGTTCGATCAGTCAGTATTTTGAATTACATGGCGAAGCTGCCTTTCGACAGGAAGAAACGAACCTGTTGAAAACCTCGTTGCAAGAAGAAGCGATCATTGCGACAGGTGGTGGGGTTATCCTACAAGAAGAAAATCAACGACTGCTGACAGATCATCTGGTGGTTTACTTAAAAGCTGATCCCGATCTTTTAATCAAACGTATCCGCCAAGATCACAAACAAGCCCGTCCGTTGGCACTCGATAAAGATGATACAGAGTTAAAAGAATTATTTTTTTCGCGAAAAAAACACTATGAAACATTAGCAGATCTTACGATAGAAACAACTGGTAAATCACCAGCAGAAGTTGTCTCAGAAATCATAAAGCAGGTGATGAATCGATGAAAATTGGTTATCTAGGCCCAAAAGGTTCCTTCACATATAGTGCAGTAAAGAATTATTTCAACGAAGGCGATTGGTCTCCGTATCAAGCTTTAACAAATTTGATTGATGCCCAGATCAACGATGCGATCGATTATGCGATGGTACCGATCGAAAATTCCATCGAAGGTTCCGTATTGCCCACATTAGACCATGTCTATGAAACCTTACCAACGATCCAAGGAGAAATCGTTTTGCCCATCAAGCAACAATTGATGGTGCATCCTGAGCATCAACAGACGTGGCAAGAGGTAACAAAAATCTGTAGTCATCCGCAAGCGTTGGCACAATCGCAAGTATTTTTGAAGCAACAGTTCCCTGACGTGGAAATCGAGCAAATGGGTTCGACTGCCCAAGGTGCCCAACAAGTTGCCGAGCATCCTGAACAAAAAATCGCGGCAATCGGACCTAAAGAAGCTGCGGAACAGTTTGGTTTGACCATCGTTCAGCAAGATATTCAATCGATCCGCAACAATGAAACCCGTTTTTGGCTACTAGGTTCCTCACCGATGTCATCTAAGTTACCAGTCAGTACTTACAAAGCAACACTATTTGTAGACTTGCCAGAAAATCGCCCAGGTGCGTTATATCAAGTACTTGCGGTATTTGCAGAACAAAAACTTAATTTGACCAAAATCGAGTCTAGACCGCAAAAAACCTCGTTAGGTGAATACTTTTTCGTGATTGAAGTAGAGATTGAACAAGCAGATACAAAATTGAACGAAGCAATCAAGCTACTGGAACAACGATCATTTCCAGTCCAATTGATTGGAGAATATCCAGTGTACCGTAGCCGTGAGAATAGTCAGTCGCTCCAAAGAAAATAAACCAAAGCAGCCAAACTTCGATAGCTGCTTTGGTTTATTTTTTGTTGGATAATTTTTCTTTGTTTATTTTATGATGGTAAATAGATATATATTAACTTAACACGTATAGCACGTGTTTTTACTTTTCTTCACGTGTTACACGTGTTAGTATAGATATGTCGGGAGGTATTGTAACAATGCCAATGACACAACAGGAAATGGTCAAACTCTTGATTTCCATAGGTGGGTTAAAAGTTAAGGGTGGAAAAGGTTCTCATATAAAAGTGAAACTACCAGGAGTAAATCGACCAATCATTGTTCCTTACAAGCTACCTAAAGGGACAGAACATGCGATACTGAGGCAGGCAGGGTTAAAATCGCTCTGTTCCTGTTTCTTGAGAGAGGAGGAGAATCATGCTTGTTTCATATCCGGCATTATTCTATTTAGAAACAAGTGAAGGCTATGACTCGGGATTTTCTGTTTTCTTTCCAGATTTTCCGGAGATGGCTGGTACAAGCGGATCTGACATTCCTGAAGCGCTCGAAAATGCCTCTGATTACTTAGGTATTCTTTTGGCGGCTGAGATAGAAGAAGACCGAACATTACCTGAACCATCTCTTATCAGTGCATTGTCACTTATAGAAAATAACCCTTTTAAAAGTGACTCCGAGTTCATATTAGAATATGATGCTGAAAAATCATTTATTTCAATGGTCTCTGTAGATCTAACAGAATATTTAGGCTCAGAGGAACCTATAAAAAAGACGTTAACGATTCCAAAATGGGCAGATAAGTTAGGTAAAGAAATGCATCTAAATTTTTCAAAGACATTGACCGAAGCCATAGTTCGTGAAAAACTAGGTGCTTAACTTTAAAAGAGAAACTATCATTTTTCTTTTAAATAAAATAAGTTATAAATCATAAACAGATGATTTGCACACTTTTCTGAAATCCTTTAGGCTAGAATCAAGCGATAAGAAAGGAAGAGGAAAAATGGCAAAAAAAATTGCAGCAATCGTAACTGATTTAGTCGAAGATATTGAGTTGACTTCACCAAAAGAAGCATTGGAAAATGCGGGGAATGAAGTGACAACGATTGGTTTTGAAGCAAACCAAACGATCAAAGGCAAAAAAGGTGGCGAGTTCACGATCGATCGCAGCATTGATGAAGTTTCTCCTGAAGATTTCGATGCGCTCTTGATCCCTGGAGGATTCTCACCGGATCAATTACGTAAGGACCAACGTTTTGTTGATTTCGTTACTTACTTCTTGAAAAATGACCAACCGTTATTTGCTATCTGTCATGGCCCACAATTGTTTATCCAAACCGGTCTAACAGAAGGTAGAACAATGACTGCCTATGACACTGTTCGTCCAGATGTGGCTTACGCTGGCGCCAATGTCAAAGATGAAGCAGTGGTGATCGATAATCAATTAATTACTAGCCGTACACCAGATGATTTGCCTGAGTTCAACAAAGCGATTGTTGAGATCTTAGGTTAAACGATTGAACACTTTGTAGAGTCGCAAGTCAGAATAGTGATATGAGGAATAAAGAATTTTAGAATGATTGGGACAGAAAGAATGCAAATACATTCTTTCTGTCTTTTTAACTGAAAAAGAAATTTATAATTAAAATAAGATTCAACTAATCAACAGCTGATTTTTACATTTTTTCAAAATTATTTAAACTAGATTCAAAATCATGATTCAATAAAATATGCGCCTGAGTTTGGTTGTTTGCCAAGCCCAGACGCATGTTTCTGTTTTTAACTAAATTTTCGTCGTACCGCTTCCGATATGTGCTACATAAAACTCTGGTTCATATCCTACAACCTCTAAATAACGTGCATGGACATTTTCTTTAAAGGCGGGGATTTCCTCTTCTTTGACTAGAGCGATGGCACAGCCGCCAAATCCTGCTCCTGTCATACGTGCGCCTAAAACACCAGGTTGTGCTTGTGCAGCATCTACAAGTGTATCTAATTCGATGCCTGTGACTTCGTAATCATGACGGAGTGAGTAATGAGAGTCATTCAATAATTGACCAAATGCTTCTAAGTTTCCTTGCTCTAATTCAGCTTTTGCTTTTAATGTTCGTTGATTTTCAGTGACTGCGTGACGTGCACGACGGATCAAGGTATCATCACCGATCAAGTCCGTATGCGCTTCGAAAGTCGCTTCATCCAATTCACCTAAAGCTTTGATGTCCAGCTTCGTTTGCAGACGTTTCAATGCTTCTTCACATTCACTGCGGCGTTCATTATACTTCGATTCTGCTAATTCACGTCGCTTATTCGTGTTCATGATAACCACGGCATAGCCATCTAATTTAACTGGGACCATTTCATAGTGTAATGTATTCGTATCTAGCAAGATGGCATGGTCGATCTCACCAAAACCGATCGCAAATTGATCCATGATCCCTGAATTGACACCAATGAATTCATTTTCTACTTTTTTTCCAGTTTGAACGAGTGTCAAACGATCGATCGCTAAATCAAACAAATCTTCCAGAACAACCCCCACTAATAATTCTAACGAAGCACTGCTAGAAAGTCCGGCACCATTAGGGATCGTTCCTTCAATCACCAATTCAAAACCGCTCTCGATGGTATAGCCAGCTTCTTTTAGTTTCAAGATCATGCCTTTGACATAATTTGCCCAGTTGTCTTTTTTATCAAATGTCAGGTCATCAAGCGTGAATTCGATCACGCCGATTTCCTCAAAGTTTGTTGAGTAAACTAATACTTTGTTGTCTTCTCGATGTGCAGCAACGCCGTAAGTGCCATAAGTGATCGATGCAGGAAAAACGTGTCCGCCGTTGTAGTCCGTGTGTTCACCAATCAAGTTGATTCGTCCAGGTGAAAAATAGTTTGTTGTTGGTTTTTCACCAAATAATTCGTTGAATTTCGTCGTTAAATGTGCTGTTTTATTCATCTGTCTTGTTCCTCTCTTGCTTCAAGTTTGAATTCTGTAATCGTCTCAAATGGTGTTTCCGGTACCAAAGATATGTCGCCGAAAGAAGGGTAACGTTCTGCTCCTGGAGCGATTTGTGTTTCAAAAGTGATCCCGCCATGGTTCGCTAAACGTTGCCCGCGCATGTCAGGTGTATCTTCCCCAAAGTTGGCAGTGAAAATGACGATACTCGATGCATCCGTCCTGACGCTGACTTTGATTGCTTCATCTGGACTTAAAAGAGAAGCGGCTGTTTTATCTAAGCCTGTTTCCTTTAGGAAGAACGGATGATCGATTCCATCAAATAATTCTTTTTGTGGAAAGTCACTGGTGAAAACAGTCGTGAGTTTTGTTGGTGTTTGAAAGTCAAAAGGTGTTCCAGTCACTTCTAATTGTTCACCTGTCGGAATGCTGTCCGGTCGTAATTCAGCAAAGGCGTGGCTGTTGACCCACAGCGTATGGTCATCGATTGGTTGCGTCACATCACCACTCAAGTTGAAATAAACATGATTGGTTGGGTTGAATAGTGTCAATTGATCACTGACTGCTTTCGTTGTGACACGCCAAATATTATCTTCTGTAAGGGTATAGCGAACTTCTACGGATAAATTCCCTGGAAAACCACGCTCTTTGTCGGGACTAGTCGTGGTAAAGATCACAGTGGCTTCTTGTTCGCCATCAATGATTTCGTATTGCCAGATTTTTTCTTCAAAACTTGGCGCACTACCATGTAAGGAGTGACCAGTTGCGGGATCGACAGGTAGTTGATACGTCTGACCGCCGAGGGTGAATTTGCCTGCATCGATCCGTCCAGCAGTTCGTCCGATCGTTGCTCCGATAAAGGCATCTTTTTCGAGATATTCTTCTGCTGAATCAAAACCTAGAATCAACTCTCTATCCATGAATGTCAAACTGACGATCCGTGCGCCTAAATCAGTAACAGCGAGGGTCGTGCCCTGTTGATTGGTTAAAGTAATCAACTGTGCAGATTGTCCAAATGTTTTTTTAGTAATGTCCATTTAAGTAGTCCTTTCTTGGTGCTGGATTAGTAGTTGGTGTAGGCGCAGTTTACGCCTAATCAAATTAACTATACCATTAAATGAAGCGTTTACAATAAGGTAGTTACTGTTTTTACCATTCAATCATATCAAAGAAGAGCACTTACTTGAATGTATTTCTGTGAGCAGTATTTAACTTTTTGTTGCATCTATAGTAGAATAAAGAAAATACGAAAGAGGGTACGTCAATGGAAAAAGCGATTTTTTTGAAAAAAGAACATCAATCCATCTCACAAGAACTATACTTTGATTTTTGCGGTTTTTCTAAAACATTGCCCTTTCATTCATTCGGACCAGCCATTCGTCAAGATTATATTTTGCATATCGTGATGGAAGGAAAAGGGGTCTATCGCGTAAAAAATCAGCAATATCAATTGAAAAAAGGCGATCTTTTTTTGATTAGACCGGGAGATTCTACTTTTTATTTGGCGGATGGTGAAGATCCTTGGGTCTACTGTTGGATTTCCTTCGGTGGGTCAGTAGCCGATAAAATCATTCAACATTCTTTATTTAAAGATGATCAATACACGATGGTTTCTTCAGAAATTGCTAGATATGTGGAGATTATCTTAGCATGTATGAATTACTCGACAAAAAATCTAGTCGATGAGCTGCAATTAAATGCGTTGACGTATCAATTGCTCGCGCTCTTATTAGAAGATGGTGGCTATGTTCATTTAGGAGAACAAAAAAGTTATTCAGCCCTCGCTGTTGATGCGGTACAGTATATCGAAGAACATTACAGCGAGCGTTTGACTGTTGAGGAGATCGCCCAAAAACTATCCGTTAACCGAAGTCATCTCTCTCGTGTGTTCAAAAATCACATGGGGATCAGTATCAAAGAATATATGATCGGTGTTCGCATCAATCGGGCAGCGTTTCTCTTATCTCTGACGGAAGAATCCGTGGAAGCAATCGCTTATCAAGTGGGCTTTAATAGTTTGGTCGTATTTAGCCGCATGTTCAAGAAATTCACTGGTGAGACGGCGACAAACTATCGTAGACGAATGAATAACGAAAAGATCAAAGGCGTTTCCGCAGAACAATTGAAAAAGCAATTAGAAGAACAAGCCATCATTTCTTGGGCAACCTAAGACATAAAGGCATCGTTGACTGGGTTTTTCTTGGGATATGCTAGACTAGAAAACGGGAGGAAAAAGCTATGAAAACATTGATTATTGTCAGCCATCCGACAATTGACACATCGTTGAACCAACAGTTTTTTAAAGAAGCATCCAGCCAGCTATCGACTACTTGGCATCATCTAGAAGCTTGTTATCCAGATGGGGAAATTGATCTTCAAGCAGAACTTGCTTTATTGAAAGAGCATGACCGGATCATCTTCCAATTTCCTTTCTATTGGTATAGCGCGCCAGCCCATTTGAAAATGTGGCAAGACCAAGTGTTGGAAGCGGCAACAGCAGTCTTATCAGGTAAAGAATTAGGGATCGTCTTAACAACCGGCGTGAGTGAAAAAGAATACCAAGCAGGTGGGAAAGAAGAGTATACGATCTCGGAGTATTTGCGTCCGTATCAGCGCATTGCCCATAAATTCCAGATGACCTTTTTGCCTCCGTTTGTTTTAGCACAGTTCATGTACTTAACTCAAGAACAACGGTTTGAACGCCTGATCAGTTATCAGCAATATCTCACATTAGTCGAAAAACCTTCATTGATCAATCGGATCGATTGGTTTATCGAACGATTTGCGCAAAATGAACGCATCAAGGAAAAAGCACCGATGAAGCAACAGATGATCGAAACGATGTTAGAAGAAGCCAAAGAAAACATTGAAGATCTGACATTTATACTACAAGAGATGAAAGGAAAGACCTTATAATGGATCAATGGTTGACAGAACAATTAGCCGAATTGAGTACACAAGCGGATTATGAGGGCAAAGCCTTACTTCATGAAATGTCACGCTTATTTGTCGAAATCAATGAACGGATCGAGCAGTTGCAAGGAGAAATCGATGGAGAATCTTGGAATCATCAAAAATGGTGATTTTTCTTCAGTAATAACATAATAAAAAATGTTCATAACGCTTATTATTTGCTACAATGGAACTACAAGAAAGTTGGTAACGCTATTTTTTTTACAGAAATAACAGGTGGTGAATGAAATGAATGAAGAAAATGAACAGCGTGGCAATGTTCGATCAGCTCGAAGACAACAACAGAAACAAGCATCACGCATGCGTATGATGAAAATCGGTGCCGCTGTTGCAGTAGTCTTACTACTGGTTGGTGCAGGTACTGGATTATATCTCCATAGTAGAAACAATGCCAGTGAAAACTCGGTAGCAAAGACGAGTGAAACGACGCAATCGTCCACAGCTTCAACTACTGCTTCATCTGAAACTGAAGCAACACAAGAAAGCAGCGAAGCAACAGAACCTTCAGGAGCTATTTCTGAACAACTACAAGCAGTCGTTGCAGATTATTCGAAGAAAATCGAAGATAAAACCCCGGTGTTGATCGAAGAATACCAAGCAGAGATCCAAAACAATCAAGACGGTGTCAATGGTCTTTCGGTCATTGCCAACCGAAAAGCAAGAGAACTTCAAGCCTTGTCGGATGAAGGCATCAGTAAATTAAGAGGGATGTACCAAGATGCTTCCAACAAGGAGGATATCGACCTAGATACCATGATCAATCAGCTATCTGCAAGTTACACGGCGCAGGTCGCTCGGATCTCCGACATTTATCTGCGAACAAGTGCGGAACTTCAAGCAGCGACACCTAGTAGCGAATCTTCTTCGGAAGAGACGACACCTTCGACGGAAGCGACACCAGAAACAACAGAAACGTCGGAGTCACAAGCCAATCAGTACACGGCACAGTCCACAGAAGATACAAGCAATCAAGCCAATCAAGCAGCTACAACCGTTGTACGTGAAGGCGAAGGTCCAAATCAAATTGCGCAACGGACTGGTGTGCCAGTTGAGACGATCTTGTCCTTGAATGGCATGACGATGGATGATTTCTTCTTTAACCCTGGTCAAGAATTACGTTTGAATTAGGAAGATCAAGAAGAAAGATTCAACTTCAATTGATTAGATGAAGTCACAAAAATGGTTCTTTTTGCCAATTTTTGTGGCTTTTTTGTTCTAAATACATTTCGTTCGCCACTGGCTCGTCATGAGTGGGTTGTGATTGGTTGTTTTTTTGTTAAGATAAAGAAGTGAATGTAACCCGTAAAGGAGAATATCATGAAAAAACGAGAATTCATTGTCCAAGATTTATTGAGTAAAATCTATCAGGAAGAATTCAAAGATGGAAAATTACCGAATCAACGAAAACTAGCGGAAATCTATCATGTTTCTCGCTTTACGATCCAACAAGCGATCAAAAACCTAGAAGAAATCGGTATTGTCCGTGTCGTTCAAGGATCAGGCATCTTTATCCATGAGAAATGGGTCAAAAATCCCTTGATCTTCAATTCTTTGACACGTACCCCTTATGATCGAATCCATTCAAAAATGATCAGTTTAAACAAAGCACCAGCAACGGCTGATGAGCAAAAAATCTTTCAACTTGATGAAGGCGCCGAAGTTTGGACATTTGAACGTATTCGAATCGTTGATTATAAAATCGAGCAGTTAGAAATGTCAAAAATGCCGGTAGCAATGTTTCCCGACCTGTCCCAAGAAATCATCGAGCATTCCATCCAAAAATATGTGGAACAAAAAGGCTATCGGATTTCTCACTATATCACGAGTTATGACCCAATCACGACTTCCAAAGAACAATCAAAAGTATTGCTATGTAAACGCGGTACACCAGCCATGCAAATCACGAACCGAGCTATATTAGAAGATGGACAAGTCTATGAATACAGCAGCATCATTGCCATCGACTACTCAGTGACTTACATCCGCCCCTTTGACCGTGAGATCCATCGGTCGAGGATTGATTGAGGGGTTGAGTAGGATCAAAATAGTTTAATGAAAAAACTTCTGTAAAAATATAGCTTTTTTGAAAGGTAAGGGAGAAAACATTAAAACGAATTAGTTGATAGTAATTGTGAAGAAAGCACTGATGAAACGTAAAACGAAATCATCAGTGCTTTCTTACAAATGCTTGATAAGTGAAGTAAGTTATATCTATTATTTATAATAGAAAATATAAAACACAAAAAAATAACTTACAATAAGTATGAACCAAATAAGTCTTTCAACTATTTGAGCTATTGTTGATTGATTGTATGTAAAGATAATACCAAATTTATAGTTTCTGTTACTACGTATAAAAAAACTCTGTAAACCTAGCGTGAGCATGATAAGTAACTTCATGATCAGATTCGATAGCTGATATGATTGATCGTTAGTTGTTAGGAAAAAAGTATACAAAGTTAAAAGTTGTAACAACCAAATAACTTGAATAAGTTTACTCCCAGCTTGGGTTTTATTCGACATAGATGTTCATTCTCCTTAAAATTATTATTGTGATTTAAGTTGATTATATGCCTTTTTTAAGTCAATATTCAATAAGTGTTTAATGAGAATGTGGCATTAAATAAAAGATTAAGAAGGTCTGAGACACTCTATTGATTTATTTTTGTATTAGTATCTTTTACGTTGTAAAATTTATTTTGTGAGGAGTGATAAATGATGTTTAATGTAAAAGCTCGTAAAGTAGGGAATTCTATCTATATTTCAATTCCTAGACAGTATCAGGTTGAAGCTGGATCAGAATATGTCGTATATAAATCTAAGAATGGAGGATTAATATTCACACCAAAAATAGAAAATCCATTTTTATTGGATGAACCATTTCAAAAGGATGAAGATGAGGTATGGCAAACAATAGCAAAAGAGGAGATTGGGAAAAATGTATGAACCTCAACAAGGTGATTTGATCTGACTTAATTCTACGCCTTCTTTTGGCAGGGAAATAAGAGGGAAGCACCCAGCTTTAGTTGTTTCCTCAAATGCTTACAATAAAAAAACGAACTATATTATTGTCTGTCCGGTAACGACTGGGGGAAACAACTTTTCTGGGTATGTTTCTTTGAATGATTACAAGATACGTGGAAGAGTGAACGCAACAAAAATTCATATAAGAGAAGACGATTTTCTTCAAGTCAAACAGATTTTAGATTATTCTTTAGAAATTGATTTTTGAGAATTATGTTTTACATAAAAAGCTACTAAGGTTTACACGTGTATTCATTATTGTAATAATAGGTATACAGCGGAACCAAAAAAAGCTATCCTTACATGTTTTGTGTAAGGATAGCTTTTTTGGGAATTACGGTGTCACGATCGTGCCGTCTGGTGTACGGCTTTGTGTCCATTCGTGTGGTCTATAGACAACTGGAAATTCTGCCGCCTGTTCTTCATTGAATGTGACACCGATCCCACTTTGTTCGATCGGGTAGAAAAAGCCTTTTTTTGGTGTGGGGATATTTCCGAAAAGTTGTTTCGTATTTTCAGGAATATCGATGTTTTCTTGGATCGCCGCATTGTGCAAGTGGATGTTCAAATGCGTATTCACTGCTAAGCCGATTGGTGTGATATCAGATGGCGTATGCCAAGCGATTCGTATCCCCATCGCTTCGCAAAAGTGTGCCAATTTCAAGGCAGGAGTGATCCCGCCGATTTGTGAGACATGGGCACGCATATAGTCGATTTGGCGATTGCGAACTAATTCTTTCCATTCCATTGGATTATTGAACAATTCCCCAGTAGCAATCGGAGTCGTTGATTGACTTCGCAATTGAGCCAACCATTCATTTTGGTTTGGCGGTAGAATATCTTCTAAAAAGAAAAGATTGTACTTTTCTGCTTTTTTTGCAAAACGGATCGCTTGGTTAGGATGCAAGCGTTCGTGAACATCATGTAACATTTGGAAACGATCGCCATATTTGTTTTGGATATGTTCAAACATGGATAGCGTAGTAGACATGTATTCTTCTTGATCGAAATAAGAGCCAGCAAGTGGTTGTTCAGGTGTTGCTAAATTCGTTGGATTTCCCCCATAAAAACCTAATTGACAACGAATATAGCGATACCCTTGTGCGAGAAATGTTTCGATTTCACGATCGAGGTCCTCTAGATTATCTGCGACAGCATGCGTATACGCAGGAATTGCTGTTCGAGCTTTTCCGCCGAATAACTGATACAATGGCATATCAGCGATTTTCCCTTTGATATCCCAGAGCGCCATATCGACACCTGAAATGGCGTTATTTGTGATTGGCCCATTCCGCCAGTAAGAATTGACATTCATGACTTGCCAAAGGTCTTCGATTTGATTCGCATCGCGTCCAATCAGTAAAGGTTTTAAGTATTCTTCAACTACGGTCTGGACAGCCAAAGGACGGAATTGGAAAGTGCCGCAACCGAAACCGGTCACGCCTTTATCTGTTTCAACTTTTACGACTAACAAGTTGTGACGATCTGGTTTGATTGCGTAACTTTTTATATTTGTAATGATCGTTGGTGTCATTTTTTTCACTCCAATATACATAAATATGAATCATGTGCATCCTCATTGAAACATGGGGAAGAACATCCTGTCAATTTGGTCTAATAAAAACATCTAAACCAACTAAAAATCAGTCCAATTTTACGTCACTATTTTTTAAAACGTTGATATTAAAGCTTTTTTTATGGTTATTTACTAAAAAGGACTGGTTTTACAAGTGGCGTTCCACATGCTACTATTTGGGTGAAAGCGGAAACAGGAATTATTGTTTGATGAGAATAAGGGGGAGAACAAGTGAAGCATGAAGAAATAGCAAAACAAATCATACAACATGTGGGTGGAGCAAGTAATATCAACAACGCTTGGCATTGTATGACACGATTACGGTTTGATTTAAAAGATGAGAAAAAAGTGGATTATGCTGCGTTGGAAAAAACACCTAAAGTGGTGGGGACAAAATATCAAAGCGAACAACTGCAAGTTGTGATCGGTACAGAAGTCGCTGACTATTTTGCACCAATTGCGAAAGAATTAGGGTTAGATGAAACAAGTGAACGAAGTGAAGGAGAGAAAAAAGGAGTCGTATCCTTATTTATGGATACTGTTTCCGGTGTATTTGGTCCGATCGTACCAGCAATTGCTGGGGCAGGAATGATCAAGGGTTTGATGGCCGGTTTAGTGGCATTGAATGTCATTTCGAATCAGACGGATACGTATTTGATCATTGATATGATTGCGAGTGGCGTATTTACTTTCTTGCCATTTTTCGTTGCTGCTTCTGCCGCTCGGATCTTCAAAACGAATCCATATTTAGCGATTGCGATCGCTGCAACTTTACAATTTCCCACCATGACGACAGCGGTTGCTGAAGGTTCGATCTCTGCTTTCCAACTGTTTGGTATCATTCCAGTTCCTGTCTTTAATTATGCAGGAACAGTTATCCCGATCATTTTTGCGGTATTAGCACTCAGCTACATTTATCGTTGGGTGGATAAGCTATTGCCACAAGTGTTACGGACGGTGTTCACACCAACCATTTCCCTGTTTGTTGCAGGATTATTGACACTAACAGTGATTGGTCCAATCAGTATTCATTTAGGTAACCTCTTAGCAGCTGGTGTGGCATGGTTATTCTCAATCTCGCCAGTGTTAGCAGGTATCGTGGTCGGTGCGATTCGTCCGATTGCAATCTTTACTGGATTGCATCATGCGATGACCCCAATTGCCTTACAAAATTTTGCGAATCAAGGCTATGACATGTTGATGCCGATGATGTTTATGGCAAACATGGCGATCACTGGGGCGACAGCGGCTATTTACTTGAAAGTGAAATCAAAAGAAGAAAAATCATTGGTTCTATCTTCTGCTGTTTCTGGTCTATTAGGAATCACTGAACCTGCACTTTTCGGGATCTTATCAAAATACAAGAAAGCGTTTATGGCAGCAACGATCGGTAGCTCGATCGCTTCAGCGTTTATCAGTTTCTTCGGTGTTCGGATCTACGGCTATATTTTATCAAGTATTTTTAGCTTACCCGCCTATATTGGTCAGTATTTTGTGTTTGCGGTACTTGGGATAGTGATTGCCTTGGTTTCCTCTTTTGCGATCACTTATTTCTTAGTACCAAATGAACAAGCAGAAGATACTGAGTACACGAACGAAGTGAATCTACACGCTGTGGCTAAAGGGGAATATATTCCTTTAGAAGACGTGCCTGATGAAGTTTTTTCAACGAAAATGATGGGCGATGGTTTTGCAATCGAGTCAATCGATGGCGCCATCTTTGCACCGGTCAGCGGAAAAGTCACTACGATTTTCCCTTCCAAACATGCGTTAGGAATCAAAACAAATAATGGCGTAGAAGTCTTAGTCCATATGGGGATCGATACTGTCAACTTGAATGGGGCAGGTTTCGATGTACTTGTAAAGGTCGGTGATCAGGTAACCGTTGACACTAAAATTGCTCAAATGGATTTGCCGTATATCCATAGTCAAGGGAAAAAGAGCATGGTCATCGTTGTGATCACGAACATGGATCGCGTGTCGAAATTTTCAGGTGAACGAAACTTAGAAGGGCAGCACCAAGCTGGAGCGCTCTTGGAACGCGCTTTGTTGAATGGATAAATGAACGAGTGACAAAAAAACACACGTAGCCTTTAAAGGTTGCAGTGATACCCAAATGGACTTGGTATAATAAACTAGACAATAAATTAAGAGAAAGAGAGGATCTAGATTATGCCAAGACGTTCATTTGATAAAGCATTTAAAATCGCCGCTGTAAAACTGGTAACTGAAGAAGGATTTTCTGTTAAAGAAGTTAGCCTACAGCTAGAAGTTCACGCTAATAGCTTGTATCGATGGGTTCAAGAAGTTGAAAAATATGGAGAAAGTGCGTTCCCTGGAAAAGGGAGCGCACTTTTTGATGCCCATTACGAAATAAAGAAACTCGAACAAGAAAATCGTTACCTAAGAGAGGAATTAGACTTATTAAAAAAGTTCCAGGTCTTCTTGAAGCCAAACAAGAAGTAAGATTTCAGTACTTAAAAGAACACAAAAATGAGTTGAATATCCGGAGAGCTTGCCAGACATTGAACGTTTCAAAAGCTGGTTTTTATGAGTTCCTTAAAAGAAAACCATCCAAAAGAAAAAAAGAGAATGAACTCTTGAAAGAAGAAATCGCTACTATTTTTCAGGAACATCATGGAAGATATGGAGCGATTCGAATAACAAAAGTATTAAATAAAAAAGGAATTCTTGTTAATCGAAAACGTGTAGGAAAGCTTCTCCATCAACTTGGTCTTTATGCTAAAGGCAGTACCTATAAATACAAGTATTATAATCGAAAATCGCCCTCTCTTTCACGACCCAATCTTATTAATCAAACGTTTAAGGCAACAGAAAAAAATAAAATTTGGTTAGGAGACATTACCTACATCCCTCTGAAAGAAGGAACACTTTATTTATCTGTATTTATTGATGTCTGTACGAGAAAGATTGTTGGATGGTCTATGTCACCTAGAATGAAAGATCAATTAGTTGTGGATTCTTTTCTTCAAGCATTTGGAAAAGAGCAGCCTGGACCAGGATTGATTATTCACACGGACCAAGGCTCACAATACACAGGTACGAAATTCCAATCGGTGTTAAGAAAAAAAGAAGCACGCGCTAGTATGAGTCGAAAAGGAAACCCCTATGACAATGCCTTAATGGAATCTTTTTATAAAACGTTAAAAAGAGAGCTGATCAATGATGCTCAATTCAGTGATATCGATCAGGCTCAAATGGAGATATTTAAATATATTGAAACTTACTATAACACAAAACGCATACACTCTGCCCTTGGCTACCAATCTCCTAGAGACTTTGAAAAAAAATCCGCTTATTCTCTTAACTAAGTGTCTAGTTTTTCTTGACAAATCCACC
>Ga0308170_10000195_pt1 | contig 103302 bp, 93 predicted proteins | sample PhyBR2_2_FD_202136 | JGI IMG/M metagenome (GOLD analysis project Ga0308170, IMG submission 202136) | Phyllosphere microbial communities from UC Gill Tract Community Farm, Albany, California, United States - DLSLSB.R2 | ecosystem: Host-associated > Plants > Phyllosphere > Unclassified | place... | reverse complement strand
ATTGACGCTGAGGTAAGGAACAGAAGAGTCAGGCACCCATAAAATGAGTTCAAAGTGGTGGCTTTCACCGGGAATGATTTGCAGCAAACTATCGCCGTTGCTCACCATTTGACCAGGCGAAACGCTAAGCGTGTCGATCCAGCCATCAACCGGTGAAGTGATAATGAGATCGCTGTTAGCATCGGCATCCGTTAACTCATCAGCCAGCCCACTTTTCTGCATATCGAGTTGGGAAAGCTGGTTATCAAAATCCACAGCCTGAGTTTGTAGACGGCTTTGTAACGCCAAAATTTGCAGAGCATTCTGTTCATTCTGGCTGCGCAGCCCCAGCAGATCGTTCTGTTGTTGATAGTAGATAGTTGACTGATTAACTAACTGATCGTTGTTAATCAATCCTTTCCTCTGGTAGCTGCGATAGTTTTCCATGTTTTTTTTCATCATACGCAGTCCCTGTTGCGCTGTGTCCAGCACATCAGATGAGTGTTGCAGCGCCGCTTCGTAGCTGGCTTTTTCACGGTTGATCGTGTCGAGTGTGGTTTGTTTATTTTGGCGAATTTTATTCGCCATTTGATCGATCGCCGCTATTTGCTTTTGGATATTGATGCGGCGTTTGTTACTGACCACGCCTGACGTCGTGGTGCGGCTGACGTCAATCTGATAGATCGGCTGGCCACGTTTTACCGCCTGTCCTGGATGCACTTTCTGACTAACCACAAAACCTTGTTGCCCGGAAAACACCGTAATAGCGCGGGGTGAAGAGATAATTTCACCTGAGACATTGATCCGGCGGGTATAGCTACCGAAAATAATAAAGGCGAAGAACAGACCAAAAAAAATCACGGTAAATAGCACTACGCGATAAGGCCGTACCTCCGCTAACAGTATGGCTTTACCTGACCAGTGCTGGTTTCTTGATGCAATCGCTTCCTTTCTGTACATCATGGCGAAATATTCTGTTTGTGAAGGGACGTGCATGATAAAACCGGGTCAGGCCACCCTTTCCCGGTTTACAGGCTTACCAATGGCACTGGCCATTAACACTGTTGTTGCTGGCATCGCCGCCCAGCGATCCACCACCATTATTGCCACCGTTGTCATTACAGGCTGGTGAAGTGGTGTAGGCTCTTACCCCGCCTGCTGCTGCGCCCCCAATGCCAGCGACGGCGCCGGAGACTGCCGCACCCGCCAGTGAACCCGGCCCGGATGCTGCGGTGCCCAGCGCACCGGCGACCATACCGCCTACCGCACCCGCTACCGCACCGCTGGTCGCGCCATCCGTAACTGCCGCCGCACAGCCGCCTTCATAACCAGAATTGGCGTTACCACCAGCCACTGACATCAGTTCTGTTACTGTAAGTTCTCTCATTTTTCTCTCTCCGTTAATTACTGCTTGCTCTGACGTAATAAGATACGGGATATAAAAATCCGATCGATAATCACCACAAACATCGCAATGCCAATAACGATCGCATCGAAAGACAGGGGCAGATGAAAATAATCAATCACTTTTCCTGCGACCAGCGCTAATAGCCCACCAGCCAGAAGCGCAAACAGCGCCCGCAATAAGAAATTTCTGATCATAATTATTTTCTCCTGAAGCAAAAGAAAATGTCGGTTAACCTGAATAGGGTTTCAGCATTCAATTTCTGATAAGCAAAATAAATACTTTAAATGTAATTTTTTGTAAGCAAGGTGAGTTAAATTATGAATATAAGAATCAATCACTTAAAATTCAATAAGTTATAATTAAATGAAATTCTGTTGTTACTGTTTCATTGGTGATAAGCATCATCAATAAATTAATCAATTTTATATTTCATTTTTTACCTTATTGCGTTCTGTGATGGCAGCGCCCGTTCAGGTAATTAACTGCTGTTCGCTGCAAATAAAGCGCTTTGGATCTGAGCCAATACTGTTTTTATATTCAGCAACGGTTACACGTATATTTATTTATGCAGCGCGCCTGCAGCATACCATCGCGGGTATCCTGAACCAGGGTGAAACTGTGTGCGGGCTTGCAGAGTATGCTGCGGGTATCAGCACAAGACAGCACGCTGCCATGCCATTTTTCATCAGTTAATGGCAATGATGCACGGATTTTAGGCGTTTTGTTGGTGTAACATCCTGCCATCCTTCCTATTTCTGGCTTTTCTGGTCATGATCGCAGGATAATGCGCAATACAAAGGCAGCGGCATGCAGATACGGATGCCGGACGCCCCGTTTACCAGGAAAAATCAATGACAGAGTTGGCCATTTCGCAGCACCGACCATCCGTATGGTGGGGTGCTATGGTGATATGCGGTACGGTAGTCGGTGCCGGTATGTTTACGTTACCGGTGGTGATGGCGGGCGCGTGGTTTGGCTGGTCAGTACTGATCCTGATCGGCAGTTGGGCGAGCATGCTGATGTCAGGATTACTGTTTTTGCACGCCGCCCGGCATTATCAGGCTGGTGCCGGATACAGCACCTTAACCCGCGATTTGTTGGGTCGCGGCTGGGAGATCATTAATTCAGTCAGCATTTTATTTGTGCTTGGCATTCTGACCTACGCCTATATTTCGGCCAGCGGCCCGGTTTACCAGCACTCCATCACCGCGGCGGGACTGCCGGTCACGCTGGTTGAAGCGAAGATTCTGCTGACCGGCTGTGTCGCGGCGGTGGTCTGCCTCGGCACAAAAGAGGTAAGCCGGCTGATGACGGTCTGCCTGATAGCCAAGATTGTGCTGCTGGTAGCGCTGTTTGGCGGCTTGCTGATGCAGGTAAAACTTCCCGTGCTGTTAGACAGTCAGGAAAGCGCGGGCATGTACTGGCCTTATATCGCGGGCGTGGTGCCATTTTGCCTGGCGTCGTTTGGCTATCACGGTAATATCTCCGGCCTCGATCGCTACTATGGCGGCGAACAGCAGCGGGTCAGAAAAGCGCTGAAGATCGGGACTTTTCTGGCGCTGGTGATTTACCTGTTCTGGCTGACCGCCACCATGGGCAATATCCCCCGCAGCGAATTTCCGGCCATCATCACGCGGGGCGGTGATATTGAAGCGCTGCTGGAAGCGCTGCACAGCCATCTTCAGACAGGCTACCTGACGCTGCTGATGACGGTGTTTTCCCATTTCGCCGTGCTCTGCTCGTTTCTCGGCGTGACCTCTGGCCTGTTCGATTTTATCGCCGACTGGTCAGGAGAGCGCGACGCGTTGCGTAAGCGGCTGAAAATTGGCGCGCTGACCTTTCTGCCGCCGCTGCTGGCCTCGATCTGGATGCCGAATGGCTTTGTCACCGCCATCGGCTACGCCGGTTTGTTGGCCACTATCTGGGCGGTGATTGTACCGGCCCTGTTAGCGGTAAAGGCCAGGCAGCGGTTCGCCGCGGATCGGCCGATGCCGTTGCCACAAAAGCTAATGGTGATCGCCGTTATCGCCTTTGGCGTGATCAACGTCGCGGCGTGGACATTGGGTAAGGCTAACCTGCTGCCGTTATATCGCTAAAAGGTTGGCACGCTGACGCACGTGCCTGCGGGCAATGCGTCAGAGTGCAAATATCCCCTCAATCTCAACCTGCAAATCGGGTGAAAACAGACGGCTCACTTCGACCAGTGAGCTGGCGGGCAGGTGATCGCCGTAATGGCGAAACAGGACCTCGCGCAGCGCCGCAATCTCCGCAAATGTGGTGATAAAAATCGTCACCTTAATCAGCGAGGCGACATCCGTACCTTCTGCTTGCGCGACGATCGTCATCTGCCGAAAAATCTCCTCTGCCTGCGCAGCCATTCCGGCACCTTGTGCTGCGCTACCAAACGCAGTCAGCCCGGAAACATACAGCGTATCGCCGTGTTTTACCGCATGAACATAGGGCGCGCTGACATTGCCGAGCGCCGGATAGTTTTTTCTTTCAAGGGTAGCCATAACGCACTCCAGTTAGCAGAAAAATAAGGCCGTCTCATGCCGCTTTTCATCGCGCAGGCGATCAGCAGAGAATTTGCTACGGCCGACAGAAAATTGTGTGATACGTTAGCTTTCTTATCATTGCAGGATAGCGAGCCGCTATGTTTATCGCCGCTGGACGTATCACCACCACAACCCGCACCACCGCATTTGGCGGCGGCGTGAGCGTGGGTGCAATGGTCAGTTAACCTATCCTTCTTAACCCCGTCATGTAACGACGGGGCGATCGCGATCCGTTGTGCATGACACCAATGGAGAGTGACAATGCCACAACCATCCTGCCGCAAGGCCCTGTTGATTATTGATATGCAGGTCGGGCTTTTTCACGGCGCCGTGCCGCCCTTTGCCGGCGACCGCGTGCTGGCAAACATCAACCAGCTGATCGCCAATGCCCGATGCGCGGGCGCGCCGATCCTCGCCGTGCGCCACACCGGACCGCAGGGCTCGCCCCTGGCGCCGGACGGCCCGCTAACCCAGCTAATCCCTCAGCTGGATGTTCAATCCGAACGCGACATCCTGTTCAGCAAGACCCGGCCAAACTGTTTTCATGAAACCGAACTGGCCCCGCTTTTGCGCCAGCGTGCAATCGACGAACTGGTGGTGGTGGGAATGAAAACCGAGTTCTGCATCGACAGCACCTGCCGTGCGGCGGCCGATGGTGGCTGGAAAGTTACGTTAATTGCGGATGCGCATACCACCATGGATACCGCCGCGCTCTCCGCTGACGCGATCGTGGCGCACCATAACGCCACGCTGTCGGCTGCGTTTGTTACACTTTCAACTGCGCAAGCGTATAGTTTTTAGCGAGTTGCGGGCGCCTGAGGGCGCTCTTTTCGTTCCGTCTGATGTTATCTGCAACGCAGCCAATGCTCGCCGGGCCGCGTGCCGTCAGGCTGCGCAGAGCGCAGCGGGCATCTTTCTTCTGCTCGCCGCTGTTTTTCCCTGGCCCTGCCACAGGTTTTCGACATCACCGGCGCTGACACTATCTGTTTCAGCGGACACACCCTGTTTCTTTAAGCTCCGGCGCAACCTTCAGGCATCGGCTATACATAACCTGATTCGACCCGTTAATTATACACAGCGCTGTGTCTGGCAGACTTTTGCCCGCAGTTCTGACCAGTTTGTCAGGCATAGCGCTGTTTACTCTCTTTTAAGGATACTTGTTACATGCGTAAGATTTCATTGTTAGTGGCCACGCTGGCGTTGCTGATGTCGGCATCGGTTCAGGTACAGGCGAAAGGCTGTCTTAAAGGCGCCGCGGTCGGCGGTGTTGGCGGCCACATGGCACATCATGGCGTCGCTGGCGCGGCGGCAGGCTGTGTCGTCGGTCATCACATGGCGAACAAAAAGCAGAAAGAAGCCGATAAGCAGCAACAGCAGAATCAAGGCAAGTAATGGTTACTGAAGGGCCACAAACGCTGGCCCTTCATCCGTTTGCATTCGCCCGCCGAAAATCATCCCCGAAACCCAAGCCTTACGCTGCTTGTCTGCGCTGAAAACGCGGTGGCAGCCATGTTGACGATTCAGGCACGACTCTGCCTCGAAAAGGTGTCAGGCGTGCTCCAGCGCCACCTGCGCAGGCCCGCGAAACGTGCGGCGCCATTCGCTGGGACTGACGCCAAAGCGGGCTTTAAAACTCTGACGAAATGAGATCGGCGACTGGAACCCTGCCATTGCTGCCACGCTTTCAATGCTGTTATCGGTGGTTTCCAGCAGCTCCTGACTGCGCTGCAACCGCTCGGCATTCAGCCATTCACCCAGCGAGGTGCCGGTGGCCTTGAGAAAATGCCGCGTTAGCGTCCGGCGGCTCATGTTGACGAAGCGCGCCAGCGAATCGAGATCGTGGGGCTGGTCAAGATTGCGCCGCAGATAATCCATCAGCGCATTGATTTTGGCATCGCGGGTATTCTCCGGCAGCGGACGCTCAATAAACTGCGCCTGCCCACCTTCGCGATAAGGCGGAACCACCATTCTGCGCGCCACCCGATTAGCTACCGCCGCACCGTAATGCTGGCGAATAATGTTCAGGCAGCAGTCGATGCCGGCTGCGGTACCAGCGGAGGTGATCAGCCGCTCGTCGCAGGTGTAGAGGGAGTTGCTGTCGAGATGAACGGCAGGAAACCGCGCGCTAAAGTCACGTTCATATTCCCAGTGCGTGGCGGCACGATGATGATCGAGCAGGCCCGCGTACGCCAGCACGTAGGTGCCGAGGCATAAACCCACCACCTCCGCACCGCGTTGCCAGGCGTGGGTCAGCGCATCCAGCAGCGCTTGCGCGGGCTGCTCGTCAGGATTGTGCCAGAAAGGCACGATAACAATGTCAGCAACCGCAAGCCGTTCAAGACCGTGCTCCACGTTCATCGACAGGCCAATATCTGACAGCACCGTGCCCGGCTGTTCCGCGCAGATTTCCACGTTGAACAGCTGCGGATCCGGCATCGCGTTGCCAAACAGGATGCAGGGCACCGAAAAATGAAACGGGCTGAATCCCGGCGTGATCACCACGGCAACCGTCAATGCTGACATCGATTTCTCCTCCTCATTCGCGGTACGCGGCGCCCTGTCGGACGCCGCGTTCTGGTCTTCGCCGCAGCGGCTTAAAACACCATTGTTTCACCATCTGCCGGAATAAGCACCTTGTCCGCGATGCCCTTTTCACGCGTGTACTCACGCAGTTCGGCGCGAGTGAGCAGACAATGGTTGATCGATTCCATGTGCGAAGCCACCACCGTGGTCTCAGGCAACAGCTGCAGCGTGCGCAGCGTGTCTTCTTTGCTCATGATGATCGGGCCGTAGAGATCGTTTGTAGCGTTACCGGTGTTGAGCACAACCACATCAGGACGGAAGCGCTGCAGGCTTCTGACATAAGGCTTCACCCAAACGGTATCACCGGCGATATAGAGCGTTTTTTCATGCGGATGAGTGAACACCAGACCACAGGCGTCACCGAGCAGCTCGGCCAACACCGGATCGGCATAAAGTTCATTGCTGCCGTGCTGCCCGTCGGTTTTGAAAATGGTCAGGCCATCAACAAAGGCGTTTTCTTCCTGCAAGACACGAACATGCTGAAAGCCCTGGGAACGCACCAGCGCCGCATCGTTGCTATCTTGCGTATAGATCAGCATCTCTTTTGGAATCGCCTGTTGCGCCGCCTCGTCCCAGTGATCGGTATGCGTGTGGGTCAGAATCACAGCATCAACCGCCAGCAGGCTTTCCACGCTCACCGGCAGCTCAACCATCGGGTTACGCAGGTGCGGACGCGCATTACCGGCAAAGCCGTCCCAGGCCTCTTTGTCAGCCAGCATTGGGTCGATAAGAAATTTTTTGCCTGCGTATTCCAGTAACAGTGTGGCATTACGAATTTGAGTCAGTTTCATCAGGTGCTCCTTCTAACATGTTCAGGGTTAGCGCGGCGCATAAGGCCGCCGTCGCTGTGCGATGACTGACTTTACGACAGGAGCAAGAAAGTGGTGACAGGCTCAAAGGACAACGATCGATGAAATCGGGTCAACTCAGATTTACCCTGTCAGGCAATGCAGTTGGGCGAACGTAAGGACGAGGCACAAGAGGCAAAAAGCGGTTGAAAGCAAAGGGAAAAGAGGAGACAGAATCCCGATAGAAATCCTGTCTGCAAGACGATGTTATTCGATGGTGCAGCGAGCACCGAGACCGGAGAGCGCAAGATCGCTCAGCGCGTGGGTCGGTGCCGCGCAGCCTGCGGCAATAATGTGTACTTTCATGCCAGGATTTTGCGGCGACAGCGCGGTATGGGTGACACAATGCTGGGTCATCATACCGGTCAGATAGATCTCCGTGATGCCATGCTCGCTCAGCAGTGATTCGAGGTTGGTCTCAAAGAAGCTGTCCGCCTGGGCTTTGACCACAACGGGTGCATTTTCCAGCGCGGCGGCGATATGCGGGTGAAACGCAGCGCCCTCGGTGTCGGGACGGAAAAACGGCGCATCGGCGGTGGCAATATGCTGAACGCCGACCACCAGCCAGCCGTTTTCGCGGGCACGGGCAATCGCTTTTACTGCCGCTTCACAGGCGGCTTCAGCGCCCTCAAGCGGAAATGCGCCGCCGGGAAAATAGTCATTCTGTATGTCGATCACAATCAGTGCATTTTTCATACTGCGTCCTTTTTTGGCGCCAGGGGATTGGACGAAGGTTACGGCGTCCAACCTGCGGTGGGCAGACTTAGGTTCATCGCATCGTCGCGAATGTCAGGCTAACCTTAGCAGCATTCAAGGCGCTGCGAGATCTCTCTGCCGCCATCAGTCAAATGATGACAGGCCATGATAAGCAATGCATGAGGGAGCGGTGAGACAGCTCCGGGCCTTTTTTCGATGTAAACGGGACACTTGCCGCAAGACTACTGCACCAGGGTTGCCAGGGTACGCAGAGTCGGAAATCGGCTATATCTCCTGGCGCAGATACACTGTTAATTGGGACGATGAAAGACGCATTAATGTATTGCTGGCACTCACCGAACAGAGAAAAAATACAGAAATTATTTTTTCAACACTCATCCGCGCGCGACGCTGATAGCCTTCAAAGATTCCTTTCAGCCATCATCACTCTGCTACATTCCGACAGGTGAATTTCATGTCAGCATTCTTTTTAATACATTATGCCCTGCAAGTCTGTGTTTCACTATTGCCAAAACATGACCTGTAACCAGTAATGATAAAGACAGACAAGAGAATACGTGCACGCGTTTAAAAAACGCCAACAACGGTACATCTTCAATGAGATGAGGAATAAAAAACAGGTTAAACACGTTAATGCTTTTATCCATCATCAGCACGCCGGTGATCAATACCACACCAATATTGGCATACAGCGCCAGATGGCCGAGGTGCGCCATTTTCTCCTGTCTGGCCGTCAATGTCGGGTCTTCAGGTTTGCCATGAGCAAAGGCATACCAAATCCTTGCAATGAAAACTGGAATGAAGACTGTGGTTAACGACACATTAAAAAAAGAGACCCAATGCTTTGTCTCGGGAGATGGCTGAAACATCGCCACATAAAAACCACTCACCGTAGCCCAAATAATAATTACGGCTGACAGCCAGTGAAGGAATATTTGCTGCGTACTGTACTTCATATTTTATCTCAATATTTATGACATGCCGGAAGCATTAGAAGAACATAGAGTAATCAGCGTCACTAAAATTAAAATTAGTGATAGCCACATTAAGTTAAATTTTATTTTTTCAGTAAAATCTGAACGGCACCACGTCAAAATAAAAGGGTTGTCTATTACATCGAAATAGAGATAAATCATAAGAATAAAAATCACCTCACGCTTTGAGACCGTTCTCAAATCTTCAGAAAAAATAAGTGATGAGCATGATGAAACATGCAGCTCAACCCGTTGGCCTGATAGGGCGTACCGCCTGATAAAACAGCGAAAGCAGCAGCAACCTCTCCTGGCCATCATTTTTATTTTGAAAGCAATCAGCTTGCTGACATGAAACGTTCAAGTACTATCTTTAGTCGCAGTAAATCGAGAGGGATCTGACATGCGTCGCAAGAATATCAGCGATTATCAGGCGTTTATTGCCGTGGCGCGCGAACAAAGCTTTACCAAAGCGGCGGCACAGCTTGGGGTATCACAGTCCGCGCTGAGCTATACCGTTCGTACGCTGGAGGCGCACCTGGGGCTGCGGCTGCTGACACGTACCACGCGCAGCGTCGCGGTAACCGAAGCCGGAGAGCGGCTGCTGATGCGCATTGGCCCGCATTTTGATGGCATCGAACAGGAAATCGCCGCCATTAGCGGCCTGCGCGATAAACCGGCGGGCCTGGTGCGTATTACTGCGGTCGAACACGCGGCTGAAACGCTGCTCTGGCCAAAGCTGGCACCGCTGCTGCGCAACTATCCCGATATCAACATTGAAATCCTCAGCGATTACGGGCGAAAAGATATTGTGGCCGAGCGTTTTGATGCGGGCGTCAGGCTGGGTGAACAGGTTGATAAAGACATGATATCGATGCCGCTGGCGGCGGATTCGCACTTTGCAGTTGTCGGCGCGCCTGCCTACTTTACTGATAAAAACCGGCCGCTAACGCCTCATGATCTGAGCGCGCACAGCTGCATTCGTTTGCGACTGCCAACGCACGGCGGCGTCTATTCCTGGCAATTTTATCAGCATGGCAACGAAATCAGCGTGCGCGTGGAAGGTCGGGCCACGTTTAACACTCTGCGTATGATGCGTCAGGCGGCACTCGACGGGTTGGGACTGGCCTATTTACCGTTAAACGAGGTGGAGCCGATGCTGAATGACGGCCATCTGGTTCAGGTGCTGGCTGACTGGTGCCCGCCCCGCCCCGCTTACCATCTTTACTATCCCAGCCGTCGCCAGCATTCCCCGGCCTTTATGCTGGTACTTGAGGCGCTGCGTTACCGCCGATAAACGATGGCGATCCATTAAGAAACCAGCCTTCTAAGTGCATGCGTGATTGAGCGTCTAATCACGCAATCCTGCACAACGTATGATGATTCACAACAACGGCACGCCATCAGCAGCCGCTCACTCATCAGCTTTTGCAGGAGTTTTATCATGACTACCATTACGGGCGGACTTAGCCGCAGACAGTTACTTCTCGCCGGTTCATTCGCCTCCGCAGGGCTGTTGATGGCTACCCGCGCCACCGCTGCGCTGCCGCCCGCGCCACAAGCCGCAGGAAAAAGTGTGCGTGTCGGGGAGGTCACGATTCAGGGCATCACGTTTAAAAATCACGATATCCTGATGTCCGGGAATCTTTATCTGCCGCGGGGCTTCAGCAAAAGCCGCCAATATGCGGCCATCGTCGTGGTGCATCCCGGCGGCGGTGTTAAAGAGCAGACGGCGGGCCTCTATGCGTTAAAACTGGCAGCAGAAGGCTTTATCACGCTGGCGTTCGATGCTTCCCATCAAGGCGCCAGCGGCGGGATGCCGCGTTTCGTGGATGACCCAATGAAGCGCGTCGGTGATGTTTACAGCGCGGTCGATTACCTCAGCGCCTTGCCTTATGTTGATAGCGGGCGGATGGGTGCGCTCGGCGTCTGTGCCGGCAGCGGTATTACGGTGAAAGCGGCGATGACCGAGCGCCGCATCAAGGCGCTGGCGACGGTCAGCGCGGTGGATGTCGGTGCCGCTACTCGCAAAGGCTGGGAAGGTACCACACCGCAATCCGAACTGATTCCGGTGCTGGAAGCGGTAGCGAAACAACGTGACATCGAAGCGGCAGGTGGCGCGCCGGTCTGGGTGAATTATGTGCCCGCCCTCAGCGATCGCTCGGCGCCGTTCGATTTGCAGCAAGCCGCCGACTACTATCTCACCGCGCGCGGCCGTCATCCTGCCTCCACCAATCAAATGTTGATGACCAGCATCAGCACGCTCGCCTCGTTTACCGGCTTTGAGGGTGCCGACACGTTCCTGACCCAACCACTGCTGATCATCGCGGGCAGCAAAGCGGGTTCGTTGTGGCACAGTCAGCAGCTGAACGACAGCGCCGCATCAGGGGACAAAACGCTGGTGATCATGCCTGATGCCACGCACATGGATCTGTACGATGGCGAAGGAGCAACGCGGGCAGCCGACACGCTCGCGCCGTTCTTCCACACGCATTTGATGCACGGCTAAACCGATGAAAAAAGGCAATCAATACAACGGCGATTTCATGCTAATCGGCTCGCCTGTGGTAAATTAGCCTTCTACCTTACTGTTCAGGACGTCGCTATGCAGGTTCCCTTCACCCGAAATACGCATGAAATGAAGAAAAACAATATCGTGCGTATTGTTGAAGCGCTGAAATCATTGGGCATGGCGACGAAAGCGCAGCTGGCGCAGCACACCGGCCTGAGCGTGGCGACCTGCGGCGCGGTGTTGAACAGGCTGTGTGAACGCCATCAGGTGCAGGAGCTTCAGCGTGATGCATCCAGCGGCGGCAGACCGGCGCAGCGTTACGCCTGTAATCCCGATTATTACGCCCAGCTTGCGCTCTACGTCGAAGGTTCAGATGAGGCGGCCCGCATCGTCTGGTCGATAAACTCTGCGGTAGGCAGCAAGCTGGCAGAAGGCGAAGGCGATTTTCTGCCGCTGACGCTGGAGACCTTCGATCGGCAGATCGCCGCTCTGCTGGCGGCCTATCCGGCGATCAGGGCGGCGGGCATTGGCATGCCTGGCGTGGTGGCCGAAGGCACCGTGCTGACCTGTGATGTGACGCTGTTTGAACATATCGACATTATCGCGCACCTGCATCGCCAGCACGGCCTTTTTGTTCATGCCGATAACGACATGAACTATACCGTCTGGGGATTTTACCGTAGCCAGGCCGCGCAAATCGACGCGCCGGTGGCTTATCTCTATTTTCCCGGGGTCGCCTGCGCGGGCTGTGGCATGGTGATCAATGGTAATGTGGTGCGCGGCGCGTCGCATTTTGCCGGAGAAGTCTCGCACCTGATCGATCCGCATCAACCGGCGCTGAAACTGGCAGAGGAAGTGGCGCTGATGTTGACCTCACTCACCGCGATTGTGAATCCGGCCAGAGTGGCGGTGTGCGGCCCGCAGCTCAGTGCGCCACTTATTGCTGAAGCGGAGGCGATCTGTGCCCGGCGGATCCCACAGCGGCACCGGCCTGAGATCCTCTTTCGCACCAGCCGACGTGACGATTATCTGCTGGGCATCACCGAGCAGCTGGCGCAGGCTTATCTGCATCACGACATCTTTCACGACTGATCGTTTTTTCGCTGTTCTCCCTGTTGACCCCTTCTAAAAATGGCGATAGCCTGCACTTATTAAAACACTTTTAATAAGTCTGTTTAATCACGCCACTTAAGGATGATTCAATGTCGGCCACCGCCCCGCTCTCGTTATCGCCAGACAATCGTGCTACGCGCTTTGCCACCCGTGCCGTCTTCTTCACTACCGGCATGGCGATGGGCCTGTGGGCGGCGCTGGTTCCTTATGTACAGAACAGAACCGCCGCCGAGGCTAATCAACTGGGCATGCTTTTGTTGTGCCTCGGTGCCGGTTCGCTGCTCTCTATGTCATTTTCCGGCATTCTTATTAAACGCGTTGGCTGTCGCGCGGTGATGGTGCTTTCCGCCGCGTTATGGTGCGCGGTGTTACCGCTGCTGGCGACGCTGGACAGCCTCGAGCTGCTGGGGGTGGCGCTGTTTGTTTTCGGCATGGGCATCGGTCTGACCGATGTGGCTATGAATGTGCAGGGCACGCTGGTGGAACAGGCGGCGGGCCGAGCGCTGATGTCCGGCTTTCATTGCCTGTGGAGCGTCGGCGGCATCGCAGGCGCAGCCGGTGGTGCACTGCTGTTTGGCAACGGTGCGGCCCCGCTGACCAGCACCTTCTGTGCCATTGCCATCACGGCAGGGGTGTTACTTGCGGTGTTTCGCGGACTGTTGCCAGGCGGCAGTGATGAGAAGAAAACGGAACAACCGCGTTCACGTCGCCTGAGGCCCGATGCGTATCTGCTGATGATGGCCATCATGACGATGCTCTGCTTTATGGCGGAAGGCGCAATCATCGACTGGAGCGGCACCTTCCTGAACCTGGAACGAGGGATGCCGCTGGAGCATGCTGGATGGGGATTTGCCCTGTTTTCGCTGGCGATGTCGTTGATGCGCATGACCGGCGATCGCCTGGTCAACCGCATGGGCCGCAGGATGATGCTGGTAGCCGGTAGTCTGCTTGCGATGGTCGGTTATCTGGTGGTGATACTTGTACCGGGCTGGACGGCCAGCCTCATCGGCTTCGCCCTGGTCGGCATTGGTGCTGCCAATATCGTGCCGGTGCTGATTACGCTGGCCGGGCAGTCAAAGGCGATGCCGGTGAGCATGTCGGTGGCGTTCGTCACTTCGTTGGGCTATCTGGGTATTCTCGGTGGCCCGGCGCTGTTGGGCTGGATAGCGCATTATTCCACGCTGTTTTTCGCCTTCTCTCTGCTGGCGGCGGGCTTTCTACTGATAGCGCTCGGCGCTGCGCGATTACGTTACTAACCTGTTTGCTATGATTGCTGTTACTGCATCAGCTGACGGTCATAACAGCTGCAAAAAAAATCACGAGCCCGCTTCAGGCTCGTGATGATTTCAACAAGGTAACGCGCGATCTCAGGTTTTATTTACCCAGGATGTTATTGACCGCTTTTTCATGCCCGACTTTGTCCTTGCTGCCTGAAATCACCTGAATCACGGTGAATTTCTTGTTGGCGACGGCCAGAAGCGTGGCCTGCTGAACATTCTTGCCGCCCATGCTATCGGTGGCTTCGATGTGATAAACGTCGAGGCCGTTGACCTTCTCGGTTTTTTCACTTGTCACGGTATAGTCCGGCGACGCCTGTTTCTGCTTATCCTTGATCGTCTTCATGCCGTTGAGGAAATCAGCATCGCTGCTGGCGCGTGCTATCGCCGGGATCGGCTCTTCGCCGACGATCATTACGCGTTTTTCCTGCTTATTCACGTACATGGTGCCCGGTGCGCCGCCCGGAACCGGCTGAGCTTCATAACCCTTCAGCGTAAAGGCCAGCTTGCCACCGATCAGATCCAGCTTCTGCGCAGGCGCGGCTGCTTCAGTTTTGGTTTGCACTTCGGCTGCAGATGCCATCATCGCCGTGCCGCTAAGCGCCGTTGCCAGACATAATGCACCCATCATGGTTAATGATTTTCTTAACTTCATTGTTAGCTCCTTCATGTTATTGATTTCCCTTTTGCGCTGGCGCAGCGGCACTGTCCATAACAGAGGGAGAGATTACTTCGTCAGATCGTAAATACATATTCCTGCGCCACTCAGAAACAGAATGATCGGCCAATAAAGCACAGGGATAAAAAAGAACTTGTGGGTTTTTTCCGGTGCCATCATCGGTTGGCTCTGGGTGGTCTTTGCCAGATAATCCAGCAGTTTTTCCTGCCTGAGGACAAAAACAAAAACCGCACAAAGAATAGCAGAAAGGATAAAAGTTGCGCCGGTCGGCCACAGATGGGCGGCAAAATAACCGTCCAGCCAAAGTGTATCGATCAGCCATTTGCAAAAAACATAAGCCAAAGAAATTAACACGGCGATAAAAAAACCGACTCCGCTCCAGACCAGCATTTTCGTTATCCTTGAAATTTATGTCCTGCCAGGCAGACTTTTCAGCAAAATTAACGTATTTATTTCTATAAGGCGAGTATTTCTTTAATACTGATGGCCTGAAACAGCAGCATTAAGATTTTACCTATTATGCTATTACTGCTGCGCTGGTTAAAAATTAAAAACAGGCATAAAAGCCACGGTGACCATGTCTATTTTTCCAGTGGGTAATATCGTTGCGGGATTATTAGCGACCCTAAGCAACGGGTGTGCCTGTGCCGGCTGGCTTTTAATCACGCTGTGTGCTGACAACGTGATGACTGCGTTATAAGCCAAACGTTTTAGATCTACATGGGCTTTACACTTTCTCTATTAATCACTTATCCATTGAGGCCATCATGATGGAACAGCATAACCTGCCGCACAGCGGCCAGTCTGGCAAGGTGTACAGCGCCAAATGGCAGGCGCGTTTCGATTTTTTTGATCTACACGGCGCGCCGAATTCACCGGGCTTTAAAACCGCATTAAAGCAGCTGCCGTTCAAGCAAAAGGTGAAATTCAACGTCAATATTATCGCTTTCTTTTTTGGTCCGATTTACCTGTTTGCCCTCGGATTGTGGAAGAGAAATATCATCCTTATTCTGTTGATGATTGTTGTATTTACCGCGCTGGAACTGGCTTTCAGCATGATGGGCATCGACTATCCACGTCATCTTGATGCCGGCGTGGGATTTGGCTTTAATGCGCTTTATGGCGTTTCCACCAACTACGGTTATTACCTGAAAGAAAAAAAGGGTGAACAGGGATGGAGCCCATTTAAAGGCATGCGCTGGTAACAATATGATAAAACCGGCTAACGGCGTACCGTACTTCGGTGGATTTACCTTAATAAGAGAGGGTGTATGCACAAATTTATTGACGCCAGAAACTTGTACAAGAAGTATTAACTCAAATTAATTGGCCTGAAGAATTCAAAAAATGCCGATATAATGCTTTTCGCCAGGTAATTAATCCTAAAACCTATTTTTTCACTTGTCGGAATTGCCTGAAAGCGCTCTTATAATGCGCTTTCTTTAAGATTTAAAATGTATAGCTGAAGCATGCAGAGACGGATCTCGCGCCATGACCTTACGCCGGGAAATCGCTTTCGGTATTGCCTGATAAAAACAGCTTGTCCCCATCATCGACAGTTAGCGAGTTTATTATTATGGGCACCTTAACGGCATTGAAAAAAAGCTATGCAAAAGTTTTCTTCTGGCTGCTGATCACGCTATTCCTGATTCCTGCCATCACGCTGGTATTTGCTGAATACGGCAATAACCAACTCAATCAGCAATATACCCAGCTGTTTATTGATGATGCCCGCGGGCAACAGCAGGATGTCGGTGAACTCACTGATTTTCTGCAACAGCACCCGCCTTCCAGCGTCTGCGGCCCGGTTGCTGATGACCTGATCGACTACAAAAATGCCGTTTGCGCCCCGCAGTCTGAACTGTGGCAGTTCTACATGATGGACAAGGTCGCCTTCTGGACGCTGATCGCCAGCGGCGTGATACTGCTTTTGGTGTTGTTGTGCAGTGCGCTGGCCTTCAAAAGCCGCCAGGGACAGCTGCTCAGCCTGACGCTGGCACGTCGTTTTCTGATGCTCGCCTGTTCACTCGAAGTGCTGGTTCAGGGTGGCATGCTGGTCTGGCTCTCATTCTGGAGCACCGCGTTTTTCACCCAAACCTACTATCCCAAACTGGTGATGGCGGTGGGCCTGCTGGTGCTGGCTGGCATGTACTACATGATCAAAGGCATCTTCAGAAAGCTGCCGCCGGAAGAGAGTATTGAAGGTGAAGTGGTCACGCGTGAAGCGGCACCTGCGCTGTGGTCGCGTATTGATGCGTTGGCAGCGAAAGTCGGCACCACGCCGCCAGACCACATCGTTGCCGGTATTGATACTAACTTCTACGTCACCGAAGCGCCGCTCAGCGTTAATGAGCAGGCGCTGACTGGTCGTAAGCTCTATGTCAGCATTCCGCTTCTGCGCCAGTTAACCACCGCGCAGGCGGATGGCGTGATGGTGCATGAGCTGACGCATCTGCATGAAGGCGACACCGCCTCCGGCGCGTTACTGGGGCCGAAACTGCACCGCTTCGATCTCTATCTGCACCTGATGGGACAGAATATTGCCACGCTGATCGTGTTCTATCCGCTCTATCTCTATCGCATGCTGTTTGAGCTGGCGTGGCAGCGCAACAGTCGTGAACGTGAATTTGTTGCCGACCGCAACGCCTCAACGCTGGTCTCACCGGCGGCCATCATTGAATCGCTAATTAAGGTTTCCGCCTACGCCAGCTACCGTAATGACGTGGAACGCACCCTGTTTGAAAACAGCACGTTACATGATAGTGAGTTGGGCATTGCCAGGGCGATCGCCGCCGGACTGCCGCAGCACGTGAGTTCACCCGACTTTATCCGCATCATGCGCGAACAGAATGTGCCGCATCCGTTTGATTCGCACCCACCGCTGGCCGAGAGAATGCGCAACGTGGGCTACAACGTAGAGGAAGCGCACTATGCGGGCGTTGCCGGCGAATCCCCCGCTGACAGCTGGGTCGATCTGATGCCGGTGGCCGATGAGATTGAACAGCAGCTGTGGCAAAAATATGAGCTCGCTTTCGCGTCTGAACATGAGCAGAGCCTGGCCTGGCGCTATCAGCCGGTTGGCGAAGAAGAGACCGCGCTGGTGGAGAAGTATTTTCCCAACGCGCCCTTCACGCTCAAAGATGGCTCAAAAATTGAAATCAGCTGGCGAGGTATCATTCACCCCAAAACCGGTGAATTGCTGGAGTGGGACAATGTGAAAAACATCAACGTTATTCGCAACTTCGGCCGCGATATTCTTTATGTGCAGCACGTACAGCCGAACGCTCAGGGCAAAAAACGCAGTGAAATCCGTCTGCCAGGCCTGAAAAAAGAGATCGACGCCTTCAAAAATACGCTCGGCTATTACCGCCATCGTCATCAAACGGTACGCGCCCAGTTAGCGGAGCCAGCGGTGCAGAACGCATGATAGCTAACGCCTTTGCCTGCCGTCGTCGGCTGTCCGACCGGCAGTTTCTGCTGTCGAAAAGGCGCGATAAAGGCGATGCCATCTGTAGGAATGCAAGAGAGTGAAGCGGCTGGTGCTGGCTCTGACGCTGCTACTGGCAGGCTGTGACAACAGCGACGGCCCGCGGGTCCGCGACGTCACAATTTGGCTGCAGGATCCCCTTGCTCACTTGCAGACGCCGCTGGGTGATGACGTGGACAAGGACTGTTTTCAGGGCACCTGCACGCTGAATTTCACTCAGCCCTCGGCCAGCGGCAACGTGTTGCGGGTGCAGTTGGGCGGCGCTAAGCCTTTTCGCCTTAACGGTGTGTTTTCACTCACGGCGGTGGGCTATGAAGAGGATCGCTATCGAATTGCGGAAATCACCCTCATGCCCGCCAGCCCGCCCACCAACAGCCTGCATAGCGAAGCCAGAACGGCGTTTTATCAGCTGTTAGCGCAACTCGGCGCGGCGGGTTGGCAGCGCTTTATTATGCAGGACAGCGCACGCCTGCCCGGTGCTGAATTTAACCACACTGCCCGCATCGAACAGGCGCTGCCGCAGGCGTCACTTAATCTTCCTTTTAACGATCCGGCAGTGCCGCTGAACCTGGCGCAGTGGCGCAATCTGCCGTTAATTTCCCAGTGGTATTTCTACCGTGACGATGAATATCTGTCGATCATCGTGCAGCGTGAAAACAGCGACAGTGCGCCCAACGAACGCGGAACCTATCTCTTTATGCTGACCTTCAAAACCGAAGCGCAGCAGTATCAGTCCTACTTTGCTGCTGACGATCGGCCGCGCTGGAAGTCGCTGCTGCCCGCGCTGCTGAAGCAAATGGCGCAGACCCGCACTGAGAATGAGGCGAGGATGAAGGACATCGGCGTGACTATTGATGAACATTACCGTGATCCGACGATTGGCGCGCTGGATAAACCCGCGACACAGGCCAAATAACCCGCCTTGCAGGCCGCACTCACCGAAGAAGAGATGATCATGATCGGAGCGAAAAAATGAAGTCTGACAATATTGCCGTGCTGCTTACCGCGGCCATCACCTGCTTTTCTCTTCCCGCCGCCCATGCGCTCTGCCTGTTTGGCACCACGGAAGGCGAGATATCGGACTACAAAAACAGCTACTGGCAACCTACCGAACCGCTGTCTGAAAAAGCCAGCAAGCAGATTGTCGCTAACTGCACGCAGCAGGCAGCCGTCGCCCAACAGCGGCTCACCGATACCTATCTTCAGCTCTGCACCACCGGACAGATTACCGGTGCTAATCGCCTGTTTGCCGAAAAGCTGCGGCACAATCCGCTCTACGCCAACCGGCTGACAGCCAGCCCAGGCGCAGCGAAAGCGCCCGCGGACAACATCGAAACCCAAATGCGCTGGTCAGTGACCAACGATGACAGCATGGAAGGATTTAAAGAAGACTGTGCGGCGTTCGTTAAACGAACGCCTCAGGACCGCGCCAACACCCTGCTCGGCCTGAAGATCAACGGCTTTCAACAGGACACTTTCGCTCAATGCATGACTCAGAACCACATGCAGCAAGTGGTGCCGAAGAAAAAATTCAGCGCCTGCAAAAGCCTTGGCTGGTGAAGCGGGTAAACAAAGCTGAAGGGCATGGGCGTAGACAGGCTGTTCTCAAGGTGTGAGGGTTAAGCGAATACCCTGCTCTCTCAGTTGAACAGCAACCTCAGATTCCAAATGTTTATCTGTCACAATATCCGAGAGGTCAGCCAGCGGCGCAGCACAAAACAGCGACCATGAGCCATATTTGCTGCTGTCAGCTAACAGGACGCGGCGCCCGGCATTTGCCAGAAGGTCGTGTTTCAGCCCGGCTTTCTCTTCTGTCGGCGTGGTAATACCACGCTCAACGCTCCATGAGTTGCAGCTGACAAACGCGATGTCAGGATTGATGCCGCGCAGCAGGCGACGGCCATGTTCACCAATACACGACTGGCTGGAGTCATCAATGCGCCCGCCGATGATGGTCACTTCAATTTGTTTAAATTCAGAAAGAAACAGCGCGATATGAAGATCAGCCGTAATGACGCGCAACGGCAGATGCGTTAGCTGGCGGGCCAGTTCCAGCATTGTCGTGCCGGCATCCAGCACCACCGCATCCCCTGCCTGCACAAAACGGGCGGCCTGCTCAGCAATCGCCTGTTTCTCGTGCAGATGACGCTGCATTTTTTCCAGCGTCGTGGGCTGGCTGGGAATAAAACGGTTTAAAGTTACGCCGCCATGGCTGCGGCTGATCACGCCTTCTTTATCCAGCTTGATCAAATCACGCCGGATGGTCGCTGGTGAGGCGCAGATTGCGCTCACCAGCTGCTCGACAGTCACCAAATTATGACTCTTCAGATAGTCCATGATCTGTTCAAGACGACTTTGTCCCTTCATATTTCCCTAAGCGAGCTGCATCGCGAGTTTGATGGAGATCGCCATGCTCTCAGACTTCGCTTTACCTGTCCAGGCGATATCAAACGCGGTGCCGTGGTCTGCGGAGGTACGAATAAACGGCAGGCCAGCAGTGATATTTACGCCGTCATAAAAACCCAGTAGCTTAAGCGGAATATGCCCCTGGTCGTGATACATCGCCACCACGATATCGTAATGCCCTTCCTGACACTGCAGAAACACGGTATCGGGCGGACAAGGTCCAAAAACATCAATACCGCGCGCCTGCATTGCCTGAACTGACGGTGCGACCGTGGTGATCTCCTCATCGCCAAACAGGCCGTTTTCACCGGCGTGGGGATTAACGCCTGCTACCGCAATACGAGGTTGATCAAAACCCACGCGGCGCAGGAAAGTGTCCGCCATGCCAATGACCGTTTCGATACGCTCACGATTAAGGGTGTCCAGAAACTTACGCAGCGCAATATGCGTAGTGACATGAATCACCTTTAATTTGTCGGTATACAACACCATCGCATAATCTTTGGTATCGGTGAGGTGAGCCAGCAGTTCCGTGTGCCCCGGATAGAGATGGCCCGCTGAATGCAAGGCTTCTTTGTTCAGGGGCGCTGTCGCTATCGCCTGTACATCCCCAGCCAGTGCCAGCTCAGTAGCGCGTTTAATACAGCGCCACGCCAGATCGCCCGCCTCTTTCTGCACGACACCGGGTTGCAGGGCATCCGGGTTTGCCAGCGGCTCGTCGATCACATTGATCATGCCCGGAGCAAAACGCGCGCCCTTTACGCTGTCGATAAGGCGTAATTCAGCCTGAGGCGTAATGTTCATGCCCATGATGCGGCGCAGCGTGCTGGCGCACCCCACGACAACTGCTGGCGCACCGTTTAAATCGCCTTCCGAAAGAGCCTTAATAATGATTTCCGGGCTGATGCCCGCCGGATCGCCCATGGTTACCGCAATAATCTTATTCACTCAATCTCTCCTCAATAAAATAGATGGCTTCTGCCAGGGTATTGTCATCGCCAAAGCCACCTGCCTTGGTCATCACCGGCAGGGTAAATTCACTGTTAAGCAGTTTTCCGTGCGGCACACAGCCCGCAACCAGACCCTGAATTTGAAAACCATCGGCGCCCAGCGCTTGCGCCACGGCAATAGCCACGTCGCCGCCAGACAGATAGAGCGCTTCCGGTCTTTGTTGTGCCAGTACGGTATGCGTCAGGCTGCCCAAAAACTGACAAATCATTTCACCCAGCTGCTGACGGGTTAAGCCGTGCTGGCAACAAAGACGATCGATGTCATGTCTCTGACCAGCGTCCTGACAGGTGCGTATCACCGTGTGCTGACCCGCACGCAATGCTGTAACGCTGTCTGCAATCCACTGCGGCAACGATGCCCAGGGTGAGGGTGCGAACAGCTGAGCAATCTCAATATCGATCAGGGCAATATCACGCTGCTGCGCCAGCCGGGTAATCTGCCGCTGCGCGCTATCACTCATTGAGCCAACAACCGCTAACACCGGTTTGGCCGCTCGCGTGGAAAGATGTGCGGCAAGCGCATCACTTAATCCCGACGCGCCCACCAGCAGGGGCGCCTCCTCCAGGCGCGCCGCAGCCTGTATTAAGCGGCGAATGTCAGCATCCTGTAGGGCATCCACCACCACGATGCCCTGCCGTTCCGCCAGCACCTGATCCAGAGCGGCGCTGTGTAGCGTCGCAAGATCCAGCTCACTGCCGGACAGCGCCATCTGCTGTAACACGTTGGCGCTGATGACGGGCGTTTTCGGATCGCTGGCAAATTCCGTTTCTGTTAATAGCATCTCGTTCACATAGACCGTGCCGTTGCGCGTGGTACGCCCCAGACGCGGCACGGCGGGCACGACCAGCGCCAGTCTCTTGCCGCTGGCCGCCAGTGCAGCGCTCACTTCCGCACCAATGTTGCCACGCAGGGTCGAATCAATCTTTTTAAACAGCCAGCCCTGACGCGGCTGGTGATGCATTACCAGCCGCGACACCCGATCTGCCGCCTCGTTAATGCCGATTGCCCGGCTGTCTGAGTTAATGACCCACACGTCAGCGCTACCGCGGCAAAGCGGCCGATCGCCGTTAAACAACACCTGCACGCGGGCACCTGACCGGGCAAACCCACTGCCAGCATCATTTGCCCCGGTAAAGTCATCGGCGATCACCAGAACGGGGGTTTTCCATAACGTCTGCGTCATCGTTTCTCCTGTTTCGGCGGTATGCCGCTGAGATTGATTATATTCAATCACAATTGATTATATGTGAGCAAGATCAAATTAATAAAAATCGATATGTCCTATAAATTTAGGCACAGAACGTGGCAAGGCGCCTCCCTGGATGAGCAAACATAATCATTCAGGTCAGATTTACAGCATTAAGGGTAAGAAATGAATATCAACAGCACGGTGATTAGCGGCTATCAGGCACTCAACGACATCGGTTATCTGCTTAACGATAAATCGAAAGCATTACTGGTCACGGATAAAAATATTGAAGGCATTCCGTCGATACAGACTTTGATCGCGCAGCTGAAACAGCACATTGCAACCCTGAGCGTGGTCAACAACGTGCCACCGGAACCAAGCCAGCATGACGTGGCGGCTATCATGAACGCACTGACTTTGCGTGATGTCGATCTGGTGATTGGCGTAGGCGGCGGCAGCGTACTGGATGTCGCCAAACTGCTGTCAGTATTGTGCGCAAAAAATGCCCCGTCGCTTGACGCTCTGCTGGCGGGTGAGAAACCACAGCAGCGCACGGCGTCGCTGTTGATACCCACTACCGCCGGAACCGGTTCAGAAGCCACGCCAAACGCGATTCTGGCGATCCCGGAGAAAGAGACCAAAATCGGGATCATTTCGCCGGTCATGCTGCCCGATTTCGTCGCCCTGATACCTGAGCTGACCACCAGCATGCCCGCGCACATCGCCTCTTCAACTGGCATTGATGCCCTTTGCCACCTGATTGAGTGTTTCACTGCCACCGTGTCGAATCCGGTTGCTGACAACTATGCCCTTATCGGCATGAAGAAGCTGTTTACCCACTTCGAAACAACCTTTGCGGAACCAGACAATTTGCAGGCGCGACTGGAGATGCTGTGGGCGTCTTATTACGGCGGCGCGGCTATCGCTCATGCCGGTACGCATCTGGTGCATGCCATGTCTTATCCGCTGGGTGGCAAATATCATCTGCCACACGGCGTGGCTAACGCCATCCTGCTGGCACCCTGCATGCGCTTTATCCGGCCTGCGGCGGTGAGCAAATTCGCTCAGGTTTATGACCTGCTCCCGGACGCCAATGCCTCACTGGATAACGATGCGAAATCTCACGCGCTGGTGGACTACCTCACCGCACTGGTGAAACGGCTGAAGTTACCCGCCAGCCTGGAAGAGTTGGGCATTGGCCCGGATCACCTCCCCTATTTAGTGGAAGCGGCACTTGACGTGCAACGGCTGATGAAAAACGTGCCGACAGCGGTCACGGCTAATGATGTCCGTGATGTCTATCTGACGCTGTTTCCTTCTTACCAGGAACAATAAGGAACCTTATGAGCAAGAAAATTAACGGCGTGCTGACCGCCATCGTTACCACTTTTGACCGAGATGGCGCATTTAACCCTGCCACACAGCGCGAACAGGTTAAACGTCAGCTGAGTGCAGGCAACGGTATTTTCTGTGGCGGTACCAACGGTGAATTTTTCGTGCTGAACGAGCAGGAAAAAATCGCCGTCACCGAAACCTGCGTTGACGAAGTGAACGGCAGCGCGCCGGTTGTGGCACACATCGGCGAAATCTCTACCCGTGAAACCCTTCGCCTCGGTAGGCAGATCGCCAGGCTGGGTGTGGACGCAGTGTCGGTGATTACACCTTATTTCGTGCCACTGAAGCAGGAAGAGCTGATTTATCACTATCAGACCGTGGCTGATGGCCTCGACGTTCCGCTGTTTCTCTACAACATTCCGGCGCGCACCGGAAATACCTTACAGCCGGATACCGTGCGCAAGCTGGCTACGCATCCCAATATCATCGGCATCAAGGATTCGGCGGGCAGTTATGAAAGCCTGAGCGGCTTTCTGCAGACTGCTGAGAACATGGAAGATTTTGACGTGCTAAACGGTCCTGACTCGCTGATTCACCAGGGATTTGTTGATGGCTGTTCAGCCTGTATTTCTGGTCTCGCTAACGTGGCACCAAATGAGATCAACGCCATCTGGGCGCACTTCAGTACCGGCGATATTGAAAAATCACGGCTGGCCCAGGAAAACGTGACGGGCCTGCGAACTGAACTGTACAGCATCGGTTTTTCACCCGCTGCTGTAAAAAAAGCGGTCACACTGCTCGGCTATGACGTTGGTGAAAGCCGTTATGCCGTGCGCTTTACTCCTGAAGAGGAGCAAATGATCCGTCAAATCGTCAATCAATACCTGAAGTAATGGCCTTCAGGACAGCCTTTGCTGTCCTTGCCTAAAACCTGACACTGGGGAAATTTATGAAAGTGATTTGCACCTCGCCGTCGTTTGCAAAATATGACGCGACGCCGATTGAAACGTTGAAAAAACACGGATTTGAGTTGGTTATCCTGCCGGCCGATGCACCACTTTCTGCGCTAGAGCCACATCTGGCAGAAGCCGTGGCGATGATCGTGGCGTTCACGGACGTGAATACTGCGCTGCTGGACAAAGCGCCGCGGTTAAAGGTTGTTTGCAAGCATGGTGTAGGTGTTGACAACATCGATCTGGACACGACGCGCGAACGCCATATCTATGTCACCAATGTCCCGGATGCTAATAAGCATGCGGTGGCAGATTTTGCCTTCGCGCTGATTCTCAACAGCGCGCGCCAGATCACCGAAGCCGCTATTCAGACCCGTGCAGGCCACTGGCCGCGCATTTTTGCCACCGACGTTTACGGAAAAACGCTGGGCATTGTTGGCCTTGGCAATATTGGCAAGCAGGTCGCGCTGCGTGCTAAAGGCTTCAATATGCGTGTTATCGCCTTTGATTTTTATCCGGATGAGAAATTTGCCGCTAAACAGGGCATTGAATTCGTCAGCATGGATTGCCTTACCGAACAGAGCGATTTCATTAGTTTGCATACGCCGCTGACCGATGAAACCCATAACCTGTTCAACAGCGCACGTATCCGGAAGATGAAGCGCTCGGCGTTTCTGTTCAACGTCTCGCGCGGCGGCGTCATCAATGAAATGGATCTCTTCCAGGCGCTGCAGGAGCAGGCGATTGCCGGGGCGGCCGCAGACGTATTCGAGCATGAACCGATCGGTGAGCATCCGCTGTTCACGCTGCCGAACTTTATCCCCACTTCGCACATCGCCGGTTACACCGACGGCGCGATCAGTGCCATTGGCGAGCGCTGCGTGCAGCAGATAGTGGAGTGTATTAAACATGAAGCCCTTCCGGGCAACGTCATGAACGGTCTGGCTTAACGCCGATACGTGCCCAAAATCAACTATTACTTCCGGTTAGCTTTTAGAGCAGATGGCCCTCACATTCTTTACTTATCAGTACGTTGATTAAAACGATTGCCGATAGTAACGCATGTCGCCACGCCCTCTGTATCAGGCAGGTTAACGGAACCAGGTGAATATTATATGAACAACACCCTGCGCTCTACCCGTGTTCGCTGGTGGATTGCCGGCCTGATGTGGCTGGCGATTGCCATTAACTATATTGACAGAACGGTGCTCTCTGCGGCTGCCCCACATTTGATTACCGAGCTGGACATCAACCCGGAAATGATGGGTTTTATCATGGCGGCTTTTTTCTGGTCTTACGCCCTGCTGCAGATTCCTGCTGGTTGGTTTGCTGACCGCTTTGGCCAGAAAAAAGGCCTCGGCATTGCCGTTGCCTGGTGGTCAATTGCCACCATGGCCATGGGCCTGGCGACCGGCTTTAAGTCGTTACTTGCCCTGCGTCTTGCGCTGGGCGTCGGCGAAGCCGCGGCCTATCCAAGCAATGCCGGTATCACCGCACGCTGGTTTCCGGATCGCGAACGCGCCACGGTATCAGGCCTGTTTGACAGCGCCTCAAAATTTGGCGGCGCCGTGGCCATGCCGCTGATTGTCTGGATGATCGCCATGGTCGACTGGCGCATCACTTTCGCCGTTATCGGCAGCGTGGGCGTGTTCTGGGTTATCGCCTGGTATTTTATCTACACCGAAAATCCGGAGGATCACAAAAAGATTAGCCAACATGAGATCAGCCTGATTCGTGACGGCCAGGTTCAGAAGCACGGTGATAAAAGCGTGCGCCCGATGAAATGGTACAAACTCCTTCGCTACCGCAATATCTGGGCGATGTGTATTGGCTTCTTCACCATTAACTACACCTCCTATTTTTTCATCACCTGGTTGCCGACTTACCTGGTGAAAGACAAAGGCATGGATTTTTTGAAAATGGGAATGGTGGCCGCGTTGCCACTGATTTGTGGCATGGTGATTGAGGTTATTGCCGGCTGGGCTTCTGACCGCATCGTGCACAAGAAGATTCTGTCCCTGACCGCCACGCGCAAACTATTTCTGACTATTGGGCTGATGATGGCGCTGTGTATTGGATTCGCCCCTTTCACCGATTCGGTATTCATGACCGTGCTGCTATTGTGCATCGCAAAATCGGGTACTACCGTGGCGGCCTCGCAGGTCTGGGCTTTGCCGGGCGATGTGGCACCCCAGAACAGCGTCTCTATTGTGGCCGGTTTGCAAAATACCGTATCCAACATGGGCGGTGCAGTAGGACCAATTATCACCGGCGCGATCGTGGGTGCCACCGGTCATTTTACCTGGGCACTGGTATTTTCAGCGGTGCTGGTGGTGATCGGTATTCTTAACTATCTGTTCCTGATGGGCAAAGTTGAACCTATCGTTGATGAAGAGCAGATAAAAGGACATCAGACGGTGAGCCACGGCATTTAATCCCTTTATCAAACAACACCGCTTGCGTCCCTGCTGGCGGTGTTTTACTGTCCATCATTGTCCCTTATCATCAAAGCCGATGCGGTTTTATCATCAGCGGCCAGGCACAGGCAGGAGGGTTCTTTCTTTGCTCTGCGCCTGTTGTGCCTCAGTGTCCGCTCATCAGTTTTTCCACTTCTTCCGGTTTGTCGTGTACGCCAAATCGATCGACCAAAGTTCGGGTGGCTTCATTCATGCCGCGTACGTCCACATCGACGCCTTCACGACGAAACGCGATCACCGCCTTGTCGAGGGCACTGACTGCGGTAATGTCCCAGAAATGCGCGTGCGTCACGTCAATCACCACGCGTTCAACCCTCTCCTGAAAATCGAAATAGCGCATAAAGCGATCGGCGGAGGCAAAAAAGAGCTGTCCACTGATCTGATAGGTGCGCACACCCTCGTTCAGCGTCGAGGCGATCGCCATAAAACGGGCAACTTTAGTGGCGAAGTTCAGCGAGGCGATCAACACGCCGGTCAGCACGCCAAACGCCAGATTGTGGGTGGTGACCACAACCGCGACGGTCGCCAGCATGACCATGCTGCTGGAGAGTGGATGACGGCGCAGATTAACGATCGAGCGCCAGGAGAAGGTGCCGATGGACACCATGATCATTACGGCCACCAGCGCCGCCATCGGAATACGCGAGACCCAGTCGCGCAGGAAAACCACCATCAACAGCAGCACCACACCCGCGGTGAGCGTAGAGAGACGCCCGCGACCGCCTGACTTCACGTTAATCACCGATTGCCCAATCATCGCGCAACCCGCCATACCGCCGATAAACGCGGTGCAGATATTGGCTACGCCTTGCGCCTTGCACTCGCGATTTTTATCGCTCGGCGTCTCGGTCAGGTCATCGACAATGGTGGCGGTCATCATGGTTTCCAGTAGCCCAACCACGGCCAGGCCCGCTGAATAGGGCAGAATAATCATTAGCGTAGCGAGATTAAAGGGAATGTCGGGAACCAGGAACACCGGCAGGCTGTCCGGCAGCTTGCCCATGTCGCCGACGGTGCGCACGTCCAGATGCAACCACAGGGAAACAGCGGTCAGCACAACAATGCAGACCAGCGGTGAGGGAAGCGTTTTATTGAGATAAGGAAACAGATAAATAATGGCCAGACCCGCAGCGGTCAGGGCATAGACTTGCCAGGTTACATCGGTAAGTTCCGGCAGCTGCGCCATGAAAATCAGAATGGCCAGCGCGTTCACAAAGCCGGTGACGACCGATCGCGAGACGTAGCGCATCAGCCCACCGAGCTTCAGATAACCCGCCGCCAGTTGCAGCACGCCAGTCAGCACCGACGCAGCCAACAAATAGTGTAGACCGTGCTCTTTCACCAGCGTGATCATCAGCAGAGCCATGGCGCCGGTGGCCGACGAAATCATCGCCGGACGCCCGCCCAAAAACGCCATCACCAGCGGAATACAGAACGCGGAATAGAGCCCAACCTGCGGATCCACCCCGGCGATGATGGAAAAAGCGATCGCTTCAGGAATCAGCGCGAGCGCGACCACAATACCGGCGAGCACGTCACCACGGACGTTACCCAGCCAGTCCTTTCGTGTCGAGGACAGCAACATAGTTATTTCTCAGTTTTTGGTGTGAATGAGCCCGTAGGGGCAAAAAATTTACAGACGAAAAAGCACATCCGCAGACGGGATGTTTTTGCGTGCGCGCTGAAGTTTATTCAGTGCGACAGAGAGGGGAACAACTCAGGGTGGCGTAAGACGCATAGCGATGTTTATTACTCCTTCACGGCTGGCTTAAGCAGCGCGGGTCAGCAGAAAACCGGTGTGGACCGGTCATAGCCTTTGCCTGGTCAGCCATCGGCTACGGCAAAAAGCGCTTTTACTTTACACGATTTTTTTGTTGGATCAACGCGCAGCCCACCACAGATACCCTTGATGAAAAACGCTCAGCGTCGATAGAATGGCGCAAACGCAACGGAGAAGAAGAGGTCATTTACTGCTGCTGCGCGGCGGATTGACGCCTGCGTAAACAGAATGGACATCACTATTATCGGCTATCATTGCCGCCTGAATTCAGCGCGATGCGTGGCCTGATGACCTGCAATACCCTCATGGAGAATCGTGTATGACTGACATCACTATTTACCACAATCCGGCCTGCGGGACGTCCCGCAATACGCTGGCGCTGATTCGCAACAGCGGCGTTGAGCCCACCGTGATTCATTATCTGGAGACGCCGCCGACGCGCGATGATCTGAAGAAGCTGATTGCTGATATGGCGACTGGCGTGCGGGGCCTGCTGCGTAAAAATACGGAGCCGTATGCGCAATTGGGCCTGGAAGACGATCGCTTCAGCGATGACGAACTGCTTGATGCGATGCTGGCTCATCCGATCCTGATCAATCGGCCGATTGTGGTGACACCGCTCGGCACCAGATTGTGTCGACCGTCGGAACAAGTGCTGGATATTTTGCCGGATCCGCAGCGGGGCGCGTTGACAAAAGAGGATGGTGAAGCGGTGATTGATGAAAACGGCAGGCGCATCAACCGCTGAGTGACACTACGCAAAACAGCGCGCGCGTTTATCTGTCACCAATAAACACAGCGCGCGGTTTATAATGAAAAATGGCCGGAGAATCGATCCCGCTCCGGCCAACGCGATCAGACGATTTGAACCTGCAAATTATGCTGGATAAGCACATCCGCCAGAGAGCCTTCGTGGCCGACAGCCGTGGTGTGATAGAGATCGTACTGCTGGCCGTCAACCAGCCGCTGGCCATCCTCCTGCCAGACGCCGCCCTCTTTCGTACTCAACGTGACCGCATTGCCCTCTGCACCTTTAATGGTCAGCGTGTCGCTGGCGTTATCGGAGAGCTGCAACAGATCCTTCTGCCCCAGCGTCACGCTGTTGCTGCCCGCGCTTCCCAAATCGATCGCCTCAACGCCGCTGATTTTCAGGCCCAGCGTGGCGAAATCCAGCGCCTCGTGTGAGCCCGTCATCCGCAGCATGTCATGATCGGCACTGCCGTCCGGGCTGGTGAGCGTGTGCAAAAACAGCAGCGAGAAGGCGTCGTGACTTCCCAGGCCCGCCGCGCTGAGCACATCCGGATTAACGCCCGGATTTTCCACCGCGCTGTGATCCACTACCTCGATCGGCTTCTCATCGGTGGCCGCCGCCAACACGTCGTTCGGCGCGACGGCCAACTGCGGCTGTGCTACCTCGTTATAGAGCGCAACGTTTAGCGCCGCGTGCCCGATATTGCCTGCGGCATCCTGAATACTGGCGGTAAGCGCATAGTCGCCCGACGCCAGGGTATGCGCCTCGGCGGCATCCAGCTGCACGCTCCAGCTTCCCGCATTGGTCACGTTGGTTTGCCAGTGGTGTTCGCCAAGCGTCACGATAACCGCATCGCCCGCTTCACCTTTGCCTGCGATCAGCAGCCCTTCATTGAGATTGATCTTCTGACCGTCCGCCAGATGCGAAAAGCTGATTTTTGGCGGACAGGCATCGACGGTGTAACTGGCATTGATGGTTGCTGAATGCGCTGACGCATCGGTTGCGGTCACAATAATGCCGTGCTTACCGTTACCAAAACCGGTTTTCATCATCTCTGGCGTCAGGGTCAGGCTCCATTTACCGTCGTCGGTGACCGTGGCCGCGTACGTTTTACCGCCGATGATCACCTTAACCGCCTGGCCGCTACCGCTGATACCGGTGGTACCGGTCAGTGTCTCGCTATGCTGTTTCTCGCTGCGGTTCAACCAGCCATCGTCGAATGGCGTATCGATGGTGGGCGCTGGCAGCAGGATCGGGCCGCCGCCATCAACCGGCGGGGTCAGGTCAACCGGCACAACCATATCCTTCTCGTACCAGTTGCCAGCACCATCAAACACCCCAAACGTCATGGTATTGGTGTAGTGGCTGATGTCCTGCGCGGGGATCTCCACGCTCCAGCTGCCGTCCGCCTGAATGACAGCCTGTTCATGGTTCTCCAGGTAACTACTCTGCACCGAGAACGATTTTATCGGCAGCGGTGCCTCTATGGTGCCGGTCAGCCGATACCAGGTCTGTCCGTTGTGCTCTACCGCATCCGCCAGCGTGATGGTATTAAAGGTGAGTGTTGGGAAGCTGCTGTTGTAATGGGTGATCAGCAGCAGATCCTGGCTAAGGCTGGCGCTGTTGCCTTTTGCATCCGTGGCGCTGACCGTGATGGTGTAGTTGCCGTCTTTAATCGATCTCACATCAGCGTCAGAGATCTCCACCCGCCACTCATCCCCGGCCACGTTACCCACAAAGGTTTTGCCGTCCAGTGTCAGTTCAACCCGCGTATAGTTCGGCAGGTAAGCCGCACTGCCGGTGAACATAATGCCGTAAAGGCCTTCCTGATAGTTGACCGCGTTGTCACCGGTGACCGGATCAAGGGTCAGCTGCGGCAGTTTCTCTGTGGGATATATCTCCACTTCCGTTGATCTGACCTGGCTATTTCCCGCTGCGTCGGTGGCATGAACCTCCGCCATAAAGCGGCCCTCGCCCATGCTCTGCAACGTTTCTGCTGGTACGGTGAACTGCCAGTGGCCGCTTGAATCGATAGTGCTGTTCCAGACGATGCTGCCAAAGGTCACCTCAATGGTGCTGCCCGCCTCACCGCTACCTGAAATCAGCAGCGGCGAAGTGATTTCCGTGAAGTCGATTATGCCGTCATCTGACAGCCTGTTTATGTCAATCGCCGGGCCAACAGTATCGATCGTGAAGCGGGTCGTCGCCGTGCCGGTCTGCCCCCAGACATCGGTAGCGATTAGCTCAATCTGGTGCTCGCCATTACGGAAATTGGCTTCGCGCATCTGATCCGACGAGAGCGGCACGCTCCAGCGACCTTCGCTGTCCACGGTCCCTGCATAATTGATGCCGTCGATAGTCAGCGCGATTTTCTGTCCGGCACCGATCACGCCGGTGGTGCCGGTGAGCGTAACGGGATGCGAACTCTCCTCTAAATTCATAAGCCCGTCGCCGAACGGCGTTTCAATGGTGGGCTGTGGCGTTGGCGCATCATCAGGCGGCACCGAGGCTTCTACGGTGATATTTTTGACCGCCGTGGTGACGCCGCCTACGCTGTTGTCAAAGCTGACGCTGATGCGGTTTGCGCCCACCGGCAGCACTTGCAAATCGGCCGCCGGAATAGTGACGCTCCAGCTGCCGTCGGCGGCCAGCGTGGTGGTGTAGCTTTCGCCGTTCAGCTTCACGGTCAGCGTGCTTTCCGGCGCCAGGTTCATAGTCATACCGCTCAGGGTTTGTGCCGACTGCTTCTCTTCAGCGCTGAGCACCGCATCGCCGGTGAAACTGTGAATAGTCAGCGCTGGCGGGCCGCTGACCGGTGGCGGCGTGGTGTCACCGCCATCCACCGGCGGTGTATCGCCAGGATTATCACCCGGCACCGGTACCTCGCCGGGATCGTGCGGGTCAGCGGGCGTCGTGAAGTCGACCGGAATGGTGACGCTCTGCTCGAACCAGTTGCTGGCGCCGTCCAGCACGCCAAACGTCAGCGTGGTGGTGTATTGGCTGAGATCATCCGCGCTAATTTCCACGCTCCAGCTACCGTCAGCGTGCATCACGCCATCGTGCCAGTTCAGCAAATAATCACTCTGTACTGCGAACGACTTAATGGGTAGCGGCGTTTCCATGGTGCCGCTGAGCCGGTACCAGGTCTGTCCGTCGTGCTCTACCGCATCTGCCAACGTCAGCGTGTTAACGGTAAATGTCGGATTACTGCTTTTGTAATGGGTAATCAGTAGCAGATCCTGACTGAGGCTGGTGCTATTGCCATTTGGATCCGTGGCGCTGACCGTGATGGCATAGTTGCCATCTTTTATCGACTTCACGTCATTGTCAGAAATCTGCACCCGCCACTCATTCTCGTTTACGCTGCCGTAAAAGGTTTTGCCGTTCAGCGTCAGATCAATCAGCGTGCCGCTCGGCAGATGCGCTGCGCTGCCGGTGAACATAATGCCGTAGATGCCTTCCTGATAGCTGACCGCATTGTCGCCGGTAACCGGATCGAGCGTCAGCTGCGGCAGTACCTCAGAAGCATAAATATCTACGCCGCCAACAGCGGAGCTGCTGTTACCTGCCGCATCCGTAACACGGGCCACCGCACCAAAGCGGCCTTCACCCATGCTCTGCAGCGTTTCCGCCGGTACCGTAAACTGCCACTCACCGTATGAATCGATAGTGCCTTTCCAGACCGTGCCACCAAAGGTCACCTCAATGGCGCAGCCGCGTTCACCGCTGCCCGAGATCAGCAGCGGCGAGTTAATTTCGGTGAGGTCGATCAGGCCGTCCCCTGCCAGCACATCAACACTGACGCGAGGTGCTTCAATATCAGCAATGTAGTGGGTCACGGCGGTGCCGGTTTGCCCCCACACGTCGGTAGCGGTCAACACAATCTCATGCTTGCCGTTGGATGAAGGCGCACCGTAATTAGGATCAGAGCCCACCGGCACGCTCCAGCGACCTTCGGCATCCACGGTGCCCGCATAGCTGATGCCGTCAATGGTCAGCGCGATTTTCTGTCCGGCGCCGGTCACGCCGGTGGTGCCGGTGATCATCTGGGCGTGATAACTCTCAGTGGAGCTCATCAACCCGTCGCCAAACGGCGTTTCAATGGTGGGCTGTGGCACCGGTGCGCCATCCGGCGGCACGGAGGCTTCCACGGTGATCGCTTTGCTCAGCGTGGTGGTACCGCCAACGCTGTTGTCAAAACTGACGCTGATGCGGCTGCTACCCACCGGCAACGCTTGCAGATCGGCCGCCGGAATAGCCAGGCTCCAGCTGCCGTCGGCGGCCAGCGTGGTGGTGTAGCTCTCACCATTCAGTTGAACGGTCAGCGTACTTCCCGGCGCCAGATTCTGCGTGGTGCCGCTCAGCGTTTGCGCCGTGAATTTTTCATCTGCGCTCAGCACCGCATCGCCGGTAAAACTGTGGATGGTTAATGACGGCGGGCCGCTGACCGGCGGCGGCGTGGTTTCACCGCCATCCACCGGCGGCGTATCGCCAGGATTGTCGCCCGGCAGCGGCACCTCGCCCGGATCGTGCGGTTCAGCGGGCGTGGTCAGATCGGCCGACACATAGAGCCCCTGCTCAAGCCAGTTTCCGGCGCCGTCCTGCACGCCGAATGTCAGGCTATTGTTGCCTTCGCTGAGGTCACTGGCGCTGACTTCCACGCTCCAGCTGCCGTCGGCGTGGAGCACGCCATCGTGCCAGTTCATCAGGTAATCGCTCTGTACGGCGAACGATTTTATCGGCAGCGGCGCCTCCAGGGTGCCGCTGAGCCGGTACCAGGTTTGACCGTCGTGCTCTACCGCATCCGCCAGCGTGACGTCGTTAACGGTGACGGTAGGTTTACCGCTGTTGTAGTGAGTAATCAGCAGCAGATCCCGGCTGAGGCTGGTGCTGTTTCCCTGTTTATCAACAACGCTCACCGTGGCACGGTAGTTGCCATCTTTAATATCCCTGAGCTCGCTGTCGTTAATCTGTATGTGCCACTGATTTTCATTGACGCCGCTTTCCCAGCGTTTGCCATTCAGTGTGACCGTGACAATGGAACCGGTGGGCAGATTTTCTGTGGTGCCGGCAAACAGAACGCCGTAGACACCTTCCTGATAGTTCACCGCATTATCATCAGCGATCGGATCGAGATGCAGCACCGGTAACGCATCCGCCCTGGGTTCATTCGCGGCAGCAGCCGGCGTTGATGGCATGGTTGATGGTGCGGCGGTCAGGGTTGAAACGGGCGGCGCGTCGCTGTTCAAAGCCGTGACAGCTGCATCGTTATGGTTAGGGGCGATAGAGGCGGCCGCAGTGCTGTGGATTTCCGGTGACGCTGAGTTGCTGAGGTCAGGCGCACTCAACACCGGCAGCAGCGTGGTAAGGGTTGCAGAGTCGCCCGCGGCGGTGTCTGCAAACTGCACCTGATGAACAGCATTGTCATGCTGAAAACGTAGCTCGCTGTGCCTGCCATCGATTTGGCTAAAAAACTGCTGATAGCGAACGGTATCACTGTCCTGAAAACGCAGGATCAGATCTTCGCCCTGCTGCTGATAAGCCGCAACCTGGGCAGGCGGGCCTTGCAGCGTGATAATTGCAGGCTCGTTAAGAATGGATCGGGAATCACCTTCACTGAACGGCGGCAGTGGTTGACCGCTGGCCAGCGATACGACAGTAACGCGGCCTGTGCCTGAATACGCCATGATTTTCCTCTTATATACCGGTTAATGATTTAAGCGACGCCAGAAAGGTAAAGAAAATCTTTACTTTTCGCAGGCATGCAGCGGCCAACGGCCAAAAAGGCGCTGAGCCTGAACCGGTGCTCCAGGGATGAAAGGCAATCCGCAACAAGGAAAATGGTTAACATTACAGCCAAATAAAATGTTCAATGCAGGACGCAGATATTGTCTGTCGGCAAGATGAAACAGTACCACTCTTTGTGAGAGCCCGCGCGTCAGCTCAATTTACTTCCATTAACCTCAAAGACTTATCGCCTTTAAAGAGGTTAAGGGTCGACGCTGGATAGCCATAAATTAGTCTGCGCCTGCCCGCTTTACTACTGGCCAAAATCTGGAAAATCAGCCCTAAGCCAAATGCTTTTTTATTAATGTCGCTTACATCACCAAACCCGATGATAGTGCCAGCGAGACGAGGCCCAATTTATTCCACGCCGGGAAGTTATTATTTAAATTTAAGTGTTGCAGGCTAATGCAGTTCAGGCACGGTGAGAAAAGCGGTTTTTACGGCAGCGGTGGGCCGCTCTAAAAAGGGCGGCAGTCTCTCATGATGCGCTAAAAGTCAGGGGAAAGGAGCGTAAGACAGGCGCTGACGGCTTCGAACAGCCGCCGTGAGATTGCGCCTGCTCATTTGTTGAAGCCGTTAACAGGGAGAGTCGGGTTATTTCTTTTTGTTGAGCATCGCCTGCAAATCAGCGAAGGGATTATAGGTTGCTGCCTCAACGTCGTTTTGCGCATCCTCACCCGCCACTACCGAGGTACCGTACTGATCCGCTTCGGTATATTTTGAGTGCTCGTGATCATGACAGTAAAGGCACAACAGCTCCCAGTTGCTGCCATCTGGCGGATTGTTGGTGTGATCGTGATCGATATGGTGAACGGTTAACTCACGCAAATTAGAGTAAACAAACTCCCGCGAGCAGCGACCACATACCCAGGGAAAGAGTTTCAGGGCTTTCTCACGATAGCCGCTTTCCAGACGCGTATAGTTTTTTGGTATCAGAGCCATTGCCGATATTACCTGTGATAAGAGGCGAATTTAGAGAAGTGTTATCAATATATCCCATATCGACACAGAAGAAGACAGGCTAAAGGCGGCGCGCGCTGTTTTTGCCTGTCTGCAGACGGGGATGAGCACACACTGCTATCGCGCGGGTCGCCAATGTTGTTATCGTAAGTGATGCGTTAGCAGCCTTCAGTCAACGGCCAACAACCCGTATGCAGGCAAACGGGCTATTTACTCGCTTCTCTCAACAGGAATCCAGCCATGCCCCACTACTGTTTCTATAAAAAAGCCAGGCACGTTGTTGTGCTGGCGAGCTCGGACGCGACGGGTGCGGAACCCCTGTTGCAACAGGGATATGAAAAGCAGTTTGAAGAAGTGAACGCCCTGAATGCAGAACGTGCGCTGCGCCGTTTTGCCGATATTCGCCGTGATAAGCGCACCGATCAGCACAATTTCCTCGCAGGTGCCGCCACTTTTCCATTGATCGGGGTGTTGACCGCCTTTGCAATGTTTCTGCTAAAGAAAAAAGCAGGACGAAAGTAAACGCCAGCGGTACCCGTGATACACCCGCCCTGTTCTGGCGCTGTAAGGCAGCAACTATCTGCGGATAGCGCGTAAAAAGAGAGAACCATGTTAATTAATGCTGATTTTTCACAAAACGTTGTGGTGGCGCCTGACGATCATCACTGGATCAGTTCGCCACAGGCAGGCGTCGAGCGCGTCATGCTCGATCGTATCGGCGCTGAAAAGGCGCGGGCCACCAGCCTGGTCAGATATGCGCCTGGCTCTGATTTTCCTGAGCACAGTCATCCGAGTGGCGAAGAGATCCTGGTGCTGAGTGGCGTCTTCAGCGAAAACGGTATCGACTATCCCGCAGGCTGCTATCTGCGCAGCCCGGATGGATCGTCGCATCAGCCATCAAGTCGCGAAGGCGCTACGCTGTTTGTTAAGCTTCGTCAGATGTCTGCCGATGACCGCGCCTGGGTGCGCACCAATACCCACGATCGCACGCTCTGGCAGGGCGAGCCGCGCAGGCAGTTCTGCCCACTGTACAGTAGCCAGAGTGAAACGGTGCTGCTGCAAAAGCTGGCGGACGGCGAGCCGCTGGTGCAGGACCACGCCGCGAGCGGAGCAGAAGTGTTGATCCTGTCCGGTGAATTAACCTCGGCGGCAACCCGTTATCCAACCGGGAGCTGGCTGCGCTTTGCACCGGACGCTTATCCCGCCCTGCACGCCTCCGCCGCAGACACGCTGGTCTATATGAAAACCGGTCATCTCCACCCCACCACTCTGGTCGGCGCATCATCCTGAAAGCAATTCGTAGCGCGGCAGCGGTGAATCGCAACAGCACGCGGGGCGAATAAAAAGTTGGCCGATATAGAGTAAATAAGCACAGCCGGTGAGCTGAATAGCGATAAGCTCAGGCTGCCGGCACGGAAAAGCGTTATTCCACTAAAAGCGGCGGTAATAAACAGGCCATTGGCTAAGGCAATGCCCAGACAAACGCGCGTTGCGCGGCGCCAGCCAGCGTTTATGAGGGTTTAAAACAGTACCTGCGTTAGCCTGACAATCAGGGGGAATAACGTTGACCTTCAGCCAGCTAAACCGCCCTCTTACCCCATAACATTGCGCTGCCCGCAGCCTGAAAACCCGAGGTTGTGTCATCCTCATAACTTCTGTAACGCTTTTACATAATAATCAGCAGAAACTATCACAGCGATGTGTGATGTGAACGCCGGATGTGCCGATAACCCAGCTAGTCCCCATTTCATCCGGTATCTCTGATGCAACTGAATGTAGTGAAAAATCTTATTGCCCTGCTGAACCCTCGCCGCGGCCAGCGTTCATCCGCGTCATTTAACGCTTTAAGCCAGGCGATGCCGGTGATCGAATTCAGCCCTGCCGGCATCATTCAGAAAGCCAGCCCGCTATTTCTAACGGCGATGGGATACCGGGCTGATGAAATCATTGGTCGCCATCACAGCATGTTCTGCCCGCCGGAGCTGGTTAATTCACCTGAATATAGCCGCTTCTGGCAGCGTCTCGCGGCGGGAGAAAACTTCAGCAATAAATATCTGCGTCTGGCCAGCGGCAACCGCCCGGTTTGGCTGGAAGCCAGCTATATCCCGATCGCCGATCGCCGCGGCAAGGTGTTTAAAATCATTAAGATCGCCGCTGACATCTCGGCGCGCATGGAATCTGCGCTGGAACAGGAATCGGTGATTAATGCGATCGGCCGCTCGATGGCGGTGATCGCCTTCAGTCCCGCCGGTATCGTGCTTGATGTAAACGAAAACTTTCTGCAGGCCACCGGTTACACGCGGGATCAGGTGCTGGGTCAGCATCACCGTCTGTTCTGCTCAGAAAAACTCTGCCGTAGCGATGAATACCGGCAGTTCTGGGAAAGGCTTAATCAGGGTGAGTTTTTCTCCGGCCAGTTTCCCCGCCTTAACCGTCGCGGTGAGCCGCTGTGGCTGCGGGCAACCTATAATCCGGTGTTTAACAGCAAAGGCCAGTTGTACAAAATCGTGAAGTTTGCGTCTGACGTGACGGAACAGGTTTTGCGCAATCAGAAAGAGCAAAATGCGGCGGTGCATGCGTGGGAAATGGCGATACAGACACGCGGCAGCGCGCAAGCCGGAGCCGACGTGATCGAAAACAGCATACGCATGATCGATAAAATCGCCCAGGATATGAACGCGGTCTCGACCGATATCGTCCGTCTTAACAAGCAGTCTGACAGCATTGATGGCATGGTGGAAACCATACGTGGCTTTGCCCTGCAAACGCGACTGATTGCGCTTAACGCGGCGATCGAGGCTGCCAAAGCAGGCGCCTCGGGCCGCAGCTTTGCCGTTGTCGCCGCCGAAGTGCGTAGCCTGGCCGCCAACGTCAGCGGCGCTACCGAAGCGATTGAAAAGGTGGTATCCGGCAACAATCAGCTGACCAGAGACGTGCTGAAAGGCATCGAAATCAGCCTGGACAATACCGGGCAAGGCGTCACGCTGATGCGCGAAGCCAGCGAGGTGATCGCCAGCATTCAGCGCAATTCTGAACGCGTGGAGAGCGCCGTCAGAGAAGTTGCTCGTTCGGTTGAAGCGGAATAACAGCACACCGCGAAGAACGATCGGCATTGAATCGTCGGCGCCGGTGCCGACGGGGTGCGGCGATTACCAGGGCGCCCGCTGTTGATCAAACCAGAAGCCCGCCGTCATCTCCGCCCTCTCCTGTTCCGCCAGCCAGACGATACCGGCCGCCGCCTGCTCAACCGTTCGGTAGCCGGTGTGGCCGTTAAAATCGGTGGCGGTATAACCCGGATCAACCGCATTGACGCTGATGTTGTCTTTGATCAGCTCTTTGGCGAACGCCACCGTAACGGCATTAAGCGCTGACTTCGAACTGGTGTAGCCCATCGCCTCAACCTGAGAATAGGGATGGCTCAGATCGGCGACCCATTCCAGCGAACCCAGCCCGCTGCTGACCATGATAATGCGGGCATGCGGCGCGGATTTAAGCAGCGGAAGAAACGCCTGGGTCACCCTGATGACGCCAAACACGTTGGTTTCATAAACGGCCATGATGTCACTGAGGCTTTGTGCGCTGGGAGCAACCGGCTGTACCCCTGAAATCCCGGCATTATTGATCAGCAGATCCAGCTTGCCCTCTTCTTCCTGTACCCGCTGCGCCGCGGCCTGAATGCCCGGCAGGCTGGTGACATCCATGATGATTAACCGCGCGTTGATACCTTCCGCAGCCAGTCTGGCAACGGCCATCTCGCCACGTTGTTCGTCGCGGCAACCCAGCCAAATCGTATAGCCCCGCTGACCTAATTGCCTGGCCGTCTCAAAACCGATGCTTTTGTTGCCGCCCGTGATAAGTACGCTCTTGCTGTTCATGTGGGTTTCCTGAAGATAAATGCCTTTCTGCTTAACAGGCGTTTTTTGTGTTCTGAATTTATAGCCCGCCTGATAGTTTTGATAAACGGGCACAATAAGAACAGGCTGATCGGTATGGCGAACAATAGCGATGCGAGCGGAATGGAGAACCTGGCGGTTTTTCTGACGGTGTTTAACGAGAAGAGTTTTCGCACGGCGGCGATCCAGCTTGGCCTGTCGCCCTCCACGGTCAGCGAGAAAGTTTCGGCGCTTGAGCGCAGCCTTGGCGCACGCCTGTTTACCCGCACCACACGCAGCGTCAGGGCGACCGAAGCGGGTCAGGCGCTGGCCGATCGCATCGCTCCGCTGCTTACGGAGGTGCGCGCCGCGCTCAATGATGTGACCACGCCGCAGCAGAATTTGCGCGGCACGCTCAAACTGAACGTAACCGGCGCCGTCATGGTGGACATCTTGCCGCCGCTGCTGGATCGTTTTCTCTCACAGCATGCGCAGATTCGTGTGGAGCTGATGGTCGATGATCGGCTGGTGGACGCCACGCTGGCGGGCTGCGATGCGGGCATTCGTTACGGCGAACATCTGGCGAAGGATGCCATCGCGGTGCCCATTGGGCCGCGTATCCAGCGCCTGGCGCTGGCCGCCTCGCCCGCCTATCTCGCGTCGCGCGACCGCATTACTCATCCAACTGATTTACCTGAACATAACTGCATACGGCTGAAATTTTCCAGCGGCGCGCTGGTGCCATGGGATGTCAGTCGTAACGGAGAGATGCTGCGCGTGGATCCGCCAGGACGGCTGATCATTGGGGTCGATGGCGCATCGGCAGCCATCGATTTTGCGCGCAACGGTAACGGCATCATCGCGACGTTTGAAAACTGGCTACAGCCGCATTTCGACGCAGGCGATCTCTTGCCGGTTTTACCGGAATGGTGGTCGTCGTTTGAGGGGCCGTGGCTCTATTTCTCCAGCCGCTTTATGACTGCTCCACTGCGGGCGTTTGTCGATTTTCTGCGCGAACAAGAGGCATAACGCGCCATGCTCAGCCGGTGATTCGCCAGGCCGGTTGCGGATTATGCCACGGTGCGACCTCTATAACCGAAACCGCTGCTGCATCGCCTCTGCCAGTAACGTGACGGCCTCATCGCCCACAGAGGCGGCGCTGCGCATAAACACGATGTCATGGTCAGCAATCGGCGGCATGCCATCGAGTATCTGCATGCGTTCGGTGACTTTGCCGCGGTCAATCAGGCTGAGAGCCAGGCCCGCTTCCACACAGGCTTTAACCGCCTGATTGGAGTGGCTTTCGAGCACAATGCGTACACGGAGACCAGATGCGTTTAACGCCTCGATCATCGCCTCGCGGTAAGGGCATTGCACGGCGTGCACCGCCAAAGGCAAAGGATCGCGGCGCAGCAGATCGCTGCCAATAGGTCCGACCCAAACCGGCGTGGTCGACGTCAATAACTGGCTGTGCGAGCCAGCATACCCTTTCAGCTGCGTTACCACCGCCGTTTGCACGTTGTCACGCTGCACCCATTCTCTGAGCAGATAACTTGGCCCGGTCTTCAGCTCCAACACCACATTGGGCCAGGCGGCGGTAAAAATCGGCAGGATGTCGCGAATAACGTGCAGCGCATATTCATCGGGCACGCCCAGGGTAATACGCCCGACCAGATCGGTGCCGTGCAGATCGGCCAGCACCCGATCGTGCGCGTGTAACAGTTCGGCGGTGGAGGCCAACAAACGCTTGCCGAGCGCGGTCAGGGAAACGGATTGGTTATCGCGATTCAATAGCCGTCCGCCTGCCACCGCCTCAAGACGCTGAATGTGCACGCTCACCGCCGCCGGACTTTTGTGCAGCTGTTCAGCGGCCGCGCTGAATTTCCCGATGCGCACCACGGCATGAAAGGTGCGTAACAGATCGATGTCGAGAGTCGCATTCATGATTTAACCTTTGTGAACGACTGATGCACGATATTTTGATTTACCAGATTACCCCAGTTGCCTAGCCTTGAGGAATGAACAAAACATTCCCGCTCCAACTTAACCCTGCACTACGTGGCCACTGGCTGCACACTCTGCCGCTGCCACTGCTGGAAGCCGGGCTGGTAATCGCCTGGAGTTCAGGGTTTATCGGCACCCGTTTTTCTATCGATTACGCCCCGGCGTTGCTGGTGGTGTTCTGGCGCTGCGTGGTGGTTTCTCTGTTACTGCTGCCCTTTGTGCTGCGGCCGTTGCGGCAAACCTCGTTTCGCGTACTGCTGAAAAACGCCGCCATCGGCTTGCTGGCGATGGCGGGCTACATGACCGGCGTCACACAAGGCATTGCGCTCGGCGTACCGGCGGGTCTGGCCGCGCTCTGCGCCGATCTGCTGCCGCTGGGCATGGCGCTGTTGGCGGCGGCCTGTCTTGGCGAGCGACTGGCACCGAAAATCTGGCTGGGGCTGATCCTCGGGCTGGTTGGCGTGCTTACCGTTACTCACAGCGTGCTCGGGCTGGGCGACGCGCCGCTGTGGGCCTACGGTTTGCCGCTGGCAGGCATGTTATCGCTGGCGGTCGCCACCCTGTGGCAAAAGCGCGCCAGCGACGCCTCGACAATGGGCCTGCTGCCTAACCTCTGGTTACAGTGTTTTGTGTCGAGTTTCGCCTTCGCCCTCATTCAGGGTAGCCAGGGCAGTCTGGCACCGATTCCCTCAACGGGCTTCGCGCTGAGCGTGTTATGGACGGTGGGGCTGTCAACCTTCGGCGGCTACGGGCTGTACTGGATTTGCCTGCGCCGCAGTTCGGCAACCCGCGTGGCCAGCGTGCTCTATCTCAGTCCGCCCATTACGCTGCTCTGGGCGTGGATGATGTTCGGTGAGCCGCTCTCCTGGCAGATGGCGTTGGGAATGATGATTTCCGCCATCGGCATCGCGCTGGTGATGCGCGCCGAGCGCCGCTGAGCCAACCGGGCATCTGGTTTATTGCTGTTCAGATCCCGGCCGCCGCCAGCAAGAAAATTTTCTTTTCGCGGGAATAAGCTTTCCGGTGGTTCGTCTTATCTGCTCTCAGATAACCGACGAGCGCATGATATGACACAACCTTCACTTTCCAATCGCCAAAAGCTGACCCGGCTTTTGCTGGTAGCCGCTGTTCCGCTGGCGTTGATTTTACTGTTTTTATGGGCAGGCGGTTGGCTGACGCCTCAACGGCTGTCCGCCGATAAAATGATTGTCGCGCTCGAGCAAACCGGCGGAAAACACCCCGGTTATCGCCGCAATCATGCAAAAGGCATCTGTATCCTGGGTGATTTTATCGCCAACGGCCAGGCCAGCAGCCTTTCCCGTGCGGCGCTGTTTGCACCGGGCAGCACGCCGGTAACAGGACGCTTAGCGATTGCGGGCGGTAATCCCGCGGCACCCGATTACGCCGTTCCGGTTCGCAGTATGGCGCTGTTATTCCAGCAGGCGAACGGGGAACAGTGGCGTACCGGCATGAATGCGATACCGTTTTTTCCGGTCGCGACCGTTCAGGGGTTTTACGATCAGCAAGAGGCGTCACGGCCCGATCCCGCAACCGGCAAGCCCAACCCGGCCAGCATGCAAGCGCTGGTGCATAAACATCCGGAAATCACCCATTTTGTCCGCTGGGTAAAACAGGCCGTTCCCGCTTCCAGCTGGAGCAGCGAGCAATACAACAGCCTGAACGCCTTTCTGTTTGACGACGCTTCCCATCATCAACATCTGGTTCGCTGGAGCATGGTGCCCCATACGCCACGGCAACCGATTACCGCAGCAGAACAAGGCGACAGCGATTTTCTGCAAAAGGATCTACAGCAGCGCCTGGCGAAGGGGCCACTGAAGTGGGATTTGATCATTACCTTGGCGGGCGCGGGCGATGCAGGAAACGATGCGTCGCGCGCATGGCCCGCCGATCGTCAGACCGTTAATGCCGGCACGCTGGTGATCAACCGTGCAGTGCCTCAGCGGGAAGGGAAATGTAATGACATTAATTATGACCCGCTGATTCTGCCCGATGGCATCGCCGCATCTGACGATCCTTTGCTGAATGCGCGTTCCGCGGCCTACGCCAAATCCTATAACCTTCGCACCCGCGAGCAGTCAGGGCATTCACTATGAAACAGGTTACCCATTTTCACCCTGCGCTACGCGTGGTGCACTGGCTAATGGCCGCGCTGATTCTGTTCATGCTGTTGATCGGCGTGGCCATGGTCTCTACCGTTTCTTCGTTACATGCTTTGCTGGTATCGATTCACAAGCCGCTGGGCCTGATGATCCTGGTGCTGGTGCTGGCACGCCTGTGGTTACGGTTCTGTACCGCTGTTCCGGCGTTGCCTCACTCGATTCCGGGCTGGCAACGTGCCATGGCGCAACTTTCACACTGGGCGCTGTATGCCATGATGCTGGCGCAGCCGCTAATTGGCTGGGCTATGCTTTCAGCAGCGGGCTATCCAGTGACGCTGGGAGGTGGCCTGGTATTACCGCCGATTGTGCCAATCAATAACGGCAGTTATGCGCTGTTGCGTTCTCTGCATTCGATCGTTGCGTTGCTGCTGTTCCTGACCATTATGGTGCATCTGGCGGCGGCACTGCTGCATGTCTTGATCCTGCGGGACGGCGTGTTTGCCAGTATGGCGGGAAAGCGCAAACGCTGAGGGTCCTCTGTGTCACATCTTACTGATGAAGAAATTCGCGATGTTATGCCGCATTTGCAACGTTTTGCCCTGTGGCTGACCCGAAATCCACACAGCGCTGAGGATCTGGTGCAGAGCTGTCTGTTTAAAGCGCTGACGCACAGCGCACAGCGTAAACCTGAACACAGCCTGCGGGCATGGCTGTTCTCTATTCTTTATCGACAGTTTATTGATGGCGAACGGCGAGGTAAGCGTTATCGGGCTATCCTGGCATTTTTTACTGGTGAAGAGCGCTCAGGCCCGTCGGTGGAATCGATGGCGATTGCCGACGACACGCTGGCGCTCTTCGCCACGCTGCCCACCGATTATCGGGCGATACTGTTGCTGGTGAGCGTGGAAGAGTTGAGTTACAAAGAGGCTGCTATGGCATTAAATATCCCGCTGGGCACGGTGATGTCTCGCCTCTCACGGGCGCGTAAACTGCTGCATGAAAAACTGGAAGGTCAGGCCGCACCACTGCCATTGAGGAGGCTAAAATGACGCCCGGTGAACAGGAACTGCATGCGTGGATGGATGGCGAAGTTGACGATGCCCGCGCCGAAAAGATAGAACGTTATCTGGCGGAGAACCCGCAGATCGCCGCCGAAATGGCGGCGTTGCGTCAGGATAAGCAGCTTTTACGGCAGGCGATGCATCGGCAACCGCCGTATGCCACCAACGTTGATGCGCACTATTTTCATCGACGTTTACGCCAGCAGAGGTTCAGGAAACTGGCGCTGGCCTGCGTGCTGGTGTTGTCAGTCGGTATCGGCGGCATTACCGGCTGGCAAATCAGCGCACAGATGAATGCGCATCTGCCCATGGAAGATGCTGTTCAGGCGTTCCGGCTGTTCGGCGATCAAAGCCAGTTGCCGCTTGATGTCAGCGCCGCTCAACAAGCGGATCTGACGCGCTGGGTAACCCGCTATTTTATTCATGGCGATTTGCCGCCCAACCTTGAGCAGTATGGCTTTAAACCGCTTGGCGCCCGTCTGATGGCAACGGCGCAAGGGCCCGCTGCGCTGGTGATGTATGAAGATCCGCACGGTACGCGCCTCGCCTGGTATATTCGCCCACTCAGCCCGATCAAGATGTCCCACGGAGAACGTCAGGCAGAAGATGTCATGGCGCAATACTGGAGTGATGCGCATTACAACTATGCGCTGGTTACGCCGCTGGGTGCGCCACAGGCGGGCGTCGTGCGCAAAGCGTTGTCACCCACAATAAGTTGAAGTTACACGGCAGAGGAAAAAAAAGCTGATGGGTTTATGGTGGGGAGAGGTTGGTTGAAGAAACCACGCGCAACCGGCTTAACGTTAACGCCCTGCCGGTTGCCGTTCTAATCAGAACGCCATGAATTGATGGTGCTCGCAGCGCCGCGGCGCCATCCGGGAACGATGTGAAGATGGCGGCACCTTCACATCGTTTTCCTGAGGAGTGGCCGCGATTATTTCGCCAGCAGTTCCCGACGCACGATCTCAGCACCGGCGCTCAGCGCATGCAGTTTACCTTGTGCGACGTGACGCGATAACGGTGTCATGCCGCAGTTGGTGCATGGATAGAGTTTGTCAGCATCAACAAACTGCAGCGCTTTACGCAGCGTATCGGCAACCTGCTCCGGCGTCTCGATGGTGTTGGTCGCCACATCGATGGCGCCGACCATCACTTTCTTACCGCGAATCAATTCAATCAGCTCCATTGGCACCCGCGAGTTCTGGCATTCCAGTGAGATGATATCGATATTGGATTTCTGCAGCTTAGGAAAAATTTCCTCATACTGCCGCCACTCTGTTCCCAACGTTTTTTTCCATTCGGTATTCGCTTTGATGCCATAGCCGTAGCAAATATGCACCGCGGTTTCGCATTTCAGCCCTTCGACCGCTCTTTCCAGCGCCGCAATTCCCCAGTCGTTCACTTCGTCGAAGAAGACGTTAAACGCTGGCTCATCAAACTGAATAATATCCACGCCTGCAGCCTCTAATTCCCGCGCTTCCTGGTTAAGGATTTTGGCAAATTCCCAGGCAAGCTTTTCGCGGCTTTTATAGTGGCCATCATACAGCGTGTCGATCATGGTCATCGGGCCCGGCAGCGCCCATTTGATCGGTTGCGTGGTGTGCTGACGTAAAATTTTAGCGTCTTCAACAAAAACCGGCTTCTGACGAACCACTTCACCGATAACGGTCGGTACACTCGCGTCATAACGATTGCGGATGCGAACAATTTCACGCTTTTCAAAATCAACGCCGCTGAGGTGTTCAATGAAGGTGGTCACGAAGTGCTGGCGGGTTTGCTCACCATCACTGACGATATCAATGCCCGCTTCAATCTGATCCTGCAAGCAAACACGCAGCGCATCGAGTTTGCCCTCAGCCAGCTCTTCGCCTTGCAGCTTCCACGGCGACCACAGCGTTTCAGGCTGAGCAAGCCATGAAGGTTTTGGTAAGCTGCCCGACGTTGAGGTAGGTAATAACTTTTTCATAATGGATAACCTTGTAGTTCGATTAATCAAAGAACGGAATTAGCAGACCACTGCTCAAGAACAGCCTGGTAAGGTTTAATGAATGTCTCTTCAGTAAACTTGCCCTGCTCAACAGCCAGCTGGCTACGTTCTTCTCGATCATAAACAATCCGCGTGAACGAATAATCCTGATGACTCAGGCTTGGCTGATAGACGTTCCCTGCCGCAGAATTCGCGTTGTAAATTTCAGGCCGATAAATCTTCTGGAAGGTTTCCATCGTGCTGATAGTGCTGATCAATTCCAGGTTGGTGTAGTCGTTAACCAAATCACCCTGGAAATAAAAGGCCAAAGGCGCAACGCTGCCTGCTGGCATGAAATAGCGCGCGGTTAATCCCATTTTGGCGAAATAGTAATCGGTCAGCGATGCCTCGTCCTGCTGATATTCAATGCCCAGAACAGGATGCACATTGCCCGTGCGGTAATAAGTGTTTTTGCTCGATACGCTCAGGCAGATCACCGGCGGCTTACTGAAGTGCGTGTTATATGCGTCCGAGTTAATGAAGTTTTTGAAAATGTTGCCATGCAAATCACCGAAGTTAGCAGGCATGCTGAATTCATTGCGATTTTTATTGTGTGCTGGCAGCACCACGCTGAAATCGTAATCCCGCACGTAGGAGGAGAAGTTATTGCCCACGATACCTTCAATGCGCTGACCGCTCTGTTTATCGACGACGGTAGTTTTTAAGATTTCAATGACCGGAAAAGCGCCGCCCTTGCCTTCGAGATCAACGTTAAGCTCGGCAGTAATAATCTCCAGCTCAACCGCATAACGATCGCTTTTCGGGTTATCCCATTGCGCCAGCGAATTGAAACGGTTGTCGATCATTACCAATGCGTTGTGCAGGTTTTCCTGACGCTTTTCACCCCGGGCTAAATTCGCAAAGTTGGTGGTGATGCGCGTTTTATCAGAAGGATTATAATTTTCGTCGAAACGAATGCGCTTGAGAGTAAATGCAAAGTTTTTATTCATTGTTATCTGGCATCCTGATTTCTGATAAAAAGCCTGATTGAATAACACATTTTTCAGGCTTTCTTATTCAATGTGTTCGCGATAAATATTTAATAACTGTGCATATTTTATGCCTGACTCCTCGCGTGAAAAAAAGTGATTTAATTTCATTCAACATGAACTTTATTCATGTTCAAGCAGAGTATCAGTGCCAGCAAGGATAGCGTTGCACGCTTACACAGGGATTCACTTCCGAGATCAGGGGGTTAGCGCGGATTAAGGTGATGAGCGAATAATGAGGATAGCAGGCACGGCCTGTGTTGCGCGCGCCAACATGCTGACACATCATGTTGTGTAGGCATTCCGTTTTTGTCTATTACGGATGCTCTATCTTCGGGTTTATTGGAGGATAAGGCGCAAGCGGATGAGAGGGGCTTTATGCGCTTATCCTGAACCTGAGGCTGCTGGGATCGTTATCCAGCCTGAGTCGATTACTAAAATGGCTTTGGAGAGAGCGCTATGTCCATCATGGATTCACTTCTGACATTTAGTTTGGCCGCTGTGCTGTTGACCTTAACACCGGGGCTGGATACTGCACTGATATTGAGAACGGCCACAACAGAAGGAAAAAACCAGGCTATTCAGGCGGCGCTGGGCATTAATACCGGCTGTTTACTGTGGGGCGTGGCGATTGCTTTTGGATTAGGAAGCGTTGTAGCAGTTTCAGAGCTTGCTTATGACATCCTGAAATATTGTGGCGCAGCCTATCTGGGTTGGCTGGGCGTTTGTATGCTGGTGCGCCCCAGGAAGCAATTAATCGTGGCTGATGCTTCCAACAAGACGGCTTCAAACTGGTTTCTGAAAGGCGTTCTCGGCAATGCCCTCAACCCTAAAGTAGGCATCTTTTATGTCTCTTTTTTGCCCCAGTTTATTCCTCAGGGGCACTCTCCCGTTATCTGGACTTTTGGGCTGGTGACTATTCATATAACAATGGGTATTGTCTGGTCGTTGATGCTCATTGGCGCGACGCGCCCGCTGGCCTCTCTGTTACGAAAAGAGAAAGTGATTCGCTGGCTGGACCGCACCACCGGTCTGGTTTTTCTTTTATTTGCAGCACGGCTGGCAATCAGCAGGCGTTAATTTCTCAGCGTCCGGGCCAGGTTAATGCCCGCCAGGCCCTGAACCGCCGCCGTCGCCGCCTGAATGCCCTGCTGAACCGGGCCGCCGGTGTCCATTTTGCTGGCGATCATCGCCCGGTTATACAGCGTCTGATAGACCTGTCCGGTGATGTTGGCGACGGTCGGCTCCAGACCTGGATTCGCTTTGCGCCACTCCGCCTCAGCGTCCCGCTTCTGCTTCGGCGAGATCTCCGTCATCTTACCCGTGGCGGCTTTCGTCGCCGCAATCTCCCCCTGCGTCCGGGCAATATCCGCCACCTGCGAGCCGATTTCCGCCAGCTGCTGCGCCGTTTCCATTCGCCGCTGCTCTTTCTCCCTGTCGAAGATTTTATCCAGCCCCGGATTCGCACCTGCCGCGTCGCGGCTCAGGTCCGCCACGTTTTGCGTCTGGTTCGCCCCGTCGCGGATAACAAGGGTGCCTTCACTGACCGCCGCCTTCGTGGTGGACGATGCGCTGCCGCTGCTGTTCATCCCCGCCAGCAGGCTGAAACGCTGATGCTGTAGCCACCCGACCCGGCGGTCAGGCCGATACCCAGGCTGCCGCCCTTGCTGCTGTTAGTGCTGTCGGTGCGCTCGCTGTTCTGCGCTGAAAGCAGGCTGATGTCGTTCTTCGCCGTCAGCCCGAGGTCGCCGCCCGCCTGAAGCTGGCTGCCCTGCACGAGGATGTCGCCCGCGCTGCCCGGCTGTGGGCCGGTGGCGGTGGCGGTGATGATAAGGTTAATTGAGTTACTGCGTTTATCAGGTAACTGACTAGCCATAAAGTAAAAATCCCGGCCGGCGGGCTGTTTTTGTTACTTATTTCATTGAGGCTTATTGTAATGATCTGGTAATTTGTATCCTTCAGGTATTTCAGGCCAGGTGTCCTGCTGATTTATCATTATCACGTCATCTACGATATCTTGATAAAGATTTGACATGTTTAACGATGCCATTCTCACTCGCGTTAATGTGCATCTAATAGCTATTTTATCTTTAGCTTTTATTGTTTTTTCTAGCAATTCCGTTGCATTAAGAAAATCGGCAGCATAGTCTTCGTAGTTTTCAACAACCTCCGATTCAATATTGATTTCGGATTCTATTTTTTGATCAGCTACAAGATTGAGTAGGCTGTATTTAAGTTTATTCAAAGATGACATCATTTTATTTTTCGACCTTCAGCTTCAGCTTGTTGAGTTTTTCTTTCATTTACAGAACCATCCAAATTCAGAACAGCCCTGAAGTTTCCTCGTTTATCAAAAATTTCGATATGATCCTTGTGTAACCCCCCCCCAGATAGAACTGATCTTCTTTTTTTTAATATAATCCCCAATATTGTCCGTAGCCTTACAGATGCTTTGTCCCTGACACTGCTGATCAGTTTTTTGAGTATTACCCTTAACGGTATTACCAAAACCATGTTGTTTTAGGAGTTCACCCATTTTACCTGCAGAATTTTTATTTGGCTCAAAATCCTCAGCCAGATAAGCAAAATCATCCTTATTCTGAGCGGGAATTGGCGTAACCGTGGTATTGCCTCCCGTGTCCGGCAGACCATCCGTATTACCGGTATTGTCTAATGCCTGCTCACCAGATCGATCCGGCGTAACCAGTGACATTCCTTTATTTTCATCATGAAAAGGATTAACCCGCTTTCCGCCGGTCAGATCATCATTCACCGACACAGTTTACGTTTTAATGCCTGCGCCGCTGTTATGTTACTGGGCTGCTAACACTTTATCATTACACCGCTTTTATTCGCCCGTCAGGCCGCGTCCAAGTCTTCTGTTAATCAGGATCTGAGGGCGAGGATATATTGGCTTTGCGTTCGTCTATTTTAGCCAAAACCCAGGAACCTAATCCTCCCGCAACCCCTGCGATAGTGCTTATAACGCTTATATCTATCATATCTTCTCTCGTTAAACTGACTTTACCGTCAAAAATGAAGTCAATGACAGCACTAGCTATAAAGAAAAAACAACAGGAAACCAAATAAATCACACTTAAGAACAAAAGCCTTAAGAGCTGCCATAGAGCTGGTGACATATTAGCAAGTTGCTCGTTGGTAATTGCAACGGTTTCCTTGCCCATATCTACCGATATCTTTAACTCCATCCGTTGTTAGCTTCGCCCCGGCCATAGTCGTCAGCACGATCTCGTCTTACTTCAACATGATATCATTCACTTGAAATAGACCAAATTTGAAGCGTAGCAGAGGCCGTTTTTTATATGAGCTTCTGAAAAGATGCCGGAGATAGGATAAGATCGATACTTTATGTAATATTTTTCACTGCTTGCTCAATAAGAGAATTAAATTCATAAAAGCTAAAATTCCAGGATATTTTCTCAGGGCAGTTGAAAATCTCAATTCGCAAACCAACTTCAGGTTCATTTGAAATTTCTGCAACCTGATTACTTCCACAGAAAATCTCATACACGACATTTTCTCTATCCGGAAGGCTGGCAACATTTGCTGTTAATTTACTTGTCATTTTGGTGGCTCCAGAAACCCTATTAGTTTACCTTGTGCATCATAAGGCAATCCACGTCCACTTGAAGAGATTACGTCAGTAACTTGTCCATAACGACCTGTATTACTTTTAATGACTGATTTATTAGGATCATTCAAAATTCTATCTACAATTGTCTGACCCTGTTCATTTATTGCTGATGGATTGCCTTTAGCTGACGGAAAAACACTACCCTCACGACTCCCGTGTTTCTGAAGAGCTCGTCCGGCAAGAGTTAAATCACCTTTTTTAGACGCCGGGTCTGTATGCTTCGCACCATCAGAGAGTTCATCAATAGACCATTTACTTATTTGCTCTCTCGTATTTGTTTTTTGACCTGCCTCACTATTCCGTGCTTTCTCCTCATCCTGAGGTTCCCAGCCACCCGGAGATCCAGATCCTGCGCCCCCAGCTCTTCTTTCTGAGCATCCGTCAGATCCTTCGCCACATTCGGGTCGCGCGATTTGGCAGCCTCATCACGCGCTTCAACGATTGCACGACCATCAGTAATCGGCAGGGTATCCGCCTCCGTTCCTGACCCTTTCAGAGTCTTATCCAGCTCCGATGCAATTTTGTTATTCGCATTCTGAACTACCTTGTCACCCGGACTCATTGGTAATCCCGGAACCGGTACCAGTACAGGCCTTAGCTGTATAATATTATTATTTTCCAGCGCATTTTCCCTGCCCGGACCTTGTCTGTCTGGCTGATGGTCGCCAGCTCATTCGTTTCGTCCGGCGTTATGATTCCGGCTTTGTCCTTACATTCCAGTACCGCTTTTCTTTCCGCTTCCTGAACGCTCAGCCAGTTATTCTCAACAAAAAAGCTAATGCACTGATTTTAAATACCAATCAGCAAAAAGTTCGTTTTGCGTGGGGTATGGGGATTTTGAGGTGAGAAACAGGCTATCGTTAAATAGCCTGCTGGGATGGATTCAGATATTGCCGAATAGTATTGCGGAGCAAAAAAAACCGCCTGTTGAGGGCAGAGGCAAGATCAATAAAAATCTGATTCGACTAACCCTTCCGACTTTATTATATGAAGGAAGCGGTTATAGGCAACATCATCCCGCTCTAATATATCATCCAGTAATTTTTCTTTCATCAAAGCCCAGTGCTGGATGCTCTTCGCATTATTTTCAAAATATATTGCACTGAAGCTTATTTCTGGATCAACTATAGATACCTGGCTTGCTCTATATGCAAGCAAACCACCATAGTTTTTGGGAAGCCCATAAAAATAGGTCTCATCACCAAACCAATAAATAGCAAAAACATTTATGATAGTCCCATCTGATTCTTTTATTTTCATTTAACCTGCCCTTTAATATTCTCGATCACATCTGCCGGGTTAGAGCTAACCCTTTGGGGAGTATCAATTTTCATATCATAGGCTTTGCCAGTAGTAAAGTTATACTGATAATGAACGGTGATTGATTCTCCCTTAGCATTTTTCTGGACTACCTGCATTTTTTGAAATCCTGCACTTGCAGGAAAACGAGGGTCATTATTCATACCAATCAGCTTTTCACCTGCTGCCGGATTTGCCTGCACCTGCTTCAAAACTATTTGTTCATTCAAATCCCTTGGTACTGCTGATTGTTTACCCGGCTTGGCCGTCGATATTTTCTCTGCCGCACTAATCAGAATTTTGTTATCAATAACCTTCGCAGCTTTTCCGACAAGTGAAAGCGCTTTTTCTGCCGGAATAGAAGTCAGCAACGCAAGCGCATAATCCTTCGCTTCTTTCGCTGTCAGTACCGCCATTACCGTATCTGAACCGGGGTTATTTTCCAGGATCGCTTTAATAATGTTGGCACTTTCCGGCAGATCGCCTTTCACCATCCGCGCCAGATCGGCCTGTACCTGTTCTGGCGGCAGGTTTTTATCCTGTGCATATTGCGCGTAAGACTGCACCGACTGGCCATAGTCTATTGCGCCTGATGGCAGTATATTGTTCCACCCATCGCCCAGCGCATTATTCTCAACCGCATTTTTCCCTGCCTGCGCGCCTGCTACCGCGCTGCTGGTGCTGTCTCCGGCCACGCCGCCAGCGTGCCCAGTGCGCTGATGGTCTGGCGCTGCTCTTCGCTGAGCTTGCTTCGCTCCACTCCCGGATACATCTGCTGTGCGATGAACTCGCCCATCGCCGCGCTCGATGCAACGGCCAGCGCAGAATTGCCCGCCGCGTATGCCGTCACCGCGCCCACCACCGCGTGCGCGATCAGGTTGGCCTCAACGTTGATCACCTTTTTGTCGTCCGGGCCGTAGGTTATGGTCTGCTGATGGATGATTTCCGCCAGGTACGGCGCCGCCGCGCCGCTCACCGCCTGGGCCATGTTGCCCCCGCCACCGTCGCTGTCTGAATACACTGCTGCGCCAACCCGCCGGTGCTTATTTTGCTGGCGATCATTTTCTGGTTGTACAGCATCTAGTTAACATGTCTATTGAGCGAGGCAGACAGCAGCAGGGTGTGGGCGCGGACTGAGCAGCGGATAACAGTAAAGTGATTATCGGTGACGATAGGCTGACCGGTTTCGTTATTATTCTGTATTAAAAGTGATGAATAGCCGAACATTACTGCTCTGGTTTTTGCTCCCGTAAGCCAATGGATTTAGGGCTTGTTGGTAAAACGTCTGGCTGGTATCTTATTACTTAGAAATCAGAATGATATGTAATTTAATATATCATTCAAAGTTCTGCTTGAAGGCGATAAGCCAACTTATATACATCATCAACAAACAGCTTTTCGTCTTTTCGGTTTTTAAAATCAGATGAGGGAATTTCATTTGCACTGAGTATGTCATTATATCGTTTAGCTCATTCATCAGTGGCTACTTTTTCAATCCCAGAGATATAGTTTCATTTTTACGGAGCATCGCAATTTCTCTCCCACAAACATCCGTTTTTACTATGGGTATGTCGATATTACATGTCTTACAATTTATCATGGCTGGATAGATTGGCATACCAAGCCCAGCATTTTTATAGTTAACCATTCCACCAACACTGACAGATTAAATTACCATTTCAGCAATACGAACTTTTGATGGTTCTATTTTTTAAAATTGCATTACATATTGCTTAACAATATGCTGCAATCCTGCTTTTAAAGCGTCTTACTTAAGGGGTTTTATTTTTCGCTGCCGTCCTTTTTGTACCAATGGCATTTCTAAAAGGAAATTCATTCCCTGCATTGTCATTTTACTAGAAATGAAACAACAAGTCATGAATTTAATAAAAATAAGATCGCATCTCCTCGTATTTTATTTTCTAATTTCATTAAATTTACCGATCATAACAATCTCGGAAGACTTAAAATCCTCATCACCTAATAAAACAAATACCACAGCACCTTGCAACAAGATATAGTCCAAAACTTTTCCAAAGGAGTTTTTTTGTATGACCGAAATAAAACCATCCTTATCAAAGCAACTATTATCCATAAAAAAATAAAAGCTTTTATCTTTGTATGATGTTGTCATAATCATGTCATGTAAATTTTCAAGCCCCAACTTAGCAAACCCGTGCAGCTTTATTTTTTTATCTTTTATCGAAAAAACGCAATTTTTTTCCTTAAGAAAACTGTAATCTTTACAACTATAAGGTTTTAAACCCCAAAATCCTTTATGACGATTTATTCTGGTATCATCCAACCATGGTGCTAATTCACCATAGAAAAATAGTGATTTATTCTCTGCTGGATAACCCAGCCATTTTAACATGTCATTGAATATCAGAAAGTAGCCTTCATTCCTGTCATTGCCATATAATTCAAAACTCGTAGCTTTGTAGTCAGACGTTAATTCATTGATGTAATCAAAACAGATGACATCATTATCCTTCTTAATGGTTTCTGTACTTCTTATCTTGTATCTAATATTCATAATGATTATCTAACTCGTCATTAAAATGTGGGCCTCTATTTTGCGGGTCATTCTCACCAAAAAAATGACCTTTTGCATCATCCCTAATAATTAGAGTTTTGATTTTTCCATTCGCATCTCTTATATCAAACTCATAATTTTTACCAGGTTGTAACTTACCACGGCGATCATAATTAGGGGTCACTCTATCCGGGTGTTTTGACACTGGTATACCAGACTGCCTCTTCGCCTCTTTAAAGGCCCCTGAGCGACCAGCTCCCACAGGTGAAAGACTTGCAGCTTTATCTCCTTTAGCCAGATAAACCAGATCATCCTTATTCTGCTGCGCGATCGGCGTTACCGTGGTGTTTTCGCCCGTATCCGGCACACCATCATTATTTCCCGTATTGCGGGCTTCCTGCTCACCAGACCGGTCCGGCGTGACCAACGACGTTCCCTTGTTTTCACCCTGCGCCGGATTAACCAGCCTGCCACTCGTCTCATCCCTATCTGGCTGAGGAAAGACAGTGATTAGCCCTTTTGGATCCTGAGCTACCATGTAATTGTAAGCTTCACGCTGTTCTGGAGTCAGTTTTTCTATCAAATCGGCACGGCCCGTTGCGGCAACGCCCAATACATACTCTTTATCAGTATCTGAAAGCTTATCAAGCACGGTGACTGCGGTACCAATTCCCAGCAGATTTCCCAAACCTTCTTTTATCAGCACATTACGACAGGCTGCGACTTTAGTGCATCCTTGTGCGACAAGCCTTACTCCCTGGCCCAATACAGCAAGATTATTATTTTCCAACGCATTTTTCCCTGCCTGCGCGCCTGCTACCGCGCTGCTGGTGCTGTCTCCGGCCACGCCGCCCGCAAGGCCCGCTGCCAGCGTGCCCAGTGCGCTGATGGTCTGCCGCTGCTCTTCGCTCAGGTCTTCGCGCTTAACTCCCGGATACATCTGCTGCGCAATGAACTCGCCCATCGCCGCGCCGGATGCACCGGCCAGCGCGGGGTTGCCCGCCGCGTATGCCGTCACCGCGCCCACCACCGCGTGCGCGATCAGGTTGGCCTCAACGTTGACCACCTCTTTGCCGTCCGGGCCGTTGGTTATGGTCTGCTGATGGATGATTTCCGCCAGGTACGGTGCCGCCGCGCCGGTCAGCGCCTGGGCCATGTTGCCCGCCGCCAGCCCCTGCACCGCCGCCGTCGCCGCCTGAATGCCCTGCTGAACCGGGCCGCCGGTGCCCATTTTGCTGTCCAGCATCGCCCGGTTGTACAGCGTCTGATAAACCTGACCGGTGATGTCGGCCTGCGTTGGCTCCCTGCCCGGATTCGCCTTACGCCACTCGGCCTCAGCGTCCCGCTTCTGCTTCGGCGAGATCTCCTTCATCTTACCCGTGGCGGTTTTCGTTGCCTCAATCTCCCCCTGGGTACGGGCAATATCCGCCACCTGCGAGCCGATTTCCGCCAGCTGCTGCACCGTTTCCATTCGCCGCTGCTCTTTCTCCCTGTCGAAGATTTTATCCAGCCCCGGATTCGCACCTGCCGCGTCGCGGCTCAGGTCCGCCACGTTTTGCGTCTGGTTCGCCCCGTCGCGGATAACAAGGGTGCCTTCACTGACCGCCGCCTTCGTGGTGGACGATGCGCTGCCGCTGCTGTTCATCCCCGCCAGCAGGCCGTTGGCCATGTTGCCGGCGAACTGGCTGCCGATGCTGCCGCCGGTGCTCATGCCCACGCTCTGGTGTTCTGCCCTGTAATCCGCATGATTTTCAATGTTGCTGAAGCCCAGCGTACCGGTCTCAAGTCGGTTTTTATCCGCCGCGCCCGTGGAGCCGATCACTGCGCCGTTGAGCTGCGTGTGTTCGCCCACAGTGACGTCAAACCCGCCCCTGCCCGCGAAGATGCCGGTCTGTTCATTCACGCTCTGCCAGTTGCTGTGGATCTTGTCGCGGCTCAGGTTGACGCTTGCGGAACCGGTCATTGAGCCGAAGGTGAAGCTGCCGCCGGCGCTGGCGCTCTGCTGTTTGCTGTCGTAGCGGTCGCTGTCCTGCTCGGAGGTCAGGGTCAGGTTGCGGCCGGTATCGACCGTCACGCTCTCGCCCCGGACCTGCGCGCCCTGCAGCGTGGTGTCGCGTCCGGCGCTCAGGTTCAGCCCATGCCCCGCCTCAAGGGTGGTTTCAGTGTGGGTCAGGCCGTTGCCGTTTTCGCTGCCTTTGGCGGCGTTGACGCTGGCCGACACGCTGATGCCGGTGCCGCCCGAGCCAGCCGTCAGGCCGACGCCGACGCTGCCGCCTTTGCTGCTGTTTTTGCTGTCGGTGCGCTCGCTATTCTGTGCGGACAGCAGGCTGATGTCATTTTTTGCCGCCAGCGCCATGTCACCGCCTGCCTGCAGCTGGCTGCCCTGCACGCGGATGTCGCCGCGGCTGCCCGGCTGCGCACCGGTGGCGGTGATGCTCAGATCACCGCCCGCGCTCAACGTGTTGCCCTGCGCCTGGCGGCTTTCGCTGCGCGTCTCGCTTTTGGAGGACTGACTGCCGTAAGAAAGGCTGACGCCGATGGAGCCGGTTGAGCCTTTCTCATAGCCGTCGTCACCCGGCTTCAGTCCGGCCGCGGCGTTCCTGGCGTTGGCTGCGTCGGTCTGTACGCCGTCCATCTCCGCGGCCTGAGCGGCCTGGGCCGCACTCAGCGCCGCTTTGGTGCCCTGCAGCGCTTTCATGCGGCTGTCGCCGGACGCCTCTGCCGTCTTCGCGGTCTGAACCGCCGTGTTAATGGCTGCGCCCACGGTGCCGGAGAGCGCCAGCGTAAAGCCGCTCTGCTTCTGCTCGGTTTTGGTGAGTGCGGTATGGCTGTTCTCTGCCGCGCTGAGGGTCACGTCGCTGCCGCTCAGCGTCAGGTCTTTCCGGGCAATCAGATCGCTGCCGTGGACGTTCAGCTGGTCGCCCGCGCTGAGGGTAACGTTGCCGTCGCTGCTGCCGACGGTGCTGCCCTTGCTGCTCGCCCCGCTGGCATCGGTGCTGCTTTTTTGCATCGCCTGGCCAACGGTAAAGCCAATGCCGCCGGTGCCCATCAGGCCCGACTTTTTCTCTTCACGCTGATGGCTTTCCTGCTCGCTTTCCTCCGCGGTGCTGATGGCAAGGTTACGGCCGGCGGTCAGCGCAACATCCTGCGTGCCCGCAACGTTGCTGCCGGTCACCGCGATATCACGGCCCGCCTGCATCTGGACGCTGTCACCGCTCAGGGTGGTGCTGATTGCCTGCCGTTGATGCAGCTCATCGTGCGTTTCGAGGCTGCTGGCCGACATCATTCCTTTGCTGCTCTGCTTACTGTGTTCAACCAGATCGCTGCTGCTGTTGCCCGCGTTCAGGCTGATATCCCGTCCGGCATGAGCGGTCAGTGCGCCACCCGCCGTGACGTCGGCCGCATGGGCAATGATGTCCTGCCCGGCGCTGAGCTGCAGCGCACCGCCGGTCGTGATGCGCGAGCCGACATCGGTCTGCTGTGACAGCTGGCGATAGTTGTCGCTTCCCCAACTCTCATTTTCGCTGTGCCGGGTGATAACCGTGCCAAGTGTCAGATCCCTGCCCGCTTCAATGCGGGTGGTGCTGTTCTCTCCGGCGTTGCTGAGATCGCTGGCGGCTAAGGTGATGTTGTTAAGCGCGCTGAGCGTCAGCGCACCGTCTGGTGTCTGCACGTAAATACCGGCAGGGCGATCGACCCAGCGGTCGGTGCCGTCGCCGCGCAGCGTGGACTGGCTGGTAATGTCGCGTCCGGCGAGCAGAGAGACCTGGCGATCGCCGCTGATCGTGCCGCCGAGGTTGGTAATATCTTGGCGGGCAGTCAGGCTGACCGCATTGCCACTGATGTAGCCGCTGTTGGTCAGCGACTGCGCCGTCAGTTGCGTGACGTCACGTCCACGAATCGTGCCGCTGTTGGTGATATCTCTTTGCGCATTGAGCGCCACGCTACCGCCACCGAGCAACGCGCCGTCGCCGGTTAAATCACCTTCCTTTAATTTTGCATAAACCTGAGGCACCAGTACCGCCTGCTGCGTGCCGTCCGGCAGCGTAATCGTTTGATTCACTAACCAGACAATGTCGCTGGTCAGCAGCGCCATCTGCGCGGGCGTCAGGGCCACCCCCAACTCAAGCTGATACGCTTTGCCAAAGGCTACCCCATTATTCATCAGCCCGCGATACTGATCCTCGTCGCTGCTATAGCCGCTGAGATAACGACCGCCGGTCAGCTGGATCAGCTGATCGCGCACCAGGCGCTGCTCATAAAAACCATCGCCCAGACGCTTCAGGGTGTGGCTGTCATTCGAGGTCAGCGCATTCTGCATATAGTCGCTGCCAAGCCACTGCTTCTGGTTCACAAAGCGCGGATCGGTTTCTATCAGATAGCGGCTGTCACTGGCCGGTTGCAGCTGAAACAGGCTGTTGTCCGGCAGGCGGATATCCGGCGACACGGCGCGGATCACCGGCGTAATGGTCTGCCCGGCAACCACCGTGGCAGGTAACGTCAGCGCGAACTGTTGTCCGGCTGGCAACAGTAGCGGACGGTCTTTTATGCTACCTAACTTATCGAGCGTTAACGCGCTGTCGAAGCGCTGACCCGCGGGCAACAGCGGCGTGCCGTCGACCGCGTTCAGTACCACGGCAGTAGCGGCGGCCTGTCCCGCCACCGCGCTGGCCCGATCTGCCTGCGCGGTCACACCCTGCTGCTGCCGGTTGCCGGGCTGATAGCCGTTCCCCTGCGGCGCGGCGTTAGCCTGCCAGCTCAGGGCTTGCAGGTCGATGGTTTCCGTGACGGCAGCCGGACGATAGTTGCTGCTGCTCTTGCCCTGCGACGTTTTGGTGCCACCGAGTTTCTTTTTCTTCTTCTTCGAGTACCAGCGCACTGATTTGCCGTTATCGGTGGTAACACGGGTGCCTTTGGTCGCCTCGTTATTCAGCTCGCCTATCTGGCCTCCCAACACCGCACCGGCGACAATCTGGCTGTCCCGGTTGTTGAGGCGATCGGCGCTGAATGTCATATTGCCGCCCGACAGAATCTTGCCCGGATCGGTGGATTTGATTTGCGTCTCTTTCACAACGCGCTGATAGGTATATTCGTAAAACTCGCTGCCGCTGGTGCCGTCCGGCATTTTGGCGCTGTGTACGCCATATTTGTTTTTATGGCTGGTATCGACCTCTTTCCAGTCGAAGCGGTCGGTATGCCCTTTCAGCAGCGCTTCATGATGCTGTGCGTTTTCCGTGGTCACTGTTGCGGTGGTGAGATGGCGGTTGGTGTTGTTCACTTCTGAAAAAGCGATGACGGCATCGCGATCCGCCTCAATGGTTGCGCCATCGTTATTCAACTGGCGTCCCTGACCGGTCGCCTGATAGCGGGCATCCAGCTGGCGGCCAAACTGTAAATCCCCCGCGCTGTAGATCAGCGCGTGATCGCGGTTATTGATCGTATCGGCCGCCACGTCCAGCCGTTCGCGGGCGGCAATCACCGCCGCTTTGCCATTTTCAGTGAGGTTATTCAGCACCGTGGCGGCAATAGCGATGTGATCGCCGAAAATGCGCCCGGTACCGACATTGTTCAGCACGCCCGCCACCAGATGCGTCAGCCCGCCATCAATCAGCCCGCGATTATTCAGGGTGTCAGCTGCGCTGACATGGGTTTCTCCGGCGCTGATTTCGCCACCAGCCTGATTATTGACGTTGTGAGCAGTGAGGAAGAGCGCCTGCTGAGCGGCGATCTGGCCATCGTTGGTTACATCGCCGCCCGCCGTCAGCCGCAGATTGCCGTTGGATTTGACCTCGGCCTGATTGTGGAACCCGCCCGCCAGTGTGATGCCCAGGTTGCCCTGTGACAGTATCTGACCGTCGCCGCTCAACGTGGCGGCAGCGATCTCAGCGTCCTTATCCGCGATCAGCGTGCCCTGCTGGTTATTGATCGCCAGCGACCGGCCCTGCGCGCCATCATTAATCGTCAGGGTATCGGCCGAGGAGATCAGCCCGTTGACGTTGTCCAGCGCCTGTCGAACGGTCAGCGCCAGCCTGGCGTTAGCCCGCAGCGCGCCCTGAGCGTTATCCAGCGAGTCGGTTTCCATGGTCAATGCGCCCGCTTCAATGCCTGTACCGTTCTGTCGCGTATCGTGGTTGATTAACCGCGGCGTGGTGATCGTCAGCCCCTGACCGCCCTGAATCAGGCCGCCGCGGTTATCGAGCTGCTGGGTCAACAGCAACGTGCCTGTGCCAACGCTTTGCACCTGCCCGCCGCTATTTGTCAGCTGACCCGCTGTCAGCGTCATGGTATTTGCGGCGAAGATCTTGCCGTGCTGATTCTGCAGCGCATTTTGCCCGAAGTGCAGCGTCAGATCATTGCCGCCCTGAATCTGCCCCAGCTGGTTATCCAGCGCGCCGCTGTCGATGCGAGTCGTGCCGGAGCCGGCAATCAGGCCACGCTGGTTACTCAGCGTCTGACCAGCGGTATCAATCGTCACATCACCCGCTGACTGGAGTTTACCGTCGTTGTTATTCACCGCCTGACCGTTGAAGGTCAACCCACCGTTGCCAGCCACCTGCCCCTGAATATTATTGAGTTCTCCGCCGGTCAGCGTTACCTGATTGCCTGCGGCGATTACCCCCGCCTGATTATTGATGTCTGCGCCATGCACATCAGGCTGTTGCAGGGCAATCCGGCTGCGGAACAGCGAGCTGTTCGGCCTGCGTCTGCGGGTGTCCAGCGTGAGATCGCTGCCCGCCTGCAGTAAGCCACCCTGATTTTGCAGTTCGCCGCTCGTCAGGTTCAGCGCACCGGTGCCGCCGGTGAGCGTGCCGGAACGGTTATCGAGGTCCCCGGCGGTGACCTGCGCGCCACGATGGCCGGTCATAAAGCCGTATTGATTATCGACGGCACCGCTGTCCAGCGTTAGCGTGCCCGCGCTGAACAGCCCACCGCGGGTGCCACTTTCGCGGTTGATCAGCTGATTGCCATGCGTATTCAGCAACAGATCGCCACCCGATTCAATTCTGCCGGCGCGGTTGTTCAGTGCGCCGCTATCGATCTGTAAATCTCCCCGCGCCCCCAGTTGCCCCTGCTGGTGATCAAACGCCTGCTGGTGGGTATCGAGGGTAACGTTCTGCCCGAGGATAACACCGTTGCTGCCGCTGATTTGGCCGGTTGAGAGCAGCAGATCGCCGCCCGCGATGATGCCGCCAGTTTTGCCGCTGTCGCTGTTGTTCAGGCTGGCGCCCTGGGTATCAAGCGACAGCGCCTCGCCCGCCTGCAGCAGGCCACGTTGGTTGTTGGCGTCACCGGTAACCAGCGTCAGCTCCTTGTCCGCCGCGACGATGCCATCAATGTTGGTCAGCGCGCCGCTGGTTAGCTGGCTATCGCCCGCTGAAACCAGTGCGCCGCTGCTGTTGTCGATATCGCCGCTGTGCAGAACCAGGTTGCCGCCTGCTATCACGCCACCAGACTGACGGCTCTGCTGATTAAGCAGCGTGCCGCCGTGGGTATTGAGTTGCGCATCTCCGCCCGACTGGATTAAACCGGCCCGGTTATTCAGCGTGCCGCTATCGAGCTGGACGCGACCCTGCGCGCTTAACTGACCACCCTGTTGATCAAAGGCCTGCCGGTGAGTATCAATAACAACGTTTTTTCCCTGGATGACGCCATTTGCGCCCTCGACCTGTCCGGTCGCCAGTTGCAGATCGCCGCGCGCGACAATGCCGCCGTGCGCGCCGCTGTCACGGTTATTCAAGCCTGCGCCGTGCGTATCCAGCGACAGTGACTCGCCCGCTTGCAGCAGCCCGCGCTGGTTATCCAGTGCGCCGGTGTCCAGCGACAGCATCCGATCCGATAAAATTTTGCCATCGGTATTCACCAGCGCACCGCTGGTGAATACCGCTGCCGCTGCGGCGATGACGCCATTCTGGTTAGCTATATCGCCGCTGTTGATGGTGAGCGAACCGCCACTGAGGATGCCCGCTTTACCGCTGTCGCGGTTGATCAACGCCTGCCCGTGAGTATCAATGGTCAAATCGCCGCCCGACTGCATCAGACCGGCGGTGTTGTCCGCCCTGCCAGCAGAGAGCATCAGCGTAGTCTGTGCCGCCAGGTTGCCGCTGGCGTTATTCAGCGCGCCTTGCTGCGTATCAACGGCGATTGCGCGTCCCAGCACAGTGCCGTTGTGATTATCCAGTCCGTAGCTGTGTGTGGTCAGTTGCTGCGCCGCTTCGATATGACCATGGGTATTATCAATATCCTGCACCGTCACCAGTGACGCCTCGCCGCCAATGGCGGCAATCCGCCCCTGTTGGTTATCAAGGCGTGCGCCGCTGAGCTGCAGATTCTGGCCCGCCAACAGCGCGCCCTGCGTATTGTTCAGCGCGCCCTCTACCTGAAGTTGCAGATCGCCTGTATTGGCGGCCAGCAACGTGCCGCCGCTGTTATCCAGGCTACCCGCGGTGAGATGAGCATCACCACCGCTTTCTATCCGCCCACCCCGGTTGTCCGCCGCGCCAGAGACCGAAAGCGCCATCTCACCCACGCCGCGCTGGGAGAGCAGGCCCTGTTGGTGATTCAGCGCTCCTGCCTTGAGGGTCAGCGCCTGGGCCTGAGTGTGACCCTGAGAGAGATCGAGCCAATCGCCTTGCAGATCCAGTGCGCCCGTCGATAACACACTGCCCTGATTGCCATTGAGCTGCGAAGCGTTCAGGGTTAATGCGCCATCGCCCGCCAGCTGAACGTTGCCTGACTGGTTATCCAGCTGCCCTGTCTCCAGCGTCAGGTCATGACCGTTCCCGGCGATCAGCCCGCTGCGGTTGTCGATGTACTGCGCCTGCAGTCGGGTATCGCCCTCATTGACGATAGTGCCCTGACTGTTGCGCAATGAGCCGGTGTTCAACGTCAGCGTTTCACGGTTCTGCTGGCGCAACAGGCCACGATGATTACTGATGTCCTGTGCCGTGATGTTCAGGCTGCCCGCCGACAGTTTGCCATCATCATTATTCAGCTGCGTGGCGGCCTGCAGGCGCACAGTGGTGCCCGCAACCGTTGCACCCGCGGTGCTGATATCGCCCTGAGTTGAGGTTAGCGCGATGGTTTCCGCGGCCGTCTGACTGCCGGCCATGTCCACCCGACTTCCTCGAGCCAGCAGCTGATTGCGCGCCAGGTTTTTGCCCTGTGCTTTCAGTTCGCCCCGGCTGGTCAGCTGCAAATTACCTGGCTGGCTCAGCGTGCCGTTTTGATCCACGCCCGCCGCAAGCGTGCTTTCACTGTTGCTCTGAATGTCCTGCGCGGTGAGCGTGGCATCGCTGCCAGCACCGATCAGCCCGCTGTTGCGCAGCGTGCCGTCTGAAGAGAGTGTGATGCCCTGCTGTGAGAGAATTTTTCCGCTGTTGTTCTGATCGCCGCTGCTGACAACCTGTAGCCCCGCCTGGCTTTGCAGCGTGCCGCTGTTTTCCAGCCGGCCATCCACGCTCAGGTGCAGCTCACCGGCGCTGGCGCCCAGCTCTCCGGCATTGCGAACGCCTACGCCCTTTTCCGTGCCGGTCAGGGTGATTTTATGGGCATACATGCCGCCAATCGCCGCCACGTCGAGGGCAAACGCGGGACGCCCTGCGTCATCTCCGGCCTTGACCGTAGAAACGGCACCTTCTGCCGACACCTGATTTTTTCCGGTCACCACATTCAGTTCGCGGGCATGGACTTTCGCGTTGACGGCTACTGACTGAGCTATGATTTGGGTGTAATCGGCGTCACTGTCCTTCAGGCCTTTTCCTTCGATATTGATCCGGCCGCCGTTAACGTCAAAGCCTTTTAGCTGGCCATTCTCAATCATCGCCTGACCGGTAGTCAGCGTGTTGCGGCTGGCATTAATAAAGCCGCAGCCGTTACAGGTAATGCCCGATGGGTTAGCGATCACCACCGCCGCGCGCTTGCCCGCTACCTCAATAAACCCATTCAGCTGGCTGGGGTTACGGCTGTTGACCTCGTTGAGAATGACGCTGGCTTCCCTTTTTGACAGCCAGGGATTAGCCGCCACCATGCCGCCCAGCTGAGTGCTGCTGTTCTGATGGCTGTTATTCAGGATAGCTCCGCGGCCATCCACGTCGAGTTGGCTATATTGATTGCGTGAAACGCCCTGATCGTTTGGGGCCTGAATATTGATCTGCGGCAGGCCGTTGGCGGTCGCCATGACGGTGGGTTGTTGATTACCAGGCGCATTATTGTCTGCCACTATGTTTGCCTGCGCCGGCAGGCTGACTACACCGGCGGCCAGCCACAGCGAGAAGCTGAGAGGTGAAAGGCGCAGCTGCATTTCTGAACGCGGGGCGCGCTGGCGCCGACGGGCAACACGGGAGTACCCGCTGCGGGCAATATCCGGCACCACCATCAGCATGCCGCGCACGCGGCTAAAGATAATGCGATAACAAAGCTTATTCATAATGCGTACAGTCCATTGTCAGGCAATACAGAGGGAGCGGTCAGTAATTCCAGTTAACGCTGAAGCCGAAAGTGGCCGGATCGGTTTTAAAGCCATCGGGTTTTGACAATGGCTCTCCTGCAAAAAGGTCATAGCTGAGGTTGGCTGCTAAAATCGCGCCGCGCAGGCCGACCACGCCACCGGCAAGATGGCGCCCTAATGGACCGCCCTGGGTGGCGCTGTTACCGCCAACCTCGCCATAGTCCACCCCGAGGTAAAGTTCCTGGTTAGGCAGCGGCGTCTGCCAGGCAAGGGTGTTCTGTAGCGTCCAGCCGCGGCTGGCGCTCAGGGTGCGTTCGCCATCGAAACCTCGCACTGTCCAGCGATTGCCAATGGCAAATTCATCCTGCGGCGTCAGCGGCGTGTTACTCATCTGACGACGATATTGCACGTTGTGCGTAAACCGCTGCTTAGCCAGCGTGAACGGCGTGGTCAACCCTGCTTGCCAGGTGAGGATTTTTGAGAGTGCTGTGGCGTAAGTCGCATCCTGATAAGACTCTTCCCAGGCGGGTAAAGCACCGAACCAGCGCGTGCCACGCTGATAGCTCACGCCAGCATCCAGCGTCGCCGGACCCATATAGTGCCGATGTGTCAGGCCGAGCCGCCATGCGCTGGTGCGCCGCTGCTGGCTTTCAATCTCTGTTTCATTGATAAAATTGCGCGACGTCTTGACCAGCACATCCGCGCTGGCCGTGGTTTTGGAAGTAGCATTGCGATGCAGTACCCGGCTCACTTCCACATCCAGCGAGCGGCTTTTACCGGCGTAGAGAAAATCCCGGCTGTATCCGGCTACCGTCTGATGGTAATCGTAATCGCTGGCGGTAATACCTAACTGCCAGTAGCCGAACGGCACGGAATAGTGGCCCGCCAGGCTCTTGCTGCTTTTTCTGCCAGCAAAGCCGAGATCGCGGCTGGCAGTGAGATAAAAGAGATCGCTGAGAGAGGTTGGATTATCCAGCGCCAGCATAATACCGCTCTGATAACGTCCGGTGCTTTCGGTGCCTGAATCATCAAGCCAGGCACCCAACCGCCAGAAACGGCGCTGCGTTCTTTCAATCACGATGTCGCTTTCACCAGGATTTTCACCCGGGCGCAATGCCATGTGCGCTTCCACCGTGGGTAAACGCTGTAGGTTTTCCAGCCCTTGTTCGATATCCCGTAAATCCAGCAGATCGCCAGCATGTGCTGGCAGCGTTGGCCACAGGCTGACGTATCCAGAAGAGGCGGGCGACAGCACCACCTTTCGCACCCTGCCCGGCACGATCAACAGCTGCAGTTCGCCCTGGCGCAAATCCTGTTGTGGCGCCAGCACCCGCGTGGTCACCCAGCCGTGGTTGATCAGCCGGTTTTGCATCGTACTCATTAACTGGCTGATGCCCTTCACCCCCAGACATTGTCCGTTAGCCTGGCTGGCGAGGCGCTGTAATGGCACCCAGTGCGGCAGCGCTTCTTTACCGGATAGCGTGACGCGCTGAATAACGAAACAGGGTTTTTCTTGCGGAAAAATGAGATGCGAGGGTGCCGGAACGGCCTCAGACAGGCGAACATCGGGCGCCTGCGGCATTAACTGCTCCTGACGCGCCTTTTGCTGATCCTGTTGATGCTGTAGCTGTGTGTCGCCCGGCGCAGCCTGCACTGCGCCGCACAGGATTGCGCTGAGCAGCATTCCTGCCGCTGAAAATCGTCCTTTACTTTCTAACTGCATATCCTGCCCACGCATTTAATTGTAACAAAATATTACCACCATCCTTTTGTGCGCATATTATGCGCCTGAGACAAAAAACCTCAAGCGAAAACTTACATAAAACTTACACTTCTTGAAATTTTAGAAGGTTTTTTTAGCACCAAAATTAATCATTCAAATCAGCAAGGGAGGATGATGGTGTGATCGTGATCATCAGAACTGATGTAGTTGGTAAGGAGGATGACTTCGAAAAATATTCTTATAAATATTTAATAATCATACGATTAAAAAATATTTTACTGTTTAATACCGGTTTTATTTCCTACGTTTATGTCGACAAAATGTCCTGCAATGTAATCAAAACGGTTCAGCGCGTTCTGATCGACCCGTTTATACTTCAGATAACCTGGATCTAAAATATTTCTCACCCTAAGCCAACTTAACTCAAATCATTAAATTACAAAGTCAACAAAATTTTATTGACATCGACTTAGAACCGCGATTGCAGAGCGATGACGTAGCAATATCGTTGAGATATAGCGGGCCTTTAAACTTCATTGAACGTAATAAGAAAAAACCTGCTCATCACGCCATGTTCACCGCAGTAACGTGAGGCGTGGTAATGTCGACGTCGATATAGCACTGTCCTGAGGATTCACAGATGGCCCCTTTTCATCAGCTCACTGCCACCAGCCTGCGTGGCCAACCGGTCCCAATGGCCGATTACGCTGGCAAACTGGTGCTGGTGGTTAATACCGCCAGCCATTGTGGATTCACACCACAATACGCAGGCCTTGAAGCGCTCTACAAAAAGTATGCCGATCGCGGTTTAGTGGTGCTCGGATTTCCCTGCAACCAGTTCGGTAAGCAGGAACCCGGCGATGCCGATGCCATAGAGCAAACCTGTCACATCAACTACGGCGTGAGCTTCCCGATGTTCGCGAAGGTTGAGGTCAACGGTGCCGGAACGCATCCGGTATTTGGTTACCTGAAGCATGCACTGCCCGGCGTGCTGGGTGGGCGGGTAAAGTGGAACTTCACTAAGTTCCTGATCGGACGCGACGGCAAGCCGCTCAAGCGTTTTGCCCCAATCTCCACGCCGGAGAAAATGGAGGCTGCAATTCTGGCTGTGCTTGAAATCTAATGCTTTCGGTCATTCACGCTTTTTAGTTTTAGCGTGCGTGTGCAAACAGATGACTGGTGTACGTGGATATCCGCTTTTGTGTGCAGCGGATAGGGGTCTCTGACGGTCTGATTTATGCTACGAGCGGGCATTGCTAACGTTGGAATACACTAATCTGCAGGCACAGATCACAGATGGCCTGCACCCGTTTGTTAATACAGGTCAAGATTATCAATTCTACCTTCGCGGATTCGACAAACACAGAATTGTCTGGGTAGACGTAATGGAGTATACGTCTGTTGATCCAAAGCCAATGATTAAGCGACTCCTGGAGCTGGATTCTACAGATTCACAACCCCACACATTGGTTTGACATCGTGTCTGCTTTTCGCTCATAGCAGATTGCCTCTCATGTAGTTAAGAGGGGGTCAATTCCTTAGTTAGCTGGTAAACGTCATACATAGGCGAGCTTTTCATGGGCTGCACTGCCCAATGAAAACGTCCCCCCCGGCCAATCATGATCGCGCTACGAATTTCGTGGAGGGGCTCAAACACATGATTCGACCTTTGAAACTCCATTTGTTTATTTCGTAGTGGTGCTGCGCCGTAGATATCTCGGAACTCATGAATCAGCATCGCTTCGAAGTCAGAATAAACCTTTGAGGCGTTTCTCGCCCTGGGGAAGCAATAGCCGATGAGAAATTCATGCTCGCCTTGTAGATCCCCGAGATCCATTAACCAGTTCTTGTGCTGAGTAATGCGTTGTTCAAAATTTCCCTCGCCTATATAGACCGTGGGAGAAATACCGTGCGGGTACTGAATGGCGAACAGTCCATTAAGCCTGATGACATAAACACACCGTTTAAGGTCCTGAGGCTTAACACCTCTGCGTTGCAATTCTGGTAAAACATCCGTTCTCCAGGTCTGACTGCAATTCCAATGCAGCCAATCCCACTTGATTTGTACAGTTGCCACTTCATAACTCCTTATCAATGTTGTTTGCTAGCGGTGCCGGGCGATCACAATGGATGTTGTAAAACCTTATTCGGCAGGCTGAGCAGCCATTTTTTCCAGTTCAAGACAGGCGATGCGATTTACATCGATAAATTCCCACCAGCTGTACTGCTGCTGATAATTGAGCAGATACTGCTTTTCGACCTGGCAAACGAGCGGGCGGGTGTCGTAGATGGTACAAAGCCGATTCTGGTCATCGTAGTGACGGCAAGCACCGTCACCCCGGTCGAGAAACTGCGTTTCCTGGGCGAGTGACACCAGGCGACAGCAGGCGCCGCACTGGTTGCAGGGAAACGCTGGCGAGAGCGTCATAAAGAATCCAGCCAACTTCTGACCGAATCCGTATCGCCCGCCTTAAAGGGCAGGCTGATATTGCGTCGTTCTACCTCATCACGCAGCAGTAGCCCGCGCTCTACTTCGCAGTTAAGTGCTCCAAGCTGCAGCGAGAACGATGCTAACTCGCTGGTGTTCATAGCAAACTCCAGCGAAGTCAACTCAAGGATAAAACGATCCAGCTCGGCGTTAACTTGGTGGAAGTAGTCGACGGCGTGCTGATACTTGTCTTTAAATTTATCCAGAAATGCCCAAAGTTTTTGCATTAGTGGGCTATATTCCAGGAAGTAATTCATTACCACCGCCAGAAGGCCGGTGGCCAGTGCTCCGCAAAATGCCGCCAGCTCCGGGCCAAATGGGAAGAGCATTATTTTTGCAAGCGATTCATTAATGACTACGCCTGCCGCCACCGCAACGCCTGCAGCAAGCAGTTTGCTCACCGCTTTTGCCAGATCACCCCGTGCAAGATTCTCTGGGTTAAAAAGCATGATTTTGAACGCCTGGGTGAGGTTGTTCCACATCTCACGGATCAGGCGTACCATCATTTTCTGGGTGGTGAAAATGATATTGAACAGCGTGGTAGTGACGCTGGAAAGAATCCCCCCCATTACCCCATCCTTGAAGGCCTCAAGAAAGATTCTGAACCTGGCCCGAATGCGTACCCATATAGCCTTTAGCGTTTCTCCCATGTCACTCAGCAAATCGCTGGCAACAAAATTATCCTTATGACGCGCCACCATCTCCGGCAGGCGATCCCGAAATTCAAACCACACTTCAGCCAGCACCAGTCCAAGCATCTGGCGGGTGCCCATGCTCAGACCATTGGAGGCAGAAGCCAACGCCACACTTTTGGCAAATTTGCTGCTGGTATAGTAAGCCTGATTCACGGTGTCTTCGTACTGCTTGCGCGCTTTCTTATCGGCTTCGCGCATACGGTCGTAATCGGCGCTGGCTTTATTCTCGAGCGAGGTGAGACGTTTTTGCTCTTGATCCGTTAGCGCTGGCTGGCTGCGTAGCGCCGCAATTTCTTGCTGAGTTGCCTGATAGTCGGCACTCAACTTTTTCACAAATGCGTCCATTGTTTTGGCGCCTTTGGCTTTGTTGAGCGTCTCATTGGTAAGGGTAAGATTACTGGGATCATTTGCCAGATCAGGTCCGTTCAAATCAGCCAACACGCGACCTGGATCGTCATGAACCTCTTTGGCAGATTTGATATGGTCTAGATTGGTCTTTTCGTTGTACGCAAAGGTCACGCCGGTGTAGGTATCCGTCAGGGCACCCGCTTCCCGCTTAGCTTTACCTTCGCGGTTAGTGGCGATGTAGTTCTCGTGATGGTGGTACGCCGTTGAGTTGTAATCGCCGCGTTTCGCATACTTCTTGCGTTCTTTGTCAGTAGCGTATACCTGATGACGGGCGTTATGAATCGTGTCGACATCCCCGCCGACCTTATCTTCAAAAAGCAGGAAATCGAGCCCAAATGATGTTACGAGGCTTTTCACCACCGTCTGGTGCAGCTCTTCACCCCAGTCGAACGTTTTATTTACGTTTGTCATTGGCGGCTCCGACTCAGGCAAATTTGCCGGAGAAGTCAGCGTCTGCATCACTTAGGGCTTTGTCTAGTGCTGCCGAGTTCAGCACGTTAATGCCGTTTTCATCGGTTTTAAGCTGTATCACACCTTCTTTGATGACCGCTTTGCTTTTGATATCGGTGACAGGCTCGAACAGCGGAGTGGTAACAATGCTGGTCATTATTGCGGCCAGGATGTAGCCATTCTGAATGAGAGCCACACAATCATCGGTCTCTTTCTCGGTAATTTGTCCAGCATGGCGTGCCATGATTCGGGTATGCATTGCTTTTAACGGAACGAGATAGCTCGTGGTGAAGGTACCATGCATCCGCTCAAGCGACTGATAGATGGAATCCACATATTTATTGACGCGATTAAGGTGTGCTTCTGCCTGATCCATTTTATCGATAGCATCGTTACTCTGGCGCGCTGCTTCTTTAGCATTTTCCAGTGCTTTAGTCGCATGAGAATCGTATGCCCAGCCTGCAATCAGAATCAGCGGCGCTACAACTGCACCTCCAAGAATCATCGCACCCCCCGCCATTCCCCAACCGCCCGCAGCCAGCGAACCGCCGCCAATGGCTGCCATGGTGGCGTTATACGCTGCCGCTCCAGATAGCGCTGCTATCGGTGTACCGGTTGAGGCTGCGGCAAAGGCCATCACACCGCTATAGACAGCAAATCCAGCCGCCGCCCCGGAAGCACCAGCACCTACTACGGTACTGAGATATTCGGTAGCAGAGATGGCCAGACGCTCAATGCTGTTGAGCTTGTGTACAGGGATCTTTAGCTCAATTTCTTGATGGTTAACGCTCGAAATGGCTTGCAATAGTTCTTTAGCAAGAGTGTGAAACTCTTTAAATTCACTACCAATTTGCAATTCTTTTTTACCAAGCTTATCCAGCTTGACGGAAGAGACTTCATTCGCTTTATCGAAGAGCGCCTTGCGCTCTTTGTAGCGAATTTCGGCACGATTATGGAGATCTTCCGCTTCCGATTTTTTCTGATACCCGTCGTAGGCTTTTTTACCGCCCAGTGCGGTGACTATCGCAGCGCCACCAAGAATGATTAACGGTATTGGCATATTACATCCTCCGATTTTGAAAAGTGAATTCCGCTTCCTGTGCACTATATGGGGCAAGCAATATGGTATGTGCCCTAATTTTTATGAAGGTGATGAGCAAAATTCGTTCATACGTCGAGTGTTGGTTTCGCGCATGAACTTTCAATGACGTATCTCCTTCCCCAGTTTCAATATCTGGTAATGTGCATATCGGCATGTTGAGAAAGATCATTAGTTAATAAAACTAAATCAAGATATGTATATCCTGGACTGTAATAAAACAGTATTGCTTGAACGTATGGAGGTTATGAGGTGATGAGCCGCACGCTGTTAATGACGTTATAAGGATGTAACCGATATCTAATGAGCGTTTATCATTCACACAAAACGAATCTTGCTTTGCAAGTATGCTGACTTTGCGCCAGAGAACGTAATTAGCTCCCTAAGCGCTGTTATTCTTTTAAAAATTGTATGCCTTTGCTCCGATTAGCTGGTTATAGCGCAACGCTGTCGCTTCAAGTCCATCCCTATCCTGTTCCTCATCAACAGTAAAAAGTAATGAAAAGAGAAAGAGTACAAATCTCTTTGATCGGCACCTGCAAGAATGTCATCGACCAGCAAGGCTATACATATGCCGAGCATCTGCACATACTTAGCATATGCCTCAAAACGTAAGTTCAGGAAGATATTATGAGAACCGTATCGATTTTTAAAAATGGTAATAACCGCGCCATACGTCTGCCCCGCGATCTGGACTTTGAAGGGGTTAGCGAGCTGGAGATTATCCGCGAAGGTGACCGTATCATCCTGCGTCCCGTCCGGCCAACCTGGGGCTCTTTTAAAGAGCTTGCAAAGGCCGACGCGGATTTTATGGCGGATCGCGAGGACGTTATCAGTGATGAAGGGCGATTTGACCTGTGAACAAAACCTTTATGCTGGACACCAACATCTGCTCGTTCATCATGCGCGAACAGCCGGAAGCCGTAATCAGAAGGCTAGTGCAGACGGTGTTGCATAACCACCGCATTGTTGTCTCGGTCATCACTTATGCAGAAATGCGCTTTGGGACGATTAACAAAAAAGCCTCGCCACGTCATGCGCAGATGGTTGACGCATTCTGTGCCCGACTCGATGCTATCCTACCCTGGGATCAGACAGCAGTAGACGCAACCATGGAAATAAAGGCTGCGTTAGCCACCCTCGGGACGCCAATCGGGCCTAATGACACCGCCATTGCAGGGCATGCCATCGCAGTTCAGGCTATTCTGGTGACTAATAATATCCGAGAATTTGAGGGGGTGTGCGGACTGATGCTGGAAGACTGGGTTAATTGACCGTAGACAGAGCGCCGAAACCTGGCAGTCTGCCGATAACGCCTGCAGAGATAAAAACATTATGCTTTGAACAGATTAGCTGGAGACAAAACTGCCTTGCATCCCAGGCAAAAGTTGAAGGATTCCACACGTTGGTAATAGGTCAGTTTTTTACCAGCGGAGTGGAGCATCCACAGATCTTCATACTCAACGACCATACTGATGAATGAACAACAGTGGACTGATAAGGTATCTATCTGATCATTTAGTCCCTTTTATCGCGTTGGTTGCCCCACGCTTGCAGGCGATAACGAAAATCCACCTGTAGGGGCGTATCCAGAACGGCCTGATTTAGTGAATAGATGTTCATTCATGGTCTCCATAATCACCTGAAAAAAACCGGCTTTGCGATACGTAAGGCATTTGCAAAAAGCCTGGTGTCGGAACCTACTGCCTGGTGTTGATCAGCAGATGAAGTGGTTCACTGATTTTTAACCTGTCTGACAACCAAGGGTTGTTAGCGCAACATAAGGGAAAATAATGCCATTGATATTGGGTGAGTTATTTGGTGCGCCATCGTGGGTACCTGCCGTATTACTCGTCACACTTTCACTCGCACTGGGTTTTCTGTCGCGATTTATCATTCTCCGGTTCATCCGTTACTGGCAAAACCGCGACAGAAAGCTGTTCAAATCGCTGGAAAAACACCTTCGTGGATCGATGTTTCTTTTTATTCCTCTACTGTTGATGAGTGTAGGGGTTCATTATGTAAACATTCAGCCAGGGTCGATAGGTTTTATTACTGCCACCCTAAATGTATTTATTATTTTATCATTTTGCTCAATCTTGATTCGGTTGATTAATGTTGCACAGGATATGCTGTTCATCCGCTACGACATTAACCTGTCAAATAATCTCCGTGCCCGCAAAATTCGCACGCAGATCATGTACGTTAAAAAGGTCGCGATCGTCGTGCTGGTGACGTTCTGTGTTTCGTTGATTCTGCTAAGTTTTCCAGGGGTGCGAAAATTCGGTACAACAATTCTCGCTGGTGCCGGTGTCGCCGGAATAATCATCGGTTTCGCGCTACAAAAGTCGCTCGTTAACCTGTTTGCCGGTATCCAGATAGCCTTTACACAACCCATTAAAATTGATGATGCGGTTGTCGTTGAAAAAGAATGGGGCTGGATTGAAGAGATAAACCTGACTTATGTGGTGGTGCGTCTCTGGGATCTGCGCCGACTGGTTTTACCTATTACCTACTTCACAGAAAATCCGTTTCAAAACTGGACGCGAAATAATGCGCAGATTTTAGGCTCTGTTTTTCTTTATCTTGATTACGCTATGCCGTTAGAGCCGCTGCGTGCGCATTTTGAAAAAGTACTGAGTGAAACAAAACTCTGGGATCAGCAAACGCAGGTGCTGCAGGTTACCGATACCACTGAAAAAACCATGACTATCCGGTTATTGATGACGGCGCAGAATTCTCCTACTGCCTGGGATTTACGCTGTCACGTGCGGGAAAAAATGATTGAGTTTATTCAAAAGAATTACCCTCAAGGTCTTCCACAGTTGAGGGCAACACTGACCGATTCCGGCGTTCGCGAGCTCGACAATTAAGCACTCGCGTTAATATAAGGTGGACCGTACAGCGATGATAAGCAGGATGCATAAACGCTGTACGTCCACTTCTCATTTATCGTAGATGATTATTCCCGGGTAAGTTTGCATCAGAAGCGGACATGACTGTTTCTCAGTGTGTTAATGAAGGCTAACCAGGCCACTTAAGCGTTTAGAGTGTGAGAGACCGGGTAGTTATCGAGGGAAACAGGTATCGATAAATTAAAAAAGTTAAATACTTCGCCTTTCACGACGCTTTTTTTGACGTCTCCATAAGGGAGTTAAGATAATCCTCCCCGACACACTCAGAAAGAAAATCATTATATCCTCGGTCATCCGCCGAACGCTGGGTAATGCCCGCAGGAAGCACAATGTACCCACACCGCCACCTTCATTTTGCCTGTAGCGAAAATCAGTGCTGACGTTAGTCAAAATAAGGTTTTAAGATTTCTTCAGTCCAGTTCATAAAGGCTCTGACACGCTGCGATAAATTGCGCCGGTGGGCGACAACAAATGAGGCCGTGAGCGGTTCGGGGCGCAGATCGGGCAACACCTCAATCAGGGCGCCGCGTTTAATATGCGGTAAAAGCGAAGAATACCCTCCCTGGATCAGGCCCAAACCCGCCAGCCCGGCATCGTGATAAGCCGGTACGCTATTGACCCGTATTGCCCCGGGTAACATCAGCGATTTATAGCCATCATCCGTGGGATATTCCCATCCGTCAGGTTTCGCCCCAAAATTCCGCATGTAATAAACCATCCGGTGTCCCTGACTGAGAAGATCGTTTGTTGTGTTCGGCACGCCAAAGCGAGCGAGATAGGCCGGACTTGCTGCATTGATCATGCGCAGATGCCCCAGCGGCCGGGCAATAAGTGTGTCATCCACGATGGGCCCCAGACGCACCACACAGTCAAATCCTTCCAGAACCAAATCGACACGGCGATCGGTACTTGAAAGCTCAATCTCCAGTTCAGGGTGCGCTTCCAGTAATTGTGGCAGGGCAGGAATAACCACGCTTTGCGCCAACACAGCTGGCATATCAACGCGCAACCGACCGCGCAGTGCCATACCTGCATCGGTAAACATTGAGTGCAGCTCTTCTGCCTCTGATAACAAGTCGCGCGCGCGCGAATAAAACGCCCTGCCATCTTCTGTCAGTTGCACCGTTCGCGTGGTGCGGTGCAGAAGCGTGGCGCCCAGATCGCGCTCAAGCTCACGAACCACCGTTGAGACACGTCCTTTCTGAATGCCCAGGCTTTCCGCTGCCTGCGTAAAGCTTTTCATTTCTGCTACGCGCGTAAAAATATTCAGCGCTTCGAGATTCTTCATTGTTCACTCTCAGGATAACAGTGCGTTATTTTTCACGCTATTTATGTCGATAGTAATACTTAATAGACTACTTTCACACCGCGTTGAACGGCACGTTGTAATGGCACAGAGCGCCGCGCCGTTTCATCCCGCCCGCACCGAACATCGTTAAATAAAAAGGCGAAACCACAGTGAAATATAATCAGCTTGGCCGAACCGGCCTGTTCGTTTCGGAATTATGTCTCGGCACCATGACCCTGGGCGGCAACACAGATGCGGGCATGTGGTCCGCCGTGGGAGCGGTCGCACAGGATGAAGCGAACCAGCTCATTGCGCGGGCATTGGCGAGCGGCATTAACTTTATCGATACTGCCGATATTTACTCTTTCGGCCAATCTGAGCGTATGACAGGCGCAGCGCTGAAAGCGCTTGGTGTGAAACGTAGTGACATCATCCTCGCCACAAAAACCGGCGGCGTGATGGGTACCGGCCCTAACGATAAAGGGGCATCACGCGGGCATATCATGGATTCAGTGCAGAAAAGCCTGGAACGACTGCAGGTCGATCATATTGACCTGTTGCAGATACATGCCAGCGATCCAGTCACGCCCGTCGAGGAAACGCTGCGGGCGCTTGACGATCTGATCCGACAGGGGCTGGTTCGTTATGTGGGTGTCTCGAACTGGGCCGCTGGCAAGCTGGGTAAATCGCTTGGCTTGAGCGAAGCGCTACACGCAACGCGGTTTGAAACGCTTCAGGCCTATTATTCCATTGCCGGACGTGACGTCGAGCGGGAGCTGATACCGCTGGCGCGTGAAGAGAAAATGGGGCTGCTTGTCTGGTCGCCGCTCGCGGGCGGATTACTGACCGGAAAATTTGGTCCTGGAGCAGCAGCGGAAAGCGATGCCCGTCGTAGCACATTCGATTTCCCACCCGTTGATCGTGACCTCGCGTGGAAATGCGTTGCTGCCATGCGCGATATGGCAACCCAACACGCAGTATCAGTCAGCCGGATCGCACTCGCCTGGTTACTGGCAAAACCCGACGTTACCAGCGTGATTATTGGTGTGAAGCGGCTCGCCCAGCTCACGGATAATCTTGGCGCTACCGACGTTGTTCTGACCGCTGAGGAACTGGCGCACCTTAATGCGATAAGCGCGATGCCGCCTCATTATCCGGGATGGATGATCGACCATCAGGATGCTGAACGCTTCCCGCAACCTTTCACTTTTACTGCACAGAATTAAACCCACCGTTTCAGCTTAAGCGCGACTGTCTGTGTGCTTATGCTGAAATATATCGTCACCTACCCAGGATAAAGAAAAATGAATAAAGGTTATTTAATCGCGCATGTCACCGTATCAGACCCTGTCGCTTACTCTGAATATGCCCGCGCCGCCGGAGAGGCAATGCAGGAATTTAATCCTAAAATCATTGCCTGGTCTGGGCAGTATGAAAATCTTGAGGGCGAGTCGCATGAACGGCATGTGGTTTTTGAATTCGCTTCTTTTGATGAGGCCAGGCGCTTCTATAAAAGCCCTGGATATCAGGCGGCCAGATTACTGCGTGCAGGTGCGGCAACCGGAACTTTTGTCCTGGTTGAAGGACCTGAGGGTTAATTACTGAATTCAACATTTTTGCTTAAAGCAGATCGTCCGCTGGACCGTCTGCTTTATGTCCGCCTGAATATCTGAATACAATCATCCCGCAGCTTAACAGCGTTAAATCAAGGCCATGGCGGTTTCTCAGTGAGGGAGCATTGAAAAATGGAACACTAAAATGAGCATTTATCTCAAAGATTTTATCGATAGTTTTATTGAAAGGAAAATAAAAGCAGATGAATTTGCTGGCTGCTATATGTCTAAGTAGCGATACGAGCGAGATAGTGATCTTCTCAGCAAAGATGAGAATCATTTAAGCGTATTGTTATCGAATATTTTTTGCCTGGCTGACATGTACAATCCTGATGAAGATCGCAAAGAATATGAGTTCAATGAAGATCCATTACGTGATCAGATCGAAAAACTCAACCTGGATTGTTGAGATAAATATTCTTTATTCCAGGTCCACATTGCCATTCGCTCTTAGCGAAAACGTTATTTACTGCATTTAAGCCCGGTGCATCGCTTCTAAAGAAACCTTCACCGTGGTGAGCAGGCTTTTACCATCGCCGAAAAACCTTGCGGATAATTCTCCTTCTGATACCGCGATTGTTGTTAACTAACCGGCGGATCGCACAGAGGATTAGCACTCTCGCCTGAAATTACACGCCGCCGATGGCAGTCGCCAGGCCCCAGCGTGTTGCCGTCGCATGAACGAACCTCCAGCGGCTGAACAGGTTCTCCATGCGTGTTATCAACAAGGACAGAATGTATTTCGCCCTCCTCAAACATGTAACGCTCTCCCCACTGGCGCAGCGCCACGACGATGGGGAAAATAGTCCGCCCTTTGTCGGTAAGCACATATTCGCCATACGCGCTGCCGTCTGAGGCGGGACAGATCTCAAACACACCGACATCAACCAGCTGTTTCAGTCGGGAAGAGAGAATATTTTTGGCCAGCCCCAGGTTCTTCTGGAACTCACTGAATCGGCGTACATCATCAAACGCCTCACGGATAATCATCAGGCACCAACGTTCACCAATTGATTCCAGTGTTCTTGCTACCGGACATTCGCTGGTTCTGAGTGATTCCTGCTTTGCCATCCGTTTTCTCTCTACATCTGCTTTTGATGATTACAGCATAGCGCCCCGAGAAAGAGGTTGCAAAAAAAAACCACTCAGGTAAGTTCTGGCTAACGTAGTTTCAAAAAGAAACCAGAGAGGGACGGTATGCGCGGTAAGGCGGACAACAATTCTGTCGTTGAGATTCAAGCGCCTGTAACAAGTGCCACGGTGCTGACACCGGGGATAACATTTTTGTTCTCATTCACTTGTGCTCTGGCGGTGGCAAATGTCTATTCTGCTCAGCCGCTGCTTGAATCAATGGCAACCAGCCTGAAAGTAGAGCCCGCTATCATAGGCAGCGTCGTCACCTTAACCCAAACCGGTTATTTAGCGGGTTTACTCTTTCTGGTTCCCCTCGGCGACCGGATAAACAGAAAAACACTCGTGATCACGCTGCTGTTGCTTTCCGTGCTGGCGCTGGTAATGGCAGGATTATCAAAGAATCTGCCGATTCTGCTTGGCGCGATGCTGTTAATCGGCTTAATGGCCGTCGTGGTTCAGCTCATGGTTGCCTGGGCAGCGATACTGGCAGCGCCTGACAGACGCGGCGTGGCGGTGGGTAACGTCACCAGCGGCATCGTTTTGGGGATCCTGCTGGCCCGCTTCATCTCTGGAACCCTTGCCGACCTGGCCGGCTGGCGGGCGGTTTATCTGATTGCCGCCTGCCTGATGTTGCTAATAGCATTACTCTTTATGAAAGTGATGCCAGCGTCGTTGCCGCAGGCAAAAACACCCTCTTATCTCTCTCTTTTGCTGGCTGTTTTTCGCCTGTACATCACGGAACCTCAATTGAGAACGCGTGGCGTTTTGACTCTGCTTATCTTTGCGGCTTTTAGCATGCTCTGGACCACAATGGTGATGCCGCTGACTGCCATGTCGCTGTCACATACGCAGACAGGGATGTTTGGTTTAGCGGGCATAGCGGGTGCGCTGGCGGCCTCAAAAGCGGGATTATGGGCAGACAAAGGCAACGGGCAGCGCGCTACCGGATTGGCTCTGATAGTGCTAACACTCTCATGGCTGCCCATCGCGTATACCGAAACCTCCCTGCTGTGGCTGATTATCGGCATCATCATGCTGGACTTCGCAGTACAGACCGTTCATGTAATCAATCAGAGCGTCATCATTGCTGACAGGCCAGCAGAGGCGAGCCGCCTCGTCGGCGCTTATATGTGTTTTTATTGCGTTGGCAGCGCCTCTGGCGCCCTTGCCGCAACGCAGCTTTATGCGCTCTGGGGATGGCAATCCGTCTGTATTGCCGGTGCTTTGGTGAGCGCCTGTGCTTTTATCCTGTGGGCAGGATTAACCAGATCATGAAATTACATCATCTGCTGCTTGCGATTCTGATCACGGCGATTTGGGGCGTTAACTTTTCAGTGATTAAGCTGGGCCTGAGTTCTGTAGATCCGTTAATTCTGGCCGGTATACGTTTTACCTTATGCGCCTTGCCCGCGTTATTCTTTATAAAAAAACCGGATGTCGCGTGGCGCTATATCATCAGCTATGGCCTGGTTTTTGGCATAGGTTTATGGGGATTGGTGAACTTAGGAATTAAAGCCGGGCTTTCTGCCGGAATTGCATCGCTATTGCTGCAATTCAGTGCCTTCTTTACGCTCTTATTAGGAAGTTTAGTATTTAAAGAGCGACTCAACCGCTATCAAATTGCGGGTTTTACTGTCGCCTGTTCGGGATTAATGTGTATTGTCTTTATTACCGATGGCTCCGTTACTCTTACAGGTACGCTGCTGGTATTGGCAGGCGCAATAGCCTGGAGTATCGCCAATATTATCAATAAGCATTCAGGTACAACGCAGATATTTTCCTTTCTGGTATGGTCGAGCGCCTTTTCTCCGATTCCGCTTTTCGTGCTGGACTGGCTGGTCAACGGTAGCAACGGATACGCGGCGTTAGTCACTCATATTGATTATCGCGCTGTGCTGTCAATCCTCTTCCAGGTCTATCCTAATACGCTGTTTGGCTATTGGGTATGGAATTCCCTGCTTAAGCGATACCCGCTCTCCACCGTGGCGCCCTTGTCGCTTTTGGTGCCGGTGTTCGGAATTTTGGGATCCATGGCGATATTTGGGGAAAATATCTCGTGGATAAAAATTCTTGCCCTGCTGCTGATTATTTCCGGGCTGATTACAGGATTGTATGGCCAGCGCCTGACGCGATTTTTACGCGAAAAAGCGTTGGTTTAACACGCCACAGTTTACTGCAGAACGTCGTTCGCATCTGCGTTATCTCAGGCTCGGATGGTCATACAGGCCTTCTTGTCGTGAGTATCAGACAACCTGGCATTACCAGCAGACTCAGCGCTTAGGCTGTCTCCTGTCCCGCCTCGACCAGCCTGTTGCCGTTCGGAATAATGACCGCTGCCGAGCTACACTTTCTCTCCACGCTCAAAACGTTCCCTGACACTTGCTCACTGGCCGCATTGTGCCAGAAGCGGATGTTAGCAAAGCTATCAGAATTTATATTTTGATTAACAGACTACAGGCGACGTTGAAGCTCCCTGGGATCGAATAAATTTAGAAATTTCATTTATTGATGTTTTGCCCGGATGGTTTACTTCACTCAGATGATCTCCCTTTCCAGTGATTATTGTTAAACCATGTTGTTGTGCTATCTCAGCCATAGATGCGTAATAAGGATCGCGAGCGCCCGCCCAAAGCAGAATGGGTGTCTTATAAGGGAATAAGCCTTCTTTTTTTTCAGAGTACTTTCTTAATTCATTGAAAAAGCATCTTGCACTTTCTTGATCGTCTGGCGAAAGCCCAGAAGTAAGCTCTGGTGCTGTGCTTCTTGCATAAGACATAAACATATCAAAACTAAGTTTGCCTTCAGGTGTATCAGGGAGGCCATTCCTGAAATCCCATCCGCCTAAAACAACAGAGTTAAGCCGTTCTGAATAGTGGTTCAGGAGGCCTAATGCTGCCCATGCGCCGGAGGAATATCCTATGATATGCGCTTTTTCATAACCCAGCTCATCCATAATTTTCACAATGGATAATGCCTGATTTTGTTGTGTATATAATTCCTGCAGTTGTGGCTTTTCGCTTTCGCCGTGGCCTAAAAGATCCGGACAAACAACGTGAAAAAATGGACTAAAGAAGGAGCTTAAGCCATTATTTATCCATGATTTCCCGTCCATCAGGAGACCGTGAAGCATTATAATTAATGGCCCCTTTCCTTCAGAAACAAATGACAACTGAGGTACTCTTGACGTAAGTAGCATATATGTCCCTTTAACTCTACATTGGACAGAAAGCATACACGCCCCCTTACAAGCGCCTCAATAGATAATCTCATGACCGTCCGCTTTTCACCCATAGCGGACATTCCCCTGTCGTCAGTTTACTTCGAACCAGAAGCACATATAAATTAATACACAGCTCTCTAAATCACTCAGACATTGAGTTCTGAGTGGAAGGCAGCAAACCCGCAAGCTTGTATCCCTCGATAAGTTCATCAAAGAGCTTGATATCGTTCCGGCTTCTGGCCATTAGCTGAGCGCCGGCAATAGCGGAAAAAATCGCGCCTGCCCGAAGTTTGCTGTCTTGTGTCGCTGTGATATTCGCTTCAAGCAGCTGTTTTGCCAGCCAGTCGATATTGACGTCGGAGAAGGTCTGTACTTCCACTTTCACCGCCTCCGGCAGATCATCATATTCAGCAGACATAAAGCTTCCCATGCAGAGCCGGTTTCCGGCTTCCAGCGAACGGCGAAATATCTCCGGGTAGCGGCCCAGGCTGCTTAACGCGTCGCCAGCTGCTTCCCGAATCATTTCAAGGTTACGAGCCGTGTCTTCCCAGTAGCGTCTGGCTACAGCAGCACCCAACTCGGCCTTGCTGGGAAAGTGATAGTAGATGCTGGCCGCCTTAATACCCACTTCGCCCGCCAGTCCACGAATGTTCAGGCCGGTGTAGCCGTGGGCCTGCGCATTCAACCGCGCTGCATTCAAAATTTCATCCCGGGATGTTTTGCTCATCGTTTACGCCTCGCAGAGTGTCATGCACTAATTCTAACATGTGTTAGGTAGGTATTGACACACTTGCTATAACAGGACTAGCCTCTACCTACCAAACGTTAGGTAGTTTTTATTCCTGAGAGGATTTACTATGAGCAAAGAGATTTTTTATGCAGATGCAACTCGCCTGGCGAGCATGATCCGCAATCGCGATCTTTCCCCTGTCGAGGTTATGCAGGCACACATCGACCGTATTGCTGCAACTAATTCGGACGTCAATGCCGTGGTCTCACTCGCAGAAGACGCCATGAATCAGGCTGCCGCTGCCGAAGCAGCCGTGATGCGCGGTGAAGAACTTGGGCCGCTGCACGGCGTGCCTTTTACCGCTAAGGATTCCATTGATACCGCAGGCGTACTGACACAGCGCGGCTCACCGATTTTCAAAGGTCGTCGTCCTGATGAGGATGCCACCAGCGTGGCGCGTTTAAAAAAGGCGGGCGCTATCCTGCTGGCAAAAACCAACCTGCCGGAATTTTCATACTGGATTGAAAGCGATAATCTGCTCTCCGGCCGCTCCAATAATCCCTGGGATTTGACCCGTACGCCTGGCGGTTCAAGTGGCGGCGAGTCTGCCGCTATTGCCGCAGGCATGTCGCCTTTGGGACTGGGCACCGATCTCGCCATATCGATACGCGGACCTGCGGCACAGACAGGCATAACGTCGATGAAAGCGACCCACGGCAGCGTGCCAATGACCGGTATCTGGCCGCGCGCCCCTCGCCGGTTCTGGCACGTTGGCCCGATGGCTCGTTCAGTACGCGATATTGCTCTGGCTTTTTCTCAGCTTTCGGGACCCGACGGCCATGACGCCTTCTCAAGTAACGCGCCGGTGTATGTTGATGGGTTGCCGCTTATCACATCCCGTCCGCTGCGCATTGGCTGGATGACCGGTCCGGGACTGGGTCCGGTCGATCCGCAAGTGGCGGCGGTGGTGAAATCAGCAGCGCATTCACTGATGGCACCGGGCATCGTCGTCGAGCAGGTCGGTATTCCAGCACTCGAGCGGGATTTTGCCCTCGAGGTGTTTAACCGAATCCACGTAATGGAGATGAAACCCGCATTTGCCGCGGCAACGGCGGGTCGACATCCTGACGAACTTTACAAGATGGCGAAAACGATGCTGTCGATGCCTGATACATCCCTGTCTGACTTTATTGATGCGGAGCAGGCTGCTGAAAGATTACGTGACGGGTTTGCTGAATACTTTTCACACTATGATGCGCTTATCACCCATGTTCTGCCCATTCCTGCGCACAAACATGGCGTGGAAAAATTTGTTATCGATGGCCACGAAGTAGATGCCACCTATTTGCAGGGTGCCACGGTACCGCTGAATGTCACTGGGCTACCGGGCGTCGCGCTGCCGTTCGGTAAAAGTCATGAAGGCATGCCCATCAGCGTGCAAATTATGGGTAAATGGCACGATGAACGAACCATTCTGCATATTGCTTCTCTGCTGGAAGTTGTCAGCCCGCTAAAAGACGCTCATCCATCACTTTAAAAAATGAAAACGCCCTGCAAATTCTGTGGGGCGATTTTACGTTTTCGGGCAGGCTGGTGAGTTAGCCTGCTAATGCCGCAGGCAATGGCGTCTTCTTCTCCTGCAACGCTCATCTGAGAGCGGCTTTTGCGCCTGTGGCCAACGGCCAGCAACCGAATCAATCTGCGACTATCAGGCCAGCAACCGCAGGCCAAAAATAGTGTGCCCTTTCTCATGTCGGTAATAAGCAAGCCCGCCATGTAATGTGGCGATGGCGTACACCAAAGAGAGTCCGAGCCCGCTTCCGGAAGTATGACGGACATTATCGCCGCGCCAGAATCGCTCGAATAATTTATCCGGCTCGGCAATAACGTCACCGGCGTTCGACACCTCAATATCAATGTATTCAGCACGATGATACGTGCTAATCACAATCTGCCCTGGTGCCGGTGAATACCGTATGGCATTGATCAGCAGGTTGGTCATTGCACGCTGGAACAGCATTTTATCCGCGGTGACGCTGCCTTCGGCGTTGAGTGCGATAACCATTCCCCGCTCTTCCGCGACCGGCTCCAGAAAGTCGATCAGCGTTTCCAGCGCGTCATGAAGCAAGAAGGCCTCTTTATTGAGCTGGATGTTGTGATGGGTGGCGCGGGCAAGAAAGAGAATGTTTTCAGTCAGTCGTGACAGGCTTTCCAGCTCTTCAATGTTGCCTTCCAGCAACGCCTGATATTCACTAACCGACCGCGCGTGGCCCAGCGCCACCTGATTCTGGCCCAGCAGAACATTAATGGGCGTGCGTATTTCGTGTGCCAGATCGTCGGCAAACTGGGTCAGGCGGACGAAGTCAGTGGATAAGCTCTGACGCATCGCGTTAAGCGCTTTCCCCAAGGGCAGCAATTCCTGCGGGATAGCCTGCAGCGGCACCGGATGATTTAACCTGTCACTGGCGGTTTCCGCCACAATCTCACTCAGCCGCCCTATCGCCTTTAGTCCTCGGCGAATAAGCAGCGGGCTGACTGCGGCGCAGAGAAAAATAGCCGCCAGTGAGACCAGAATGCTTTGCTGACGATAGCGATCCAGCATCATCGCCCGCTCCCGTGCGACCCGGGCCAGCGTGATGGTAACCGGTCCGAGCGATGAGTTTGCCTGCAGGCTAAGCGCAGCCGCTTCCGTATGATCGGCATCCACCCAGCGATGCAGCTGTCGTGCATTCGGCGGGCTGTTTACCGGCGTGGGCGACATGTCAGGCAAAGCGACACCGGTGTGATTAATACTGACGTTCTGCTCATGCTGCGATCGGATGCTGAGGATATCCTGATGAATATCGACCATGCGGTTGAAATAGAGCGGCAACGAACTGGGATGGGCGCCATCTTCAAGCAGCTGCCTTAATTGCGCGGCGCGGTTGATCAGCGTCTGGTCGTCCCGCCACACCAGCTCACTGCGTAAGGCGTTGTAAAGTATCAGGCTAATACCGCCGCAGGCCATCGCCATGATCAGCGTAAAAATTGCCGTCAGCCGCAGCGTTAGCGACGCGCTATACATCCTCAGGTGCCTTTTCCGAGAGACAATATCCCATGCCTCTTACCGTGGTGATGAGCTTATGAGTGAAAGGATCGTCGACTTTACGGCGCAGGCGGCGAATCGCGACATCGACAATGTTGGTTTCACTGTCGAAGTTGACGCCCCAGATTTCGCTGGCCAGCAGCGTGCGCGGCAAAATCTCACCGTGACGGCTGGCAAGGAGCCAGAGCAGCATAAACTCTTTGCGCGTCAGCGTCAGAGGTATGCCGTCACGCGTGACCTGAAAGCGCGTGGAATCCATCACCAAATCGGCGACGCGCAGCACGCTGCTGTGCGGCTGTTGCTGTCGCAGCTGGTTCCTTACCCGCGCTAAAAGCTCAGCAAATGAGAAAGGTTTGACCAGATAATCATTGGCGCCCAGCTCCAGCCCTTTAACGCGATCGTCCACTGAATCTCTGGCGGTCAGGCAAATCACGGGAACATTGCTGGCGGTGCGCAGCGTTCTCAGCACCTGCCACCCATCCATGCCCGGCAGCATGATGTCCAGAATGATCAGGCTGTAAGGATGCGACAACGCCAGATGCAGGCCGTCCCGCCCGTCTGCCGCGAAATCCACGATATAGCCCGCTTCTTCCAGCCCTTTCCGCACCCAGGCGCTGGCCTTCAGATTATCTTCGATCAGTAATAGTTTCATCGGCGCAGTTTGCCATGAAAGTCCTGTCCTCCCCAGCGTTTCAACGCCAGATGACAATACGGTCATCTTTCTGACAGGCAGTTGGAACCACCGTGCCGGTATAATAGCAGCGTGATGAATCGTGGAGAGCGCGTTTTATCTGTGAAGTCCCGGTGACACTTCCTGTTACCACCTACATCTGTACGTTCCGTTGCTGCTGAGCCAGTACGGTTATTTTATCTATCGCGGGAGCTTAAAAATAAATGAAACGTTTACTGCTTGCACTGACGCTGGCAACCGGGCCAGGCATGGCATTTTCAGCTGAACCTGCAGCCGTCTATGACATGACTCAGGCCCTGAGTAATGAGCTGGCTACCGAAGCACTGTCGGTTTGCCATGGCATGAATCGTCAGGGCGTGGTAGCAGTTGTCGATCGCGGCGGTAACCTGGTGTCGATAATGCGGGATGATAACGTTGGACCGCACAATACGCAGGCTGCCTGGCGTAAAGCGTTTACGGCGCTCTCGACCAAAACGCCGACCAAACAGCTCACCACCAAGGCGCAGTCCTCACCGGACAGCGTTAATCTCAATACCGTTAGCGATCTGTTGCTGCTCGGCGGCGGCGTACCGGTTAAATATCGCGGCCAATGGATCGGTGCCGTCGGCATGGCGGGCACCGGCGGCGCAGAATCTGACGATCGATGCAGCGCTGACGCGATTAAAAAAGTTCTTGGTGAAAGCCAACCGCAGTAACACGCTAAAAGTATGCCAGCCGCGCACTTTTACAGAGAAGGCGAGAAAGAGAACCTCTCTCGCCTTTTTAGTGACAGCACCAGGCCAGAGCACATGTTGGTTAGCCGAAAACATCAAGAAAACCGTGCCGCAACAACAGTTAACCCTGGCCTTATTATGCCGAGACTTTTTATGTGTCACATTGCCCCATTACGCGGCAGTCAGAAAACCCTGATGGAATGAGGATAGGGGATAAAGGTTTCCATAGAAGAAACCTTTCAGGATGAGGCATGACGTTCAGCAATAATTACCCCGCCAGTGCATCTTTACTTCGGCAAGTAGCCCTTATTTCCCCTCAAAGAAATCATCTGGCAGCTGGCCCGGTGCCATGCTAATTACAGCATCGTTATCAGGACCTTCGTTCTTCATGTAAGTCACCCTGGCAAACTCAGGAATCACAACATAAGGATAAGCCGGGCCTTCGTCGCGAAAACGGTGCATATCGTCTATAAATTCGTTTTGATAACAGATGGTTTTTTCAGGGTGCTGGTTTTCACCGGCAATCCACTGCGGAAAGAAGATGGTGCCATGAATGATTTTTCTTTCAATATCGAACAACAGGCTGACGCAGGTTCCTGTCGGCTCGTGCCAGTCGACTTTATAAATGCCCGGCGCAAACTGTACGGCATTCATCGTTTGATGGGTCACCCATCGCCCGCCCACCAATCCCTGATGTATGCGGTAATCACAGGTATTGTCATTGCGCGCATACCATTCGTATTTCCAGCCATTATCGTAGGTATAAACAAAATGCGTTCCCACAAAAGCGGATAAATCTTTTGCTTTATCGTTTAATGATTCAGTGGACATAACGACCTCATATTCAAGCGAAGCGTGGATAAGCCGATTTTAATTCTCCAAACCTGTAAAACCTCCGCATCAGCACTGAAATTAAATAGTAAGCATCAGCGAAGATATTATCCAATAATGACGCAGGTAAAATTCATTTTCTAACTTATGAACAGGGAAATTCAGATCCAGATATAAAGTCGATATTTGCGTATTACGCATAAGGCTTACAGCGTGAGCTTCCCGCTTAAATGACATCGCTGACATATTGCTGCAACAGGAATAAAACAATGAAATCGATTGATGAATTTTCTTGTTTTAAATCATGGTATTAACCAATGTTATAATTAATCAAACACGGTCATTGTGATTGCACGCGCCTGTTTTTTCGACTTTTTAATTGCCAAAAGAATTTATAACGCTAATCTTTTATCAGCATTAAATACTGCCGCTTATCTTCACCTGATCGATCACTTTTCAGGTAATTCCATCTGCCTGAATCCCGAGAATCACTGTGCAGGATATTATTCTATGGGCTTGATGCATGAAGTTTTTCGTCTGTCGCCGGAGCTGGCACTTTTCCTTTCTCTTGCTGCAGGTACGTGGATTGGTAAATTCAAACTGGGTGCCTTCCAGCTTGGTGGCGTAGCCGGAGCGCTATTGGTTGCCGTGCTGATAAGCCAGGTAGGCATTACTATCGACAGCGGGATTAAAAACGTTCTGTTTGCCGTGTTTATTTATGCCGTGGGCTTTGAAAGCGGGCCCAAATTTTTCTCCTCGCTGGGGCGACGAACATTGCGGGAAATTGCCCTGGCGCTGGTACTGGTTATTTCGTCATTAGCAACGATAGTGGTGCTGGCAAAAATCTTCGCGCTGGATAAGGGAATTGCCGCCGGTATTGCAGCGGGTGCACTAACCCAGTCAGCCATTATTGGCACCGCCAGTGCAGCCATCGCTAAATTAAATCTGGACCCGGCACAGCTCCAGCAGATGCAGGGTAATGTCGCGGTGGGATACGCGGTGACCTACATCTTCGGCTCGCTGGGCGCCATCATCATCTGCGTTAATATCCTGCCCAAAATCATGGGACGCTCAATCCGCGAAGATGCGATAAAAGCTGAACAGGAGATGATGCATGGCGCAATGGTTCTGGCGCCAGGCCAGGTGCCCGCATTACCGGAATTGGTCGGGCGCGTGTTTCTCGCCGGGCCGGTTGCTGGCAAAAGCGTGGCACAGGTTGAAGCACTGGCTAATCCGCTTTTTCCGGTCACGCTCGAACGCATTAAACGCGACGATCAAGTTATCGCGGTCACGCCGGATATGGCGCTTAATGAGAATGATGTGCTGCTTCTGGTAGGCCGCCGCAAAGGTATCGTTGCCCTTGCGCCCTCGCTTGGCAAAGAGTTGGATGAAGAGGCGGGCCCGGCAATGACCATGAAAACCGCCGACGTTTTCCTCACCAATCCCGCGCTGATCGGCAAACGCGTGGATGAACTGCGCGAACAGCTGTCGGCAGATGTCCGCCACGGTATTTATGTCACCGGCCTGAAGCGTGGCGAGACGGTGCTTCCCTTCAAAGATGACGTGGTGATAGCGCGCAATGACGTTGTGACGCTGTACGGCAGTGAGCAGGACATACAACGGGCTGTCGCCATGGCCGGACCGGCGCTGCTGAAAAGCCCAAAAACCGACCTGATGTTTCACGGCTTTGGCCTGGCGTTTGGTCTGTTGCTTGGCTTGCTGGTGCTGCGTATCGGCTCTGTGCCTCTGACGCTGGGCAGCGGCGGCGGTGCCCTGCTCGCGGGCTTACTGTTCGGCTGGTATCAGGCGCGTAAGCCTCTGATCGGGAATATGCCGCTGCCAGCGTCCGGCTTGCTGCGCGACTTAGGGCTGGCAGGTTTCGTTGCCGTCGTTGGGTTACAGTCTGGCCTGCAAGCGGTTGAGACCGTCAAAAATAACGGCATCTCCATTTTCCTGATCGGCATCGTCGTCACGGTCGTCCCGCTGATGATCACGTTATTCATTGGCCGCTATCTGCTGCGCTATGACAACACGGCGATTTTTGCCGGTGCCTTATCCGGTACGCGCAGCGCGAATCCCGCCTTTGGGGAAATCCTCGATAAAGCGGGTAATGCCATTCCAACCGCTCCCTTTGCGGTGACTTACGGGCTGGCAAATGTGTTCCTCACCTTGCTTGGCCCGCTTATCGTCGCGCTGGTATGACGATGACCTGCTTTCTTATCCGGAGAGATCAACCATGTCGAATCCTTACGATAAATATGCATCACTCAGTCCTTTTGAACTCAAAGACGCACTGATAGAGCTGGCATCTGGCAAACCCGATCGTATGATGCTGAATGCAGGAAGGGGAAATCCCAATTTTCTGGCTACCCTGCCGCGCCGGGCCTTCTGGCGCCTGGGATTATTTGCCACTGAAGAGGCTGAGCGTTCCTATTCCTATTTGCCGCATGGCATTGGAGGAATACCACGCAAAGAGGGCATCGAAGCGCGCTTTGATGCATTCCTGGCGCGGGGACATGAACAACCTGGCGTGGCGTTCTTATCGCGGGCGGTGAGCTATGTGCGCGATCAGCTGGGGCTTTCCGCGTCTGATTTTTTACATGAGATGGTCGAAGGCATTCTCGGTTCAAATTACCCGGTTCCGCCGCGGATGCTGACCATCAGTGAAAAAATCACCCGTGAATATATCGTCAAAGAGATGATCGGTGGCCTGATTTCAGCTGAAGATGTTGATCTGTTTGCGGTAGAAGGCGGGACTGCGGCCATGACCTACCTGTTCAACACGCTGCGCACCAACGGCCTGGTCACGGCTGGCGATAAGGTCGCCATGGGCGCGCCCATCTTCACCCCCTACATTGAAATCCCGCAACTGGAAGATTACCGTCTGGAAAGCGTGATGATCAACGCGTCACCGGAAGAGAACTGGCAATATCCGGATGAAGAGCTCGATAAGCTGCTCGATCCGGCAATCAAAATCTTTTTCTGCGTAAACCCGAGCAATCCTGCGTCGGTTAAAATGGACGAACGCACGCTGGAGAAAATGGTCAGCATCGTGGCGCAGCGTCCCGACCTGATTATTCTGACTGATGATGTTTACGGCACGTTCGCCAACAACTTCAAGTCGCTGTTTGCCGTCTGTCCGCAAAACACCATCCTGGTCTATTCCTTTTCCAAATACTTTGGCGCCACAGGCTGGCGCCTTGGCGTTATCGCGACGCATCAGAACAACATTCTTGATCAACAACTCAGTGAACTCAGTGATGCTGAAAAAAACCGCCTCAATCATCGCTACGGTTCGCTGACACCGGATGTTCCGGCGTTGCGTTTTCTAGACAGGGTGGTGGCAGACAGCAGAAGTGTGGCGCTCAATCACACCGCCGGATTATCCACCCCACAGCAGGTGCAAATGGTGTTGTTCAGCCTGTTTACCCTGATGGACGGAGATAATGGATACAAAGCGGCGGTGTCGCAGGTGATTCGCCGACGTCAGGCGGTGCTGTATCGTGAGTTAGGTATCACGCATATCGATACTGAAGAGGCTGTCGATTACTACACCCTGCTGGATCTCGAAGCGATATCCCGTCAGGTTTACGGTGATGAGTTTGCCGACTGGGTGAATATCACGCTCAATCCAACGGATCTGCTTTTCCGTATTGCTGAGGAAACCGGGATCGTTATGCTGCCTGGCAGAGGATTCGGTAGCCTGAAACCTGCTGGCCGCATCTCCCTGGCTAATCTCAATGAATATGAGTACGCCGCCATTGGTAAATCACTCAAAGGGATGATGGATCAATATCACGAAAAATACCGTTCCGGGCAGAAGAAAAATAAAAAGAAGGATAAGGTGAATAAAGGGAAATAGTCATCGGGAAGGGAAACGGCCACGTTTTTGATTCGCTAAAGGGTTAAGGGCTGTTCAATCGCCCTGAAAACCGCCGTTTGCACTTGTAGTCAACGCGATGATACGCACGCTCCTGGCTTGCGCTTTATCAGGCATTCGCGATCGCCATGTCGCTTTACAGAGCCAATTTTATCTGCCGCCTCTGTATATAAATCAGGTTCGCTGGATTAGATCCGCCTCAGGCGGATCTCATCCACAAGTGGATGCTCACCGTTTTAGCTAACTTACGAAACTGCCCCAAAATACAGACGATATATTCGCTAACGTTTTGGACATTGATATTGGGTGAGCACTTTTTATTAGGTGCTTCTGAGCACGTGTATTTCTGTTCTGATGGTAAGTTCTCAAGCCATCTCCTTTTACCCCATGATTTTCTGATTAAAGGAATGCCCAATGCCTATGCTGCGCCATTGCCTGACTGGCGGACTGATTATTGCTGCACTTGCCGGATGCTCATCGAAAGTGGCGGAAACCCAACAATATTCGGGTTTTTTACGCGATTATTCCCGGCTACAAGCTACGGACTCGCCGAGTGGACACCCGACGTTGCGCTGGATATCGCCCGATTATCATTCAGCTGATTATCAGGGCATTTATTACACGCCCGTTGTCTATTATCCGGCAGCAAAACCCACCGCGCGGGTCAGTCAGAGCACGCTGGAGAACCTGAAAAACTATGTCGACAGTCGGATGAAAGCGGCGGTGGCAAGGCATAAACCCCTGGTCGGTTCTCCAGGGCCAGGCACGTTGATTATGAAAACGGCGATTACCACCGTGAGTGCTGAGAATCAGGACATGAAGTTTTATGAAGTGGTGCCTGTTGCAGCAGTGGTCGCCAGTACCATGGCGGCATCCGGCCATCGTACGCAAAACAGCGTGCTCTATCTGGAGACACAACTGATTGATGCTAAAACCGGCAACGTCATGGTGGAAGCCGTGCGCAAGGCTTACGGTAAAACCGTGCCGAACAACAGCGCACCCATCACCCTGGAAGATTTAAAACAAGGTGCAGATGAGATGATCAATGATGTGGCAGCCTTCCCGCCTAAATCCTGATCGATGCAGAGAAACCCTGAGCACTGGGCTACGGGCTTTTCGTCCATTACGAACAGCCTGTTTTTACTCTGCTTTATCACGTTAAACGCGGGCTGGTCGAGATAGTGAATATTGCCCCAACACGCCAGCCAGGCTGAACCAAACCATGATCAATAAAAGACATGGACTGAACGATCCTACTCGCCTGACGGCAGCGTCGCGGCCTTAATAAAACTGATAGGCGCCATCGCGTCGTGCTTTTGCCTGGTACATCGCTTTGTCGGCATTTTCAAACAGCATTTGGGCCGATGCGGTGCCGGGCCGGGCGAGGCTGATGCCTATTGCCGCCCCGATCCGCACTTTCAAATTATTGATAGCAAAAGGCGCTTCCATGCTGTCGATAAGGCGCTGGGCGATAGCCGATGCCGCCTCGCGACTGTCGCACATGGCGGCTACCACAAATTCGTCCCCGCCCATTCGCGCCACTGAATCGCCCGGGCGCATACCGTGTTGCAGCCGTTCGCCGATCTGCTGCAGCAACAGATCCCCTGATGCGTGTCCCATCGAATCATTGACGGCTTTAAACCCGTTCAGATCGATAAACAGAACCGTGACCCAGGCGCCACTGTCGGCCTGCGCGAGCATGCTGTTCACCTGGTCGTTGATCCACGCGCGATTAGGTAATCCGGTGAGAGTATCGCGGGTTGCCAGTTTCTCCAGCTCAAGAATTTTCTCTTTGTCGCGGGTAATGTCGCGCGACACCAGCACGGCGCCGATATTTTTGCCGGTGGAAGGATTGCTGACGCTACAGGCTTTGGTGCCAAGGGTAATGTAATGGCCGTCGCGATGGCGCTTACGCACTTCGACAACGTCCGGTAACGCGCCGTTATTGAAGATATGCGCCAGCGCTTCGGAAGCGGAGGCGTAATCATCAGGATGCAGAAAATCCAGCACTCGCTGGCCAATCATTTCATCAGCCGACCAGCCGATCATTTTGCTGTAGGAAGGCGAGATCGAAACGTACCTGCCGTCTGAATCGCAATGGGCGATCAGATCGGTGCTGTTCTCAATCAACAGACGGTATTCCGCCGCCGTGCGCAGCGCATCTTCCAGCGCTTTGCGCTGTCCGGTGATATCAAAAATAAAGCCGTTATATTGCAGATGCGAAGCGCTGGGCTGGCTGTCCGGCAGGCCAGAAAAAATCACCCGCCGCGTCGTGCCGTCCAGACACTGAATCGGCAATTCAAAGTGAAAAGGCGTGACACCTTCCAGAGCCGCCGTCAGCTGCAGCGCGATCTTCGCATCATCATCTGCCTGCGCGAGCCTCAGCCAGGCGCTGAGCGTGACGCCTTTCAATGCCGGCATCAGGCCAGCAGGACTTTCCTGACAGGCGATGCACAGGCCATGAGCGTCCGTGGACCAAATGGCAGAAAGGTCAGGCTTGATCGCAGTGCTCATGGTGGTCGAATCCGTTATTGGCTGGTGATACTGAATAAGCTTACTACTCGTCGTTAAAGACCGCTTTGCCTTAACCTCTTTGGGAAGTATTACGGCAAGCGGTTCAGGGTCAAACGAATGTCCGTCATGCATCATGGCTGCCGCGGCGCGCGCCTCTTTCCTACAGAAAACAGGCGGCACGCTGTCGATGACGGGATTCAGGATTAAAGGTATTGATCTTCATTTATCGGCTGCGTAGCCGACAATCTTTAATAAACTCTGCGTGATGCTGATAGCGGAAAACAGGGTTGCATTTTAAACATGCTGGAAAGATCATCCCCTGCTGTTTTAGGGATATCGCTAACTATGTTGGCAGATCTTTCTCAGCCAAAAGCCTGCCGCGCAATGATGAACGTCGACGCTTTGTTCAAATTGATTTTAGAAAAGTGGATAACATACAGGTTGCGCGCATGGCTCGTGACTGACACATCTTTCAATCGTCGATTTATGGCGTGGTTTACAGAGGTGTCTGGTTGAACGTCAACGTACCCTTTTCAACAGGAGTGACTATGTTCTTTATTTTCAGCGGTCTTCCGGGCTGCGGAAAAAGCACTATCGCGAAGAGACTAGCCGAAAGATTAAAAGCCGTTTATTTACGGGTGGATACGGTTGAACAGGCAATTAGGGCCGCATCGGAACATCCCAAAGAGATGGGACCTGAAGGCTATTTCATCCTCTATGAGCTTGCCCGGGACAATCTCAGGCTGGGTAACACGGTCATAACTGACTCAGTTAATGACCTCAACCTGGTACGCGATATTTTCCGTGATATTGCAATATCGTTAGATGTCCCCTTCCTTGAAGTTGAAATTCTCTGTTCGGATCGCGTACAGCATCGTGCCCGTGTAGAGAAAAGGGTGTCCGATATTCCAGGGTTAAAAGTTCCTGACTGGAATGCCGTCATGAACCGACATTATGAGCCATGGAACAGAGCGCATCTGCGGCTGGATACCGCAGAATTCACCCCAACGCAGTGCGTGGATAAAATCCTTGAAGCGCGTATTCCCTCCTCAGCAGCTAAAAAAATGTCGCTGTGAAGACGCCTCTTCGAGTTGTTGATACCTGTCGCCCGTTGGACCAGGCAAGTTTTTGTCGGAAACGTTTACAGGCAATCGATGTTTAAAACTGTCTGTTTCGCCAGGGCATTTAAAAATCACTTCCCTGCTCCGATTCCAGCAACTTAAGCAGTTCCTTGTCATTCAGATGAAACGTGAGATTTTTCGGAAGCGGCGGGTCAAAATCCTTTAACTCACTCAGTGGATAAAAGAAATTGCGCTCATAGAATGCGTTAAGGGCGGCAAGCTGAGGGACCTGCTCCAGCACCGGTGTTGCGGACGTATAGCCACGGCGCACACGGCCAATGGGCTCAAGGTACTGGATACATGACGCGCAGCCTTTATTGGCGCCTTTTTCCCACAACCGATAAGCATCCAGACGCCGTCCTTCCATCCAGGCCAGTTTACCCAGGCTCCTGTAGGCGGGGGCAAAACCTTGCTCCACTGCACACTCAAGCAGTTGTTTGCCGACAGGATAAAGCACTTTAGCCTGCGGGACGATATTTCCTCCCACTAATGCCATCGCCTGCGGGCTTCCGCGGTCAACGGCGCCAGAGAGCAGTGCGTACATCGCGTTGTCATCACGGCCGTAAAGAGATGATCCGTATTTATAAGCCGCAATCGGCACACCCTGTTGAATGAGCGCCTGAAGTTTTTCTGAGGCGTTGACCCTTTCTGCAGGGCTGGCCGGATAACGCAGCGTCCAGACACTGTCGAGATAAACGGCCTTCCAGCTCCCCTCTTTTACCGCGTCAGCAAGCAAGCCCTCACGCTGCTTTTTATGTTCTTCATCCATCCAGAAGTTATCGATCTGGTCTCCTGCTAAGGCATATTCCACGAGTTGCCTGAAGGCCTCAGCTGCCGCAGGGGATTCCTTCGGTAAAAACGCGGCTTCGCTACGGCAAACAAACTTTTTATGGCTAAACTCTGCCAGCAGTTGTTTATCAACGGACAACTGCTCTGAACTGCCATACGAAGTCGGAGCGTGGTTGAAATCTTCTAATCTTTTTGCGGTGGCGGTGCCACAAGCCATGAATATAGCTGCAAAAATGAGCGCAAAACGCGGCATGCTGGTCATGATCGATCCCGAATGGTTTTAAGGGGTAGGCTTTAGCGCCACGTTCTCTGGAGTGCGGTAGTTTTCATTACTGTTTATCCCCAGCGCACAACACGGTTTCTCCTGCGCAGCGTGCGCCTGAGTTGGTTTAGCATGTCCATATTTGAAGTCTCTTTTGGGCTGAGTTTTGTACGATCCGCCTCAGGTTGGTAGCCACCTTTGAGCCATTAAAATGGCACAGGAAATCTCAATTGCAACGTGTTAGCCTCCGCTTCTCGCTCAAAGCGACTCATTGACTCCTGTCTGTGTTGATAAAACGCCTGGTCAGGGTTATTTTCCGTTTTCTAAGCGAATCCCCTGTGCTCTGTCACCCAGAGCACACCCTCCCTTGACGGCTTTTATATCAGTCCCTCTGGCTGGCGAATAAGAAGGAAAAAAGATGTTTTTCAGTGCGTTGGATGTTAATCAAACCGTACATCAATCGTCATGTTGAGTATGAATCGCCCACTGTTTATTTCTCTCGATGGTCCTAAAGGGGTCGGTAAAACCACATTGTTGGAAGCCATTACCAAAATACTGAGGGCAGACAACAAGAAGGTGATCCGACTTTGCGAGAAAAAAAGCGATCCCAACAGAAGCGAAACAATGGCCCTTGTGAACAGGCTCGTCAGAAATCCTGCCCTGGATTTGGAACGCGAAGTTTGTGCGCACTTTGCTGATAGCCGTGCATGGATTTCCGAACATGTGCTGCCTAAACAGCCACCGGGCAGCATAATCCTGATGGATCGTTGGTACCCGTCGGATGCCGTCTTTCGCCGATTGGTTCCCTTTGCAGAGATTTTACAGCTCAATATGGAGAGAAACGTACGAACGCCAGACCTGCATGTTGGGGTGGTGACGACGCCTGAGATTTCATGGGCAAGGGCCGCAGCCAGAACGCGTGGGCTAAGTAGTACGGTGATGCATAAGCTGGAAGAGCATATCGCTTGTACTAAGGCGTTTGAGCGAGAGGTTGCCGATCACGGCTGGGTTTTATGCCGTAATGAAGGAACGATCGAAGACGCAACGATGCAAATAATTTCAGAGATCTACAGATTGCCTCGGTGCCTGTAGGCATCGGTTTTGCGGACATGTTGCCTGTCGCCAGCAGTAATAGTGAAAAAGTGGCGCTGGGTGTTATGCGATGGGAAAGTAGTTTGGTTTGAATGGCTCCCTCATTGCCGAGGGAATAATGGGATATCGCGCTGTTTCAAATAAATGACTCATTTTTTATCGACTTTACCCGATTAGTTTCAGATCGGCTCTGCGTTATCGCTTTTGTTCATCATAGTCATTCTCGTGCGTTCCCAAACTTAAGAGAGAGATCTCCAGCTTTTGATCCAGCCAGCTATAGCCGAGCAGATATTGCTGCTTCCCCATGTAAAACTTATGCACCCACAGATAGTTGAGATCACTTTTCTTGCGCTCGCCTGTCTGCGGGTTTTCGATGATGCGATCAATCTCTTCATCAACGTTGTCCTGATCCTCTTTGGTCAGACGGTTAAAGGCCTTCTCAAAGCGGCTGGACGGGTAAACCTCAACTTCCTGACCTGTCTTTTCTGCGCACATATTTCTTCATTCTCCCGTTGTCCATTTCTGATTTCGCCAGCAGAATTTCGTTGATGAAGGAAAAAGGCAAATCGGGATTGTCCTCAGCAATACGGCCGATTTTAGCCCAGTGCTCAATCTGTTTCGGCACGCTACGGCTCATAGCCTCTCCATGTATTTTCACTTCTTTAACAAAATCATCATCTAATCGGATGCTTGTTGCCATTTTAAACCTCATGTTGTAGTCCCCAGCACCAGTAAAGTATTGGGGTGGTTTCAATCGATACGTCTGTGTTTGACGCACTACGGAAAATAGTACGCGACAATTTGTTGCATTACGCCATATATCAATGCACGAGAATTGCTCTGAGTTTTGCCCGCTTTCCGCTCATAGCGGACGGTGCAGATAAACAACGATAGGGTGCTGACTGACGCCAAATGCGCCTGGTAAAGTCAGGCGGCGTAAGAGACGCCGCCGTGAGTCAGTTTACTGCGGGCCACCAGATCGGGCATCGGTGCTCTCTGCGCGCGGCTGCGCCAGCCGGGCAAAATCGGATCCTGCCGGATGCTGGTAAATTTGCAGCTCAAAGTAACGGGCCATCGCATAGATATACTCAAAAATCGCCGCCTGGGTATTTTCATAATCGGCCCAGAAAATAGATGAGGTAAAGCAGTAGATTTCTACCGGCAAGCCATCCGGTGACGGCTTTAACGGACGCACCACGATATACATCTCTTTTTTAATATCTTCACGCTGGGCCAGCCAGGCGGTCAGAAATTTACGGAATACCATCAGGTTGGTGATACCGTTCTCCATAAACCAGCGATCGCCGACTGCGCTGATATCACGTCCATCCAGCAGCTCAGTGATGGATTCGCTGGCGATGCGGATCTGGCTCATCGCCTGCAGCATCTCCTGGTTCACAAAGGTGATCGACTTCTGATCAAGATAAAAACTGCGCATGATACGGCGCGCGCCCGAAGAGAACATCGCCTGCCAGTTGGTGTAGGTCTCGGTGAGGAAATTCTTGGTCGGAATGCGCGAAATGGTGTTATCCCAGTTGCGAATGGTGATGGTATGCAGCGCAATATCGATCACCTCGCCACTGATATTTCTATCCGGCATCTCAATCCAGTCGCCCAGCTGTAGCACATCGTTGGACGAGAGCTGAATATTCGCCACCAGCGACAGCAGGGTATGTTGGAAAATCAACATCAGCACCGCGGCGACCGCACCCAGCGAGGAGATAATAATCGCCGGTGACTTGTTGGACATAATTGCCAGAATCATGATCGCGGCGATAATATGCACCAGGATTTTGCCAATCTGGATATAGCCTTTAATCGAGTGATTTTTACGCTTCGATTTGCGCGAATAAGAGTTGTTAACAATCTCCAGCACTTCATTGAAGAAGATCGACAAATAAACAAAAAACAGGATGCCGCAGATAGTTTGAATCGCAACTTTCAGATTTTCAGGCAGGCCTGGCATAAACTGCAGGAAATTGTAGACCACAATCACCGGCACAAAATTCGACAGCTTCTGAGAGAGGCGGACATCTTTATCCAGCGGAACGCCCTGTTTATGGCTGCTGAAAAAGACCTTTCTGATCACTTTGACGATGAAAAATTTGCAGATGAGGTGAGTAACCATCCCGGCCATAATCAGCAACAGCAGGCTGACGCTGACTGACAGCACCCTGTTTCCCTCAATAAAATTCATCAAACTTTGAATGTAATGCATGATAACCACGTACGAAAAATGTAAGGGACGAATTCAACCACAGTGCGGCGCGGATTGTTACGCGTCGAATGCGTTTAGCCCTGCTGGCGGGCAGTTTCGCTGGCCTGAACGGTGGAGAAACCGATAAAAGTGGGTGCTTTCGCCCGGTGATGACTTTTATCAGCGCAATGCCACCTTGCGGGACTCAGATAAAGCCATTGCTGACTCTCTCCTCCGATATAACGATGGCTGCGTAATCACCCGCTCAGCCGCGTCGGCATCAAGATGGCTGCCCCTTAATTCAACACGTGCGATTATTCAGTGAAAGGGCGTGTATTTTTTCAGCGCTAATGACGAGCTTCACCGCATTATGGGGGAATGGAAAGTCTGGGCAGGTTAATGAGCACTGATTTCTCTGGCAGCTTCAGCAGCAATGAAAAACACAGATGTTTGCTCGTGAGCTGCTCTTTCAGTTTACGTCCGCTTTGTGCCAGAAGCGGACGTTCAGCTTTAACGATCGCTCAAATACAATGATTTCGCGCCTGTTTGACTTCATTATTATTTCCATTATTCTGGAAATATAGTTATGGAGGATGTATGGATTTAAACACAGCAGCAAACGCACTGCGAGAATTAGGACACCCGACGCGCCTGGGCATTTATCGGGAGCTGGTTAAGGCGGGCCATGATGGCCTGCCAGTCGGCGAACTGCAGAAGCGCCTCGGCATTCCGGCGTCCACGCTCAGCCATCACCTTTCTGCGCTTATGTCCGCCGGCCTGATTATCCAGGAACGGCAGAGCCGCACCCTGTTTTGCAGACCGTGCTATGCGCAGCTAGAACAGCTGATGGCCTTTCTGACAGAAGAATGCTGCGCAGGCGGCAGTTGCAGCCTGTCATCCGCTACGACTCATGAAGAAACTTCATTATGAAAAACATGAACGATACCCTAAAAAACATTGACCCCACACTTTTGGACGCGCCGATGACGGAAGAGAAACTGCGTCCCAAAGAAGTGGCACATCCGCCCCGTATTCTGATGCTCTACGGCTCGTTGCGGGAACGTTCTTACAGCCGGCTGACGACGGAAGAAGCCGCCCGGCTACTGATGGGAATGGGCGCAGAGGTGAAAATTTTTAATCCGTCCGGTTTGCCGCTGCCTGATGATGCCCCGGAAACACATCCGAAAGTTGTGGAACTGCGCGAGCTGGTGCTCTGGTCAGAAGGGATGGTCTGGTGCTCTCCTGAGCGTCACGGTGCCATGACCGGCATCATGAAGACGCAGATTGACTGGATACCGCTGACGTCCGGGGCGGTCCGGCCCTCGCAGGGGAAAACCCTTGCTGTCATGCAGGTCAGCGGAGGCTCACAGTCTTTCAACGCCGTAAACCAGATGCGTATTCTTGGGCGCTGGATGCGGATGATCACTATCCCGAACCAGTCATCCGTGGCAAAAGCCTGGGCCGAGTTTGATGAGGACGGCCGCATGAAGCCTTCTCCGTATTATGACCGCATAGTGGACGTCATGGAGGAACTGATGAAGTTCACCCTGCTGACGCGCGGTCGTAGTGGTTATCTC